>PJUE01000201.1_pt1 | contig 60653 bp, 52 predicted proteins | sample 1512171 | NCBI WGS metagenome assembly PJUE01 (sample SAMN08177674, study PRJNA422409) | Feces metagenome, whole genome shotgun sequencing project. | isolation source: Chicken feces (3) enriched on wood chips: alkali lignin treatment | host: Gallus gallus | place: USA: Madison | collected 2015-01-15
AGAGGATGCCGAAGGCAGGAGAGGGGGCGGCGAAGCCGCATGCTTGGTTTTTCGCCAAGAGCCACCCCTCTCCCCAACCCTCTCCCGCAAGGGGAGAGGGAGCAACACGCCTTCTCCGGCATGATCGCTCTGGTCTTCCAGATCCACGAACTGGTTCTTACGGCTCAAACCCCAGCAACAACGGATCATGGTCGGAGCTGCGCCACGGGCCCGGCACGTTGCGGCCCTGGTAGCCCACCTCATCGCCCTCATCGGCATTGATGTGCCATTCGGCCGCGCCCTTCAGCCGCGCCGCCATGCCCGGGCTCAGCAGGGCGTGATCGAGTCGGCCGGTCAGGCCGTTGTAGACGTAGCTATAGGGCTGCTCCACACCGGCCACCTTGAACGCATCCTGCCAGCCGTCGGCATTCAAGGTGCGGATCGGGTCTTCCATCGCATAGGCGTTGAAATCGCCCAACAGCACCGCGTCACGACTGCCACTGCCGGTGGGATCGCCCTGCAACCAGTTGTGCAACAGCTTGGCCGACGCCACCCGGGTGGCGTTCCAGCAGCCCTGGCCATCGCCACGATCGGCATCGGCACCGCTGGCTTCCGAGCAGCCCTTGGACTTGAAGTGATTGGCCACCACCACGAACGGGGTGCCCTTGCGGCCCATGCGGAAGGCCTGTGCCAGCGGCACGCGGCTGCGCTCGCCAAACGGCTCCTGTTCCAGCACCGCCGGCTTGCCCACCGGGCTCAGCTTTGACGCACGGTAAATGATGCCCACCCGGATCGGGTTGTCGCCCGGGCCCTGGCCGGCATCTACAAAACGCCAGTCGCCGCCCTTGCCCTGCGCGGCGTTGAGTGCGCGCACCAGCTGGTCGATCGCCGAGCCCGGGCCATAGCCGTCGTTTTCCAGCTCCATCAGTGCCGCCACGTCGGCATCGAGGCTGCCAATGGTGGTGACCAGCTTGGCCTGCTGCGCCACCTGCTGCTCGGCGGTCTTGGCGCCGCGCAGGGTCGGATAGCCACCGCCCTTGCCGTCGCCATTGAAATAATTCTCCAGGTTGAACGCGGCAATGCGCAGGCCACCTGCCACCTCCGGCGGCTGCTGCGGACGCTGCGCATCCACCTGCAGCGGTGCGGTCAGCTGCAGGCGGTAGCCACCGTCATAGCGCTGGTCGACGATGCCCTGCACGTCACGCAATGCAGCGCCACTGCGCAGCAGCTGCTCGGCGCCCAGATAGGACACGCTGCCCGGCTCGCGCTTGCCGCTGGCATCGTCCAGGCGCAGCCGACGGCGGTTGTTGTCGGCGATCACCGCGACCTGCTCGGGGCTGCCGGCGGCGGCCACTTCACTGGGCTGCCACAGACGGCCGCCGAAGGCGGCGGTCAGCTCGCCATGGCGCGTGAGCTGGTCCTGGCCGGCCAGGGTCAGCCCGCTCGGGATACGCACCTGCATGCCTTCCAGCGCTTCCCAGCTGGCCGGCACGGCGTTGACGACCACCGGCGCAGGCACGGGCCTGGCGGCAATCGGGCTGACGGTCTGCGCCTGCAGCGTGGTCAGGCTCTGCCCACTCTTGCCGGCAGCCAGTTCCTGCACGGTGCCGGTGATGCGCAGCCATTGCCCGGCCTGCACCTGCTGGCCTGCCGGCAATTGCACGAACAAGGCATCGGAGGTGGCATCGTTGCCATCACCGGCATCCTGCACATAGATGCCGCCCAGGCCTTCGCGCATGTCGGCGGTCACCACCGCTTCGATGGTCACGGTCTTGCCTTCGTAAGGGCTGCGATCAGCCGTGCCCTGCACGCTGCCGACCGGCAGCACGACGGGCTTGGAGGGGGCCGCCAGGGCGGCGCCGGAACAGGCGGCCAAGGCCAGGGCAAGCAAGGAAGGGGTACAGCGCATGGACGCACTCCGGGAAAGACGGAAACACAAAGCGCCGCCCCGAAGGGCGGCGCCGGCTATTCTGCAGCAATCGGGTCGGCTGCCAGCTGAGCGAGTCTGGCGGCTTTCTATTTCAGATTGGAGGTCATCCAATCCACCGCGGCGTGGATCTGCTCCTCGCTGAGCCCGGCGTTGCCGCCCTTGGGCGGCATGATGCCGCCATCCGGGCCGGTATAGCCCTCGATGGCGTGCTTGTAGAGCGTGTCCTTGCCCTGCGCCAGGCGCTTGTCCCAGTGGCTATGGTCCAGCGTGGGCGCGTTGCCGACGCCACTGGTGTGGCAGGCGGTGCACAGGTTGTCGAAGATGGTCTTGCCGTCCAGGGTGCCGCCGTAGGCGCCACTGGCGGCGGCCGCAGCAGCGGCGGCGGCAGTTGCCGCGGCCTGTGCGGAGGCACCGGTGGCACCGGCATAGACCGCACCGATGGGCGCGATGCGCTGCTCGATGCGGTTGGTCGCCGTCGGCGACACTTCCTTGGGAATGGCGTGCTGCAGGAATGAAGCGAAGATGATCAAGCCAACCGTGATGACGGCCAGAAAGGCGATCACGATCGAAAAGCGTTTCAGGAACTCAAGGTCGTAATTCCGCACGTCTCATCACCCCAGGCGAGTAGTCGGTGGACCGCTTTGCTCGGCGAGTATAGACCAGCGTTGGGCTGCTCCCGCAATGCCTGTGGCTACGCCCTGATGTGCGGCATTGCACCATCAGGCAGGCACAAGCAACTCAGGCCGGTACCGGCGCACCGGCCGCACGCAGGCACAACGCACTGATTGCGGTGACCAGATGTTCGCCATCGCGCAGGCCATCACGGCTGGGCGCGGTAGGCCCGACCAACGCCTCGGTGAAGGCGCCAACGATGCAGGCGGCGCTGATGTCCAGGTCCTGCGCCGGCAATTCGCCAGCACGCACACCGTCTTCCAGGATGCGCTTGAACACATCACCGAACAGCCGCCGGCAACGGATGCGCTCGGCCTCCACTTCCGGGTCCACCGGCTCGGCGATGAAGGCATAGGCCAGGCCCGGACCGGCCATGGCGCGGCGCACGAACGAGCCCACTGCCCGTTGCAGGCGCTCCGGCGCCGGCAGCGGCTCGGCGGCAATCGCGGCCAGGATCGCCAGCTCGTGCTCCACGGCGAAGGTGAGCACCTCCACGAACAGCTCGGCCTTGGACGGAAAGTGCCGGTAGATCAGCCCGGTAGACACCCCTGCCTCGGCCGCCACGGCGGTGATCGGGGCATTGCGATAGCCGCCAGCGGCGACCAGCCGACGGGCCGCCACCAGGATCCGCTCGCGGTTGCCCGCCAGCCGTTTTTCCATCAATTCCGAACGCTTGTAAGCCATTTGTTGATTCTATGTTCAATTTTTGAATTTGTATTCACTTTTTCAACGGGAGCCGCTAGGCTGCGCGCAAACGCCCGTGCCGACGGCCTGCCCGTCACCCCAACCCGGTGCGCCCTTACCGCCCTGCCGTACCGGAGCCAGCCATGCACATCCCCACCCTGAACTTTGATCTGGGCGACGACATCGACATGTTGCGCGAGAGCGTGGCGCAGTTTGCCGCCGCGCATATCGCACCGCTGGCCGCCGAAGCCGACGCCAGCAACCACTTCCCCAACCAGCTGTGGCGCCAATTCGGCGAACAAGGCCTGCTGGGCATGACCGTGGAAGAAGAATACGGCGGCAGCGGCATGGGCTACCTGGCGCACGTGGTGGCGATGGAGGAAATCTCGCGCGCCTCCGGCGGCATCGGCCTGTCCTATGGCGCCCATTCCAACCTCTGCCTCAACCAGCTGCGCAAGAACGCCAGCGAAGCGCAGAAGCACAAATACCTGCCCAAGCTGTGCAGCGGCGAACATGTCGGCGCGCTGGCGATGAGCGAGCCGGGTGCCGGTTCGGACGTGGTGTCGATGAAGCTGCGCGCCGAGCTGCGCGGCGACCACTACGTGCTCAACGGCAACAAGATGTGGATCACCAATGGTCCTGATGCCGATGTGCTGGTGGTCTACGCCAAGACCGACCCGGAGGCCGGTTCGCGCGGCATCACCGCCTTCATCATCGAGAAGGGCATGAAGGGTTTCTCCACCGCGCAGAAGCTGGACAAGCTGGGCATGCGTGCGTCCAACACCTGCGAGCTGGTCTTCCAGGACTGCGAAGTGCCGGTCGAGAACGTGCTGGGCGCAGTTGGTGGCGGGGTCAAGGTGCTGATGTCCGGCCTGGACTACGAGCGCGTGGTGCTGTCGGGCGGCCCGCTGGGCCTGATGTCGGCGGCGCTGGATGTGGTGTTGCCCTATGTGCATGAGCGCAAGCAGTTTGGCGAGGCGATCGGCAGCTTCCAGCTGATCCAGGCCAAGCTGGCCGACATGTACGTTGGCCTCAATGCCTGCCGCGCCTATGTGTATGCGGTGGCCAAGGCCTGCGACCAGGGCCGCACCACCCGCCAGGACGCGGCCGGCGCCATTCTGTATTCGGCCGAGAAGGCGACCTGGGCAGCGGGTGAAGCGATCCAGATCCTCGGCGGCAATGGCTATATCAACGAGTACCCGGCCGGGCGCTTGTGGCGCGATGCCAAGTTGTATGAGATTGGTGCGGGTACTTCGGAAATCCGCCGCATGTTGATTGGGCGGGAGTTGTTCCAGAAGACCGCATGAATGACGCAAAGCAGAATCAAAGCGGAATAGAAGCCCCTCTCCCGCCTGCGGGAGAGGGGTTGGGGTGAGGGGAAGCTCCTGGCAAGCAGGCCCAATGCTTTAGAAGCTTCCCTCATCCGCCCCTGCGGGGCACCTTCTCCCGCAAGCGGGAGAAGGGACGCAACAGCAACAGCAGAGCAACGGCAAAAGCAAAAGCCAAGCAACAGCAAAGCAACAGCAAAAACAAAAGCCCTGCTGCCATGTTTCCGCGCAGACAAGCTCCAGAACCCAGGACTTCGGCCATGACCGTACTTACCTCCCAGCTGCAACCCGGCAGTGACAGCTTCGAAGCCAACCGCGCCGCAATGCAGGCCCAGGTCGATGACCTGCGCGCAACACTGGCTGCCACCGCCCGCGGCGGCAGCGAGGCGGCACGCGCCAAGCACACCGCGCGCGGCAAGCTGTTGGTGCGTGAGCGCATCGATGCCCTGCTCGACCCCGGCAGCCCATTCCTGGAAGTAGCGCCGCTGGCGGCGCATGGCATGTACGACGACCCGGTGCCCGGTGCCGGCATGGTCGCCGGCATCGGCCGCGTCTCCGGGGTGGAATGCCTGATCGTTGCCAACGATGCCACCGTCAAGGGCGGCACCTATTACCCGGTGACGGTGAAGAAGCATCTGCGAGCGCAGGAAATCGCCCAGCAGAACCGCCTGCCCTGCATCTACCTGGTCGACTCCGGCGGGGCCTTCCTGCCGCTGCAGGATGAGGTCTTCCCCGACCGCGACCATTTCGGCCGCATCTTCTACAACCAGGCCAACCTGTCGGCACAGGGCATCCCACAGATCGCCTGCGTGATGGGCAGCTGCACGGCCGGCGGCGCCTATGTCCCGGCAATGAGTGATGAGACCGTCATCGTCAAGGAACAGGGCACGATCTTCCTCGGTGGCCCGCCGCTGGTGAAGGCCGCCACCGGCGAAGTGGTCAGCGCCGAAGAACTGGGCGGTGCCGACGTGCATACGCGCATCTCCGGTGTTGCCGACCACATGGCCGAAAACGACCTGCAGGCGCTGGCCCGGGTGCGTTCGATCATCGCCAACTTGAACTGGCGCAAGCCGGATGCAGGCGTTGCGCTGCAGGCCAGCGAGGCGCCGCTGTTCGACGCGCAGGAACTGTACGGGGTGATTCCCAGCGACACCCGCAAGCCCTACGACGTGCGCGAGGTGATCGCACGCATCGTCGATGGCTCGCGCCTGGATGAGTTCAAGCCACGTTACGGCAACACCCTGGTTACCGGCTTTGCGCATGTGCATGGCCATCCGGTTGGCATCATCGCCAACAACGGCATCCTGTTCTCCGAATCGGCGCTCAAGGGCGCGCACTTCATCGAGCTGTGTTGCCAGCGCAATATCCCCTTGCTGTTCCTGCAGAACATCACCGGCTTCATGGTCGGCCGCAAGTACGAGCATGGCGGCATCGCCAAGGACGGCGCCAAGCTCGTCATGGCGGTGGCCAATGCGCGCGTGCCCAAGTACACGGTGGTGATCGGCGGCTCGTTCGGTGCCGGCAACTACGGCATGTGCGGCCGCGCCTATTCGCCCAACTTCCTGTGGATGTGGCCCAATGCGCGCATCGGAGTGATGGGCGGTGAGCAGGCGGCCAGCGTGTTGGCCACGGTCAAGCGCGACGGCATCGAAGCCAAGGGTGGTGCTTGGTCGGCCGAGGAGGAAGATACGTTCAAGCAGCCGATCCGTGATCAGTTCGAGCAGCAGGGTCATCCGTATTACGCCAGTGCACGCCTGTGGGATGACGGGGTGATTGATCCGGCGGATACGCGGCGGGTGCTTGGGCTGGCCTTGGCGGCCAGTCTCAATGCGCCGGTGCAGGACACGCGGTTTGGCGTGTTCCGGATGTGATGTAAATGCAGCCCGTTCTCAAGACTACGTCAGGAGCAAGGGCTTTCGCCCCCCTACGGGGTGCGAGTCACTTTTCTTTGCTTGTGCAAAGAAAAAGTAACCAAAAGAAGCGCCCTTTCAACAGCCGAATGGCTGGCCAAGCACACCCTGCCTGCGCGCCCACGATGCCATGCATCGCGGGTCCACTCTGCCGACGGGATTTTTCGACGAGACATCCCTGTCTCGTCGAAAAACGACGCACATCCTTGTGCGCCGCCCCTCCGGGGTCTTGTCCGCCGGCTCCGTCGCTACGGAAGGGGACCCGAAGATCAAAGTCAAAAGCCAGAGCAAAGCCCGGCCCCGCAACTTCCAATCGTCACCACATCACCGCCTCGGCACTCACCGGATAAAGCCATGTTCAACAAAATCCTGATCGCCAATCGCGGTGAAATCGCCTGCCGCGTTATTGCTTCCTGCCGTCGCCTTGGCATCGCTACCGTCGCTGTGTACTCGGATGCCGATCGCAATGCGCGGCATGTGCGCTTGGCGGACGAGGCTATCCATATCGGTGCTGCACCGGCTGCCGAAAGCTATCTGCGCGCCGATGTGATCCTGGACGCCGCGCGCCGCAGCGGTGCCCAGGCCATCCATCCGGGTTATGGCTTTCTCTCCGAGAACGCAGGCTTCGCCCGCGCCTGCGCCGAGGCAGGCATCGTCTTCATCGGGCCGCCGGCCAGCGCCATCGATGCCATGGGCGACAAGAGCTCGGCCAAGGCGCTGATGCAAACTGCCAATGTGCCGCTGACGCCGGGCTACCACGGCGAGCGCCAGGAGCCCGAGTTCCTGCGCGCGCAGGCCGACGCCATCGGCTACCCGGTACTGATCAAGGCCAGCGCTGGCGGTGGTGGCAAGGGCATGCGCAAGGTCGAGGCCAGTGCCGACTTTGAAGCCGCATTGGCCAGCTGCCAGCGCGAGGCGCAGGCCTCGTTCGGCAATGCGCATGTGCTGGTGGAAAAGTACGTCGAGCGTCCGCGCCATATCGAAATCCAGGTATTCGGCGACAGCCATGGCAACGCCGTCTACCTGTTCGAGCGCGACTGCTCGGTGCAGCGCCGTCACCAGAAGGTGCTGGAAGAGGCACCCGCGCCCGGCATGACTGCCGAGCGCCGCGCCGCCATGGGCAAGGCCGCTACCGATGCCGCGCGCGCCGTGGGCTATGTCGGCGCCGGCACGGTGGAGTTCATCGCTGGCCCCGATGGCGATTTCTACTTCATGGAAATGAACACCCGCCTGCAGGTCGAGCACCCGGTCACCGAACTGATCACCGGCACCGATCTTGTCGAATGGCAGCTGCGCGTGGCCGCCGGCCAGCCCCTGCCGAAGACGCAGGAGCAGCTGCAGATCCACGGCCACGCGATCGAAGCCCGCCTATACGCCGAGGATGCGGATCGCGGCTTCCTGCCCTCGACCGGTACGCTGCGCCATCTGCGCCTGCCGCAGCCCAGCGCCAATGTCCGTATTGATGCCGGCGTGGAACAAGGCGATGCCATCACCCCGTACTACGATCCGATGATCGCCAAGCTCATCGTCTGGGACGTGGACCGCGACCGCGCCCTGCAGCGCATGCAGCAGGCCTTGGCGCAGTGCCAGGTCGTCGGTGTAACCACCAATGCCGCCTTCCTGCGGCGGCTGGTGATGACCGACTCGTTCCGCACCGCCAACCTCGATACCGCGCTGATCGAACGCGAACGCGACGCACTGGATATCCACCACGTCGCCGCCAGTGACAATGACTGGGCGCTGGCCGCCGTGCTTGCGGTCGCCAGCGACGAATCTCGCAGCAGCGATGCTTCACCGTGGGCAATCGCCGACAGCTGGCGTATTACTGGACCCGCGGCACGCTTGGTGACGCTGGAACACCTGGAGCAGCGCAAGCAGCTGCAGGTGCGCGACAGCGCCAACGGCTGGCAGGTGCAGGTCGGCGACGCATCAATCAGCGTGACCGGAAAAGCCGACAGCACTGGCTACGCACTGCAGCTGGGTGAACGCCTGCAGCGCGGCAACGCGATCCGCGAAGGCAATACGTTGTACGTCTTCGGCAACGAACAGCAGCGCTTCAACATCCACGACCCGGTCGCCGACGCCGACAACAGCAACGACCACGGCGGCAGCCTGCTGGCGCCGATGCCCGGCCGTGTCGTCACCCTGCTTGTGCAGCCGGGCACCACCGTCAGCCGCGGCACGCCCCTGCTGGTGATGGAGGCAATGAAGATGGAGCACACCCTGCAGGCACCCGCCGACGGCACCGTGCACGGCTTCCGTGCCAAGGCTGGTGATCAGGTTGCCGACGGCGCGGTGCTGGTGGATTTCGAGGCAACGTAACGCAGCTCTCCAGGGAAGCTTTCCACTACTGCGTCCTCCATATGCGGCTCGGCCAATCGACCCGGGCCGCCGGCCCGGGTGCTGGCCGCTACCTACGTGTGCCGCGAGCGGCCAAGCGGATCGAACTCCGGCGTGACCAGGGTATCGGCACGCCAGCCAAAGCCGGACACGGCCAACGCCCCCTGCTGCATCGGGTCGGCCCCCAACAGCGTCTCGATTTCATGTTCGTTGATCGCCGCTGTGACAAAGGCACCCAACCCCTGCGCGGTGGCTGCCGTGTACAGCGCCTGGGAAACATGACCTGCATCCAGACACACCGCACGGTACGCCTTGGTGTGATTGCGATACTTCCAGAAGTTGCGGCCGAAGCGACAGGTCAGCACCACCAGCACCGGTGCGGTCGCAAACCAGTCCTGGCCCGCCAGCAGCCGTAGCGCGAACTGCGCAATATCGTCTGGCTGACCGGTTGTGGCCGCCAGCTCATGGCTTACCGCATGGTAGTGGTAGATCCCCTGCGAGAGTCCTTCGACATTCTGCACCACCAGATACGCCTCGACAGGATGCAAGCCACCCGCGGAAGGCACGTTTTTTTTCAGGAACCGCACGCCGGGCTCGGTCTCTACCTGCCCCTGCGCCATCAACACCTGTTGTAGAAGCAGGCTCACCAGCGCCAGCGACAGCGGGCGTGCAGGATCGAAATTCCGGCAGGTAGTACGACGTGACAGTGCCAGTGCGGCCGGGTCATCCTCCACCCTGTGCAAGCGGTACGCATTGTGCTGTCGTGGCAGCGCTTCCAGTGGGGGCTTGCCCAGCTTGCGCACAAGGTCATCTGCGGTAACCATCTGATTGCGCCGCATCTCCAGCGCACTGTCCACGTCATGCCATCGTGCATGCCTGTGATGGATCGCCGCCAACGGCCACCACGGCACCTCACGCAGTCGTGCATCGGCTTCCCAGGCCTGGCCCGTTGCCGTGTCCTCCAGGAACAGCAATCCGAGCGCGAGCAGAGACTGCACCAGCGCTTGCTGCGCTTCCTGTCCGGGCATGTCCTGCCATACGCCGGGGCTGCATGAAAAAAGAAAAAGGCATTGCTCCTCGTCCACCACGCAGGGCTGGTCCAGATGCGCCGCCAGGACCTGCAGCTGCCTGCGCACATTCAAGCCCGCACCCCCTGCAAATACCTGGTGCACGGAGAAGTCCACCTTCTCCACCGGCATCACGGCCAGGATGTGGCAACGACGGAATTTCACAACGGCCTCTCCATGCAAAAAAACAGCAGAACACGCGCCTCTTACGACCCGTTGCAGCCAGTGGCCGGCTCAAGAGAATCGCGTGAACACCGCTATTATTCTTTCATGCGCGGCATCCAAGCCAACACCACCATCAACTGACAACGACAACCATGAACGCAAACAAGACCCCCCTGTCTGCCGCCGATGCGGAAAAGCTGCTCGACCTTCTCTGTTCCGATGATGGCTTCCGCGAAAAGTTCGCGCTCGACCCTGCCGGTGCCATGGCGCTTGTCAGCAGCGAGGCCGCTGCTGCTTGCGAGACCTGTGAGTTCAGCGGGCCGCTGGCAAGCAAGGAAGAGTTCAAACATGCCCGTGCCCAGCTGATGGAGCACCTGGCAGCTTCGGCAGCATTTTTTGTTCCCTACTGCTTCATGAGCGGGAACGACCCCTCGTCAGCGCCCAACGGGGTCTGATGTCACTGCGCCCGCTCCAGGCGGGCGCGCCTTACGTCAGCCACATTCAAGGCAAGCAGCGCATAGGTGCCGGCGTTCTCCGTATAGGCCAGGCCACGCTGTGCAGCAACCCATCCGTGCTCGTGACCCGCGGCCGCGGCGTCGCCGTTACGCGCATGCAGGGCCTGCAGCTGCACATGCAGTTGGATCAGTTCGGTTCCATCCACCTGCCCCTGCAGCTGCCCGATCATCCCGGACAACCGCGCCGGGTCGGCTTCAGTCCCCGCCTGTACCAGGCCAACCAACTGCCGCGCGCGGCGCTCGTCGACCTGTCTGGCCATCGCCATCATGCGCGGCAGCCATGCGGCAACCAGCGCGTCATGTTCAGAGCGCTGCGCCAGATACAGCGTAGCAGCCGCCATGAACGCCCAGTCGTGGGCATCCGTGGCCTGCTCGCTGGTGGCGTTGCGATGGAACAAGCTCAACCACCGCTCGAACTCCGCCGCAGCCGGCGCGGCATCGGATACCAGACGCAGGGCCAGCGACTGCAGGTCAAACGTGCTGCAAACGGAGTCCCCCAACTCGCACAACAAGCGTGCCTTGCGTGCGTGTTCCCGTGCAGCGGCCAGATTGCCCTGGTCAACGGCCACGGCAATGCGTTCCAGCCACGCAGGCGTGGAGCTTTCGGGGATGGCAGCAAGCACACGCCATGCCCCGTCAAAGTCATCCACTGCCGCCATCGCAGCCGCCAACTCACGATCCGGCGGCCCTCCCATCGCACTGGCCTGCTGGAAGGAGGTCAGTGCTTGCTGGTTTTTGTTCTGTGCAAGCTCCAAGCGCGCCAGATGCCGGAGCGATACCGTCCGCATTGGGTTCTGCGGTACCAAGGCAAGGCGTACCTCGCGTTCGGCCTCCGCATATCTGCCCAGACTGAACAATGCACCTGAGCGGTTGTGATGGGCCGTGTGGAAATCCGGATACAGGTCGCCGAGCAGCTTCCAACGATGCGCGGTCTCGATGGCGCCAGCCCCCGAGAGCTCGGCATTCCAACTATCCAGGTAGAGCTGGTCCCGCGCCCTCAGGTTGGACCGGTGGGAAGCCGCCTGTGCGAGCAGATCACGCGCGCGGGCAAAGTCGCCTTTTGAAGAGGCCACCCGCATCTGCCCCATGTAGGCCGCCGCGAAATCCGGATCCAGCCGGGTGGCCTGTTCGAAATGCCCCAAGGCGTCGTCGCGGCGGTTGTCCGCATAGGCATTCAGACCCACCGCATAGGCATGCAGCGCATCAAGGCTGCTGGTCGCAACCCGGGGCAGGGGTGCCGAGTGGCTGGTGATCTCCGCCAGTGCTTCGCCCAGGTGCCGCCGCAGCCGGTTGGCCACCTTGTCCGTGGATACCAGCGAGGAGGCCAGGCCATTGCCATCGACATGCTCGGAGTAAACGGTCTTGCCGCTCGCCGGGTCTATCACGTCCAGCGTGATCCGCAGCTTTCCGTTCACTTCGCGCACTGATGGCAGGATCAGGGCACGGGCCCCTTCCCGCACGGTCAGCTCGACTGCAGTGGCGCGATCCATCACCTGGGTGGGGTCACGCCGCATCTGCTGCAACGTTTCACGCGTTTTCAAGTCACTGAGCACGTTTACATAGCGGGATTGCTCCAGGCTCATGCGCAGTGCTTCACGCAGCGCGTCGGACAACCGGGGGTCCTCGGTTGCGTTGGTGAAATCGCCCACCACCACCCAGTCCCGTTCGCCAAAAGCAATCGCTGGCTCGGGCCGTACCAGTACCCAGGTCAGCACAACCAACCCGGCCAGCAATGCCGTCTCCGCAACCAAGGCCGCTGGCCGACGCCATAGCGGCAAGGCCCGCCAGGCTTTGGGTGACCTTGCCGGCATGCGCAGTGGTGCCCGCCCCGGCATTCCCACCTCGAACACGTCCTGCGCCGTGGGCAGGCCCTTGAAATACCAGCGACCATGCGACTTCCACTGCAGCTGCGCGCCACGCTCGCCCAGCTCATGCTGGCCGCCCCGCAGCAACGACTCGGCCACCGCCGACACCAGGATCTGGTTGGGCCGTGCCAATGCCATCAGACGTGCAGCAGTGGGCTTGGCCACCCCTTCCACTTCCAACGGTTTGGCACCGGCAGCCACCGCCACTTCGCTGTTCTGCCAGGCCAGCACGTAGCCAACGTGGATGCCGGTGCGCGCGCGCAATGGCAGCCGCTGCTCCTGCCCCAGCCGTTCAAGCTCATCCAGATAGGCCAGCGCAAACCCCAAGCCCTGCGTAGGCGCCTCGAACAGCAGCAGCATGCCGTCGGAACGATCGATCAGGCGCCCCTTCCACTGTTGCAGCAAGCCAAGCACCCGTGCATCCAGCGTGCGGAACAGATCCGCTGCCGCCGCATCGCCCAGGCGTTCGACCAGCGCGACCGAATCACACAGGTCGGTCAGCACCAGGGTTTTCAGTTGCCGCTTGGCTGCATCTGGCGTGGAAGGCTCCTGCATGTGTTCACCCCAGGCGCCGCTGCCCGCTGCTGCGGTCGACGAACCATTGTGCACGGTTGCCGCCGCGGCGCTTGGCCTCGTACAAGGCCTTGTCGGCACGCGAATAGGTGTCGTTCCAGTGATGTCCCTCATCAACCAGGGCCATGCCAATGCTGACCGAGCAGGCCTCGGCCGCCGCACGCGGATCACTACCCCAGCCGCGTGCTGCTTCCAGAATGAAATCAGCCACTCGGGTCAGGCAGTCGACATCGGCCTGCGCCAGCAGCACGCAGAACTCATCGCCGCCCAGGCGGCAGGCGATGTCGTCATTGCCCGCCACCGAGTTCAGTATCCGCCCCAACCGCTGCAGTGCCTGGTCACCGACCAGGTGGCCATGGACATCATTCAGGCCCTTGAAGTCATCGCAGTCGATCAGCAGCAACCCCTGCGCGCGCTTGCCGGAGCGGTGCGAGCGCTGCAGATAGGCGGTGAGGGCACGTCGGTTGTTGAGCCCGGTGAGGTCATCGGTGTACACCAGCTCGCGGGTGTTGGTGAGCTCATTATGCGTGCTGTAGAGATTGCCCAGCGCAGCTTCCAGCTCCTGGTTGCGGCGGCTGAGCTGCCCGATCAGGCGCTGCTCGCTGGAGACCACGCGCGACAGCGTACGGCGCAGGAAGAACACCACCGTGGCCGGGTCCTGATCGATCAGCCGGTGGAAGTTGGCGTGGGTGATTTCCAGCAGCACGCTGTCACAGCTGGCACGTGCATCACAGGAACGCGGGTGGCGCTCGATCAGCAGACCGAGCTCGCCGAAAAAGTCATTGCACAGCAGCTGCTTGGGTGCCAGGCCAGCACCGAAGTCCAGACTGATGGCGCCACTCACCACAATGAACATGGAGGTACCTGCATCACCACGCCGGAACAGCTGCGCATTGGCCTGCAGATCGTGGCGGATACCAAACTGGGCGAACAGGGCGAACTCAACCGCAGACAACTGCGCGCGCAGGGGGGCACCCCCGCTCGGCGCAACGCCGACGGGGCGCTCGTGAAGCGCCGGTTCCCCTGTACCCATGCCGCTCATTCCCTGCCTCATGGACCCCGGCGTGGCAGCCGGGAAGTTCACGAGACTATCACCAAAATAAACAGACATGGGTACACACCGCGGCATTTTTTCCCTACTGATGGGGCACACCTTAGCCACAGTCCGTAAGAGGGACTGGCAACGGTCACAAAGCTGACCCGCCCGGACAGCGCCTGGACAAAAAAAGGGGGCCCGCAGGCCCCCAAAGCAAACATGCTGCCGGAATCGATCCCCTCAGGCGGCCTTTTCAGTCTGGAACTGCTCTTCCTCGGTGGACCCGGTCAGGGCGGTGACGCTGGAGGCGCCCCCCTGGATCACCGTGGTCACATCGTCGAAGTAACCGGCGCCCACTTCCTGCTGGTGCGAGACAAAGGTGTAGCCCTGCTCGCGGGCGGCGAATTCCGGCTCCTGCACCTGCTCCACGTAGTGGCGCATGCCCTCGCCCCGCGCGTAGTCGTGGGCGAACTTGAAGGTGTTGAACCAGTTGATGTGGATGCCGGCCAGGGTGATGAACTGGTACTTGTAGCCCAGCGCGGCCAGCTCGTCCTGGAACTTGGCGATGGTCTTGTCGTCCAGGTTCTTCTTCCAATTGAAGGAAGGTGAGCAGTTGTAAGAGAGCAGCTTGCCGGGGCTGGCGGCGTGCACGGCCTGGGCAAACTCGCGGGCGAAGCCCAGGTCGGGGGTGCCGGTCTCGCACCACACCAGGTCGGCATGCGGGGCATAGGCCACGCCGCGGCTGATCGCCTGCTCCAGGCCGTTCCTGACCCGGTAGAAGCCCTCGGCGGTGCGCTCGCCGGTGACGAACGGGGCGTCGTTGGGGTCGAAGTCGCTGGTCAGCAGGTTGGCGGCCTCGGCATCGGTGCGCGCCAGCACGATGGTCGGCACGCCCAGCACGTCGGCCGCCAGGCGCGCGGCCGACAGTTTCTGGATCGCCTCCTGGGTCGGCACCAGCACCTTGCCGCCCATGTGGCCGCACTTCTTCACCGCCGCCAGCTGATCCTCGAAGTGCACCGCGGCGGCGCCAGCGGTGATCATATTTTTCATCAGCTCATAGGCGTTGAGCACGCCGCCGAAGCCGGCCTCGCCATCAGCAACGATCGGCAGGAAGAAGTCGATCGCGTTCTCGGCCTTCACCTTGCCATCGATGATGTTCTTCCACTGGATTTCATCGGCGCGCTGGAAGGTGTTGTTGATGCGGCGGACCATGGTCGGCACCGAGTCGTAGGCGTACAGCGACTGGTCCGGGTACATGGTTTCGGAGGTATTGCCGTCGGCAGCCACCTGCCAGCCGGACAGGTACACCGCTTCCAGCCCGGCCTTGGCCTGCTGCATGGCCTGGCCGGCGCTGATTGCACCGAAGGCGTTGACGTAGCCCTTCTTCGCGCTGCCATTGACCAGTTCCCACAGGCGCTCGGCGCCGCGCTTGGCCAGGGTGTGCTCGGGCTGCACGCTGCCGCGCAGGCGCACCACGTCGGCGGCGCTGTAGGTGCGCTTCAGCCCCTTCCAACGCGGGTTGCTGTCCCAGTCCTGCTGCAGGGCGTCGATCTGTTGCTGATAGGTGCTCATCGTGTCGTCCTCAAGTCGAATGCGTACGTAGGGGGAAGTCGGGTCAATCGATCTGCCGGTAAGCCGGCAGGGTCAGGAACTCGGCCAGGGTGTCGGCGCGGCTGAGCTGGTCGAGCAGGCCGATGGCCTGGGTGATGCGGCTGCCACCGGGCAGCGCAGAGGTGTCGCCAAGGCGCGCAGGCAGCGCGCGCAGGGTGCTGTCCAGCAGCGCAAGGTCGATCGCGGTGCCGTCATCCAGATGCTGGTTGCCAGCATGCAGCCACTGCCAGATCTGGCTGCGGCTGATTTCGGCGGTGGCCGCGTCTTCCATCAGGTTGTGGATGGGCACGCAGCCGTTGCCGTCCAGCCAGGCGGCCAGGTAACGCACGCAGACTTCGACGTTGTTCTCGAAGCCGGCACGGGTGACGGTGCCGCTGCATGGGGCGATCAGTTCATCGCGGCTGGCCTGCACGTCACGGCGCAGCACGTGGTGCTGGTTGGGGCCGGACATGTGCTCGTCGAAGATGGCACGCGCCACCGGGATCAGCGCCGGGTGCGCCACCCAGGTGCCGTCGTGGCCGGCGGTGACCTCGCGCAGCTTGTCGGCGCGCACCCGCGCCATCGCCTGCTCGTTGGCAGCGGCGTCGTGATTGATCGGGATCTGCGCGGCCATGCCGCCCATCGCATGTGCGCCACGGCGATGGCAGGTCTTGATCAGCAGTTCCGAATAGGCCTTCAGGAAGGGCTGGGTCATGGTCACCTGGCCGCGCTCGGGCAGCACCTTGTCGCGGTGACGGCGGAAGGTCTTCAGATAGGAAAAGATGTAATCCCAGCGGCCGCAGTTCAGGCCGACGATGCGTTCGCGCAGCGCATGCAGGATCTCGTCCATCTCGAACACCGCCGGCAGCGTCTCGATCAGCACGGTGACCTTGATCTGCCCCTGCGGCAGGCCCAGCATGCCCTCGATGTGCGACAGCGCGGTCTCCCACAGCGCCGCCTCTTCCATCGACTGCAGCTTGGGCAGGTAGAAGTAGGGGCCGCGGTCCTTGTCCATCAGTGTCTGCGCGTTGTGGAAGGCAAACAGCGCCGCATCGAACAGGCCGCCGGCAATCGGCTGGCCGTCGATCAGCACGTGCTTCTCGTCCAGGTGCCAGCCACGCGGGCGCACGATCAGCACTGCCTGCTCGTCGAACGGACGCAGCGTGTAGTGCTTGCCCGGCCCCTTGGCGGTGGCCGGGGCGGTGAAATCCAGGTCACCGCGCACCGCCGCCTTCATCGTCTGCTGGCCGGCCAGCACATTGCGCCAGGTCGGCGAGGTCGAATCCTCGAAGTCGGCCATGAACACCTTGGCGCCGGAGTTCAGCGCATTGATGACCATCTTCGGGTCGGTGGGCCCGGTGATCTCGACGCGGCGGTCCTGCAGCGCGGCCGGGATCGGCGCCACGCGCCAGTCCTCCTCTCGGATGGCGCGGGTATCGGCGCGGAAATCCGGCAGGCCGCCCTGGTCGAAGAAGGCCTGGCGCTCGCGGCGGGCCGCCAAGCGTGCCTGCCGGCCCGGCTCGACCGCCCGGTGCAGCGATACGAGCAGGCCCAGCACGCCGGCCGGCAGCAGCGCGGACTGGCCGGCCAGCTGGGTGGTCAGGGTGATGCCCGGGGTCGGGCGGGGGGCGGACTGCGGCGTGGCGACAGCGTGGGCGACGGCGGACATCGGAAGTTCCTGCGGGTGTCGGGGGAGCCAACGTGCCGCCGCAGGGAGGTATTTAACAAAACAGTTTTTGCAATGTTATTTATAAGTTGTGCTAATACTGGCATCGCCATGCCCACCAAGACGCCCGTAACCCCGCGTTTTTCCTACAAGTCTGATCGGCTCAAGCCGCTGCGGGCGTTCCTGCAGACGGTGCGCCTGGGCTCGGTTTCACGTGCCTCGGAAGCGCTTTTTGTCAGCCAGCCGGCGGTGAGCCTGCAGCTGCAGGCGCTGGAACGGGAGCTGGGGGTGGTGCTGTTCGAGCGCAGCGGGCGCCGGCTGGTGCCTACCCGCGAGGGTCAGCTGCTGTACGACATGGCCCAGCCGCTGGTCGAAAGCCTGGACGGGCTGCTGCCGCGGTTCCGCGAGAAGGTCAGCGGGCTGGATGCCGGCGAGCTCAATATCGCCGCAAATTCGTCGACCATCCTGTATCTCCTGCCCAAGATCGTCGAAAACTTCCGCCAACAGCACCCGGATGTGCGCCTGACCCTGCACAACGCGATCAGCGCCGACGGCACCGAGTTGCTGCGCAGCGACGCCGCCGATCTGGCCATCGGCTCGATGATGGATGTGCCGGCCGACCTCAGCTACGCGCCGGTCTATCGCTTCGAGCAGGTCCTGATCACGCCGCCCGACCACCCGCTGGCGAAGAAAAAGAACCTGACGCTGGAAGACCTGTCGCCGTGGCCGCTGATCCTGCCGCCGCGCCGGCAGATCACCTGGCGGCTGGTTGACCTGGTGTTCCAGCAGCACCGCGTGCCGTATACGGTGGCGCTGGAAGTGGGCGGCTGGGAGGTGATCAAGCAATACGTGGCAATGGGCATGGGCATCAGCATCGTCACTGCCCTGTGCCTGAACGACAGTGACCGCGACAAGCTGGCGACGCGGGCGATGAGCGACTACTTCCCCTCACGCAGCTATGGCGTGGTGGTGCGCCGGGGCAAGGTGCTGTCGCCGCAGGCCCGCGCGTTTGTGGAGCTGATCCAGCCGGACCTGTTTGCGCCGCGGCAATACGACGATACCGGGCATTCGGAGCGGTAGGTTTTTTGGTTTTGCCCTTGAGCCGTCATTCCCGCGCAGGCGGGAGTCGCTCCTGCTCCTGCTTCTGCCCGGCTCTGGCCTTTGCCCTGGCCCTCTCACACCGCGCATGAAGCGATCCCCGCCTACGCGGGGATGACGAACTGATGGTTGGTCGGTGAGGCCCTCGCGACCTAGACTGCCACGATGTCTTTGGAACTCCGCCACCTGCGCTACTTCCTGGCCGTCGCCGACACCTTGCACTTCGGCCGTGCGGCCGAGCGCCTGGGCATGTCGCAACCGCCGCTCAGCCAACAGATCCGGCAACTGGAGACGCTGCTTGGCGCGCAGTTGTTCGTACGCAGTCACCGCCGCGTGCAGCTCACGCCCGCTGGCGAGGTACTGCTGGAACAGGCGCGCGACATCCTGCAGCGCGTGGACAAGGCGGTGGACACGGTGCAGCGTGCGCAACGTGGCGAGAGCGGCGAACTGCGCATCGGGTTGACCCGCGCCACGCCGCTGTCGCCGCAGATACCCCGCGCGATCTTCAGCTACCGCCAGCAGCACCCGCAGGTGCAGATGCAGCTGCGCGAGATGAACAGCCTGCGCCAGATCGAGGCCCTGCTTGCCGACGAACTGGACGTGGGCATCATCCGCAAGCGCGTGCTGCCGGACGAACTGACGGCACAGCATCTGTTTGATGACCCACTGGCGCTGGTGGTGCATGCCAGCCACCCGGCGCTGCGTGGCAAGGACCCCGCGAGCGCGCGCCTGTCGCTGAAGCAATTCGCACTCGACCCGTTTGTCGGCTTCTCACGCGACTCGGGTGCGGGCATCCACGATCATGTGATTACTCTGTGCCGCAATGCCGGCTTCAGCCCGCGGATCGTGCAGGAAGCAGGCGAATCATCGACCTTGATCAGCCTGGTCGCAGCCGGACTGGGCGTCTGCGTGCTGCCCTCCTCCTGCAGCCACATCCAGGTGGAGGGCGCGTGCTTTGTCGAACTGGCCGACCGTGGCGCGGCGTCGGAGATCCAGCTGGCGTGGCGGCGTGAAGCGGTGACGCCGTTGTTGCGGCAGTTCATTGCATTGTTGAAGCGGGAAGTGGCTGGTTGAAGACAGCCAGAGCAAAGAGCTGAAGCAACAACAAAAGCACCCCTCCCCAACCCTCCCCTTGCCTGCGGCAAAGGGAGGGGGCTGAGCTTTGCCCCCTCCCTTGCGCATAGCGCAGGGGAGGGCTGGGGAGGGGTGCTGTTTGCTGTTCGCTGTTCGCTGTTCGCTGTTCGCTGTTCGCTGTTCGCTGCTAGCCGCTAGCCGCTAGCCGCCAGCCCTCACCGAACCAGCAACAACCCCGTCGTATCCTCCAGCCGCCGCCACAACCGCCAAGCCGCACCCACACCGGCCAAAGTCAGCACCAGACAGAAACCGCACACCCCCGCCCAGCCCCAGTGCGTATAGAACACGCCACCCAGTGCACCCAGCACGCTGGAGCCCAGGTAGTACGAGAACAGATACAGCGCCGACGCCTCGGCACGCAGCCCACCGGCGCGCACGCCGACCCAGCTGCTGGCCACCGAATGACCACCGAAGAATCCAAACGTCACCAAGGCGATGCCCACGGCCATTGCCAGCAGCCACGGCAGTGCGAGCAACAACACGCCCAACAGCACCAGACCGAACGACAAGGCCAGCACCGGCCCGCGACCCAAACGATTGGCCAACTGCCCCATCCACGCCGAGCTGACACTACCGACCAGATACACGGTGAAGATCAGCCCCACCACGGTCTGGCTCAGGCCATAAGGCGGCGCCAGCAGGTGGTAGCCCAGATAGTTGTAGAGCGTCACGAACACGCCCAGCAGCAGGAAGCCGCAGGCAAACAACCACGGCAGCGCGGCATCGCGGAACAGGCCGGCAAATCGTGCCGGCAGTTGCGCCGGTTCGGCACGCTTGGCACGGAAATGGCGCGATGCTGGCAATTGCGTCCACAGCGCTACGGTTGCCAACAACGCGATCACGCCGACCGCGGCTATACCGGCACGCCAGCCCCAATGGTCGGCGACCACGCCGGCGATCAAGCGCCCGCTCATGCCGCCCACCGCGTTGCCGCCGATGTACAGGCCCATCGCCAGGCCCAGTGCGCGGCTGTCCATTTCCTCGACCAGCCAGGTCATCGCCACCGCAGGCACGCCGCTCAGGCTCAGGCCGAGCAAGGTGCGCAATACCAGCAAGGTATTCCAGTCATCGGTCAATGCGGTGCCAAGCGTCAACAAGGCGGAGCTGAGCAGCGAGGCGACCATCACCGGCCGTCTGCCCACCCGGTCGGAGACGATGCCTGCCACCAGCATCGCCACAGCCAACACGCCGGTGCTTGCCGACAAGGCCAGGGCGCTGTTGCCAGCGCTGATGCCGAAGTGGCTGCTGAAGCCCGGCAGCAGCGGCTGCACGCAGTACAGCACCCCAAAGGTGGCAAAGCCGGCCATGAACAGCGCCAGCACTGCACGGCGGAAATCAGCGCTGTGCTGCTGGATATAAGGGGGGTCATCGGCCGGGGCCGGCACCGCCGATGGCGGCAGGGAATCACCGCACGCCATCGCGTCCGTACGATCAGGTTCCATCGCATCGAGGCCTGCAAGGGCAGGCCGGTTGGTTGAACACGTGCGCCAGCTTGGACCCTTTCATCCAGTCGATCCATAACCTGCTACATACCGATTGATATGTTTCAGGTATTGATCAGCACGGAACTCCGCAGCTTGCAGCCCAGCGCACTACCCCAGCCCCATCCTGAGCGCGAGCTCAGGTACCACTGCCGGTCAAAGCCGCTGCCACGCCGGCCCCTGCCCGCGCCGCCAGTACACCGCCACCGCTTTGCCGTAGACCGTATCGGCATCGACCAGACCGAAGAAACGCCCATCAAAACTGTTGCCGCGGTGATCGCCAAGCACCAGCAGCTTGCCCGCCGGGATGGTGATGCCGGCAATATCCGGGCCGCCGCCCTCCTCCAGGTCCAGGCTTACCTGCTTGTTGCCGAACAGCTCACCCGCCAGCGCATGCTGCAGCGGCCGCCCATTGATGCTCAGGTAGCCGTCATGCAATTGCACGCGGTCGCCCGCTACCGCCACCACCCGCTTGATCAAGCGGGTGCCGTCGGCAGGCGAATCGAATACCGCAACATCGCCACGCTGCGGCTGGCCAGTAGCCAATAGCCGCACCGAAGTGAACGGCAGGCGCAGGCCATAAGCGCGCATGTCGACCGCGACCCGGTCACCGGGTTGCAGCGTCGGCTGCATGGAGCCACTGGGCACCTGGTAATGGTTGGCCAGGCTGTCGCGCGCCGCACCCAGCAACAACAGCATCACCACCAACGGCAGCGCTTCACGCCGCAGCCAGGCCAGGACCGGGTGCGGATCACGCTCTACCATGGCTTCGCCCATGACACACTCCTGAAGGATGACCTCAAGTGGACCCGGGCGGCCGGCAGAAGTTCCTCACAGCCGACGCATGGCGGGCTCCGCCGTGGCGTCCCCCGCCGGGTTTACTGCCGGCGCGCGCAGACGCTGGGCCACATGCGCCAGGCTGCCAGCGAGGATGAAGGTATAGCCGAGCAGTTCGGTGGTCTCCTCGATGGCGTTCTTGAACACCCGGATGTAGCTGTCGTCCAGCAAGCCCTGCCACAGCGAGGTAAGGCCGATCAGGCGTGCATAGCACAGCAACAACACCAGCCCGATGGTCATCAAGGTACCGGCGCGGGTATTGAGAAAACGCACCAGCCCCGACAGCGCTGCACGCCATTGCCGGGAAGCATAGAAAAGGCAGCCCATCGCCACCGGCAGTGCCACCCACTTCCATAGCCCATGCAGCAGCAGATCAAACAGCGCATCCATCTCACGCAGCAGCATGCAGGCAAACAAGCCCGCTGCCAGCACCGCGAAGCGGCGGTCCTCCACACGCCTGCGTGCCAATCGCACAAAGGCCAGCACACTGGCCAGCAGGAAGCCCTCCTGGGTCAGCTCCACCAAAGACCACTCGCCCACCCCATCGCCCAACCAATGGATATCGCAATACAGCAGCAGTGCCGGCAAGCTGACCATCAGCGCGAACACGCCGGTGCGGGTGAGATGGGAAAGCAGGAATCGATAGTCGTTGTTCACGTCATGCAGCGCCGACACGGGCGCATCCAATAGCAACAGGGGGAGTTCACCAGGCGCGCAAGGACACGTGCACCGCACGGATCCGGCAAAAGGAGTGATGGGACGTATTTTCCCATGTGCGCATGGCTGCAGGCAGACAGCCAACGGAACACTGCTGTCCGCATTGACGACACATGCGGCAAACACAGCGGCGGGCAACTGCGCACACAACAACACCGGTGCTGCGCGAAATGCTACGCAGTATTTACGTCTGAACGACCACGCACCATGGCGCGGTTACGGGGCCTGCGCGCATCGTGGCATCACCGCGCCCCGAGGCGCATCGTTGGAAAGAACATGACCATCCTGTTGATCCAGCAACGCAGCGAGGACGCGCCTGCCGAGGTACCAGCGCTGCCTGCCGAGCTGGCCGGGCATGCATTGCAGTGCCTGCAATGCACGTCGTTGCCGGGGCTGTTGCGGTGCCTGCGCGCCGCGCGCCATAGCCACCCAACATGGCTGCTGCTCGAATCGATCAGCGCCAGCGCAGCGCAATGGCACCGCCATGCCGCCGCCTTGCGAGGCGCATTGGATGCGCTGCCCATGCCCTATATCGAGATCGCCCGCAGCGATGCCGACGCCCTGGACAGCCACCTGCAACCCCACCACGCCCCCGTCGCCCTGGTCTGCGGCAGCGGCGCGCGACAACTGTCGCTGGCCATCACCACGCGTCGCCTGCTGGTACAGGAGGCCTGAGCCATGTCGATCTTCATCGTGCGTGGCCCGGAAGGCAGCGGCCCGCTGCAACACGCGGCCGCCCCGTTGCCAGCGGCAGTGATGGCCGCACTGGTGCGACGCGCACTGGACAGCGGCACCAGCATCGCCGTGCGTAACTGCCGCTGCGAGCAGGAGCTGATCGAGGCGCTGTGCGCTGCCGATCACAGCACAGGTGAAGTCACCCTGCTGGAGCCGGGTGCCTGCGTGCGCAGCCCGCGCCTGCAACGCCTGCTGCCGCATCTGCACAATGCCTACGTCGAGGTACATGACGATGATGGACACGTGCAGCAGCCGGTGCTGTCCGCTCACGGCACACGGCTGGCAGTGGCACGGGGCTTCCGCGCACAGAGCTATGTACTGGCACTGGAGATCGCACTGGAACACCTGGGCTGCAATGAGGCCGGCAACCGCGTCCACGTGGGCACCTGACCACCCGCAGCGGCCCCGCCGGACGACCCGATGATCCCCTGCCCCGTTCCCTGCCCTTATCCACGGCACTGCAGCCAATGCCATTGCACGTCCGCTGGCAGCAACGGCAGGCAGTACATCGCCAGCTACGAGGTGCACGTGGACGGCCACGCCTTCTGGTGGGGCCACCTGGCCCTGCACCTGGTTGACGGCGATGCCATGTTGCAGGACCCACAGGCCTTGCTGGATGCCCTGTGCGCCCGCGCCGCCGCGCGCCATGACGTGGCCGCGGTGCAGGTGCGGCTGGTGATGATCAGCCGCCTGTGACCAACTGCAATGACAAACGGCAGGGTTTCCCCTGCCGTTCGTCGTTTCACACCACCACGCTGGCGCCTGCTTACTTCAGGCCACGGTTGTGCAGCAGCGGTTCCACGCTCGGGTCCTTGCCGCGGAACTCGCGGTAGGCCGTTGCCAGGTCGCGGGTGTTGCCGATCGACAGGATCTTGTCGCGGAACACCTGGCCGTTCTCACGGCTCAGGCCACCGTTCTCCTTGAACCACTCGAAGGCGTCGTGGTCGATCATCTCCGCCCAGAAATAGGCGTAGTAACCGGCCGAATAACCGCCGCCCCAGATGTGGTCGAAGTAGCTGCTGCGGTAACGCGGCGGCACCTGGGCCAGGTCCACCTTGTAACGCTTCAGCGCATCGGCCTCGAACTTGTCCACGTCCTGCAGCGGTGCGTCAGCGCCCTGCGTATGCCAAGCCAGGTCGAGCAGGGCCGCCGACAGGTACTCGGTGGTCATATAGCCCTGGTTGAAGGTCTTGGCCTTGGCGATCTTGTCGACCAGCTCCTGCGGCATCGCTGCCTTGGTCTGGTAGTGCTTGGCGTAGTTGGCAAACACCTTCGGGTCCGAGGCCCAGTGCTCGTTGAACTGCGACGGAAACTCGACGAAGTCACGCGGCACGCCGGTGCCGGCCACGCTGGGGTACTTGGTCTTGGAGAACATGCCATGCAGGGCGTGGCCGAACTCGTGGAACATGGTGGTCACGTCGTCCCAGCTCAGCAGCGCCGGCTGGCCGGCGGCAGGCTTGGTGAAGTTGCTGACGTTGTAGACCACCGGCTTGGTGCCGGTCAGGCCGTCCTGCTCGACGAACACGTCCATCCAGGCGCCACCGGACTTGCTGTCGCGCTTGAAGAAATCGGCATAGAACAGCGCCAGCGGCTGGCCGTCGGCGTCGGTGACTTCAAACACGCGCACGTCCGGGTGGTAGACCGGCAGGTCCTTGCGCTCCTTGAAGGTCAGGCCGTAGAGCTGGTTGGCGGCGAAGAAGACGCCGTTCTGCAGCACGTTGTCCAGCTCGAAGTAGGGCTTGATCTGCGACTCGTCCAGATCGTACTTGGCCTTGCGCACCTGCTCGGCGTAGAAGTCCCAATCCGATGCAGCGGCCTTGAAGCCACCCTTCTGTGCGTCGATCACCTTCTGGATCTCGGCCAGCTCACCACGGGCCTTGGCAGTGGCGGCCGGCACGGTGTCGGTCAGCAGCTTGAGCGCATGCTCCGGCGTCTGCGCCATCTGGTCGGTCAGGTTGTAGGCGGCGTAGTTCGGGAAGCCGAGCAGCTTGGCCTTGGCGGCGCGCAGCTGGGCCAGGCGCTGGATGATCTTGCGGGTGTCGTTGGCATCGCCGTGCTCGGTACGGGTCTCCGAGGCTTCCAGCACCTTGGCACGCACGTCGCGGTCCTGCAGCGCGCCCAGTGCCGGCTGCTGGGTGGTGTTCTGCAGGCTCAGCACCCACTTGCCGTCCAGCTTGCGGCCCTTGGCTGCGTCCTCGGCGGCAGCGATATCGCCCTCGGACAGGCCAGCCAGCTGCGCCTTGTCATCGATGACCACCGCGCCGGCAGCGGTGGCTGCGACCAGCTTGTTGTGGAAGTCATTGGACAGGGTGGCTTCTTCGGCGTTGTACTGCTTCAGGGTTTCCTTATCGGTGTCGTTGAGCTCGGCACCGGCCTTGACGAAGCCCTTGTAGGTCTCCTCGACCACGCGCAGCTGCTCGGTATCCAGGCCGGCTTCGGCGCGGCCGTCATAGACGGTCTTGATGCGTGCGAACAGCTTCGGATCCAGATTGATGGCATCGCTATGCGCGGCCAGCTTGGGCACCACGTCTTCCTGGATCTTCTGCCGCTCCGGGTTGGTATCGGCCTGCACCACGCTGAAGAACACGCGGCTGACGCGGTCCAGGATGGCGCCGGACTTCTCCATCGGCAGCAAGGTGTTGTCGAAAGTGGCCGGCTGGGTGTTGTCGGTGATCTGCTTGATCTCGGCCAGCTGCTGGCGCATGCCTTCCTCGAAGGCCGGCAGGTAATCACTGTCCTTGATCTTGTCGAACGCCGGCGCCTGGAACGGCAGCGAGCTGGCGGTCATGAACGGGTTGGTCGAGGCATCGGCCGGCTGGCCTGCCTGGTCGGGGGTGGTGGCGGTCACGGGGGCGGTGGACTCCTTGCCGGAACAGGCGGCCAGCGCAAGGCTGATGGCGGCGGCCAGGACAACGGTACGCGACATGAAACGGCTCCTTGGGAACGGGCTTCGAACAGCCCTTTACCCTACTCCGTTCGCCTGTTTACGGCATGTGCCGATGGTGGCGCCAAGCCGCGCCCGGCGCGGCGGCTCAGCCGGTGCCGCGGTTGCGGCCCATCCACTGCCGGTACCACTGGCGGATGGCAGCCATGTCGGCGGCGTCATCACCGCTGGTATGGAAGGCCGGACCAAAGCCGATCACCTTTTCCGGGTAGTGGAAATAGGCCGGGATGATGGGCACGTCGGCCATGCGGGCGATTTTCAGGAATCCGCCCTTCCATTCCGTCACCTGCTTGCGGGTGCCTTCCGGCGCCAGCGCATACCAGACCTGTTCGCTGTCGCGGATCATCGCCACCGCCTGGCCCACCGTGCCCTGCGGCGAGCTGCGGTCCAGCGGCACCACGCCCAGCCGGCGCAGCACCACGCTCAGCGGCCACCAGAACAGCTTGTCCTTGCCAAGAATGCGCGCCTCCAGGCCCAGCGCCATCTTCGCCGCCAGGCCCCACAGGCCATCCCAGTTGGAGGAATGCGGCGCGGCAATCACCACTGCCTTGGCCAGGTCCGGCACCGGCCCACGGATATGCCAGCCGCCCAGGCGCAGGATGCTGCGGCCCAGCCAGCGACTGAAGGCGGCACCTTTACGCTGCGGGACGGCGGCAGGAACAACCGGAACGGTCGGTGGCGTGTTGCTCAAGCACTACTCCCAATTACGTGTGGAACGGCCGCGCTTGACCTGCGCGCGTTCTTTTTTCTGGTCCAGGCGGCGCAGCTTGGAGCCGTAGGTAGGCTTGGTCGCCACGCGTGCCTTCGGCACGCTCAGGCTGGCCTGGATGAAGCTGGCCAGCCGTTCACGCGCATCCTGGCGATTGCGGTCCTGGGTGCGGAAGCGCTGCGCGTCGATCACCAGCACGCCTTCGCCGGTGACCCGGCGGTCGCTGCGCGCCAGCAGGCGTTCGCGCAGCGGCTCGGGCAAGGAAGGCGAATTGGCGATATCAAAGCGCAGTTCCACCGCGGTGGACACCTTGTTGACGTTCTGACCACCGGCACCGGAGGCGCGCACGAAGCGTTCGACGATCTCCGTTTCCGGTATCGCCAATCGTGGTGAAATCTGGATCTGCTCGGTTGCCATCGGCGCATTGTAAGCGGAGTGGTGCCTGTCTCCGCTGTGCCACGGCGCGGGCGAACAAATGGATGCAGTGCAGCATGATGGGCTGCGGAACAGGCATCTGTGAACACCCCGCGCGGGCGAACCCCGTTATGCTCGGTATTCGATCCGTTGCCCAGGAAAGCCCATGTCCCGCTCCCTCCTCCGCACGCGCCTGCCCCGCCTGCTGCTGGCTACCGGCCTGCTGCTGGCCAGCATTGCACCGGCCTTGGCAGCTGCCCCGACCGATGCCGATATCAACCGCCTGCTGGCCGCTTCGCGCGCGCAGAACATGCTCGACTCGATGCTGCCGCAGATGGAGGCAATGCAGGCCCAGCAGTTTGCCCAGCTCACCGCCAACCAGCAGCTCAGTGACGATCAGAAGGCGCGCGTACAGCGCATCCAGCAGCGCACCTCGCAGACCCTGCGCGACGCCCTGTCCTGGTCGCAGATGCGGCCGATGTACGTGGAGCTGTACAAGCAGTCGTTCTCCAAGGAGGACGTGCTGGCGATGGCCGAATTCTATGAAAGCGCGGCAGGCCAGAGCCTGCTCGACAAGACCCCGACACTGATGCAGAACCTGATGGTGGCCATCCAGCAGAAGATGACGCCGTTGCTGGCCGACCTGCAGAAGGATCTGGAACAGATCACCAGCGAACCGGCGAAGTAAGCCCACGCAACCGGTAGTGCCGAGCCATGCTCGGCAGAAGGTTTACCTGTAAGGCCCCTGCCGAGCATGGCTCGGCACTACCTTCAGTCCGGCAGCTGCCAGTTGAACAGATCCAGCGCCTTCTGGAACTCGCGGTCCAGCGGGGCACGCACTTCGATGCGGCGGCCGTCCTGCGGGTGCGGGAAGGCCAGGCGCTCGGCGTGCAGCAGCATGCGGTGCACGCCCTGCATGCGGAAGCTGCGGTTATGCCGGCCGTCACCGTGGCTGGTGTCGCCGATCATGTGGTGGAACATGTGCTTCAGATGCCGGCGGATCTGCCGGAAGCGCCCGGTCTGCGGCTGGCAGCGCAGCAAGGCATAACGCGAGGTCGGAAAGCCCGCCGACGGGATCGGCAACTCGCCGACCAGCAGCTTCTGGAAATGGGTGATGGCCTGCTTCTTGACCGGCTTGCCGGGGCCGCCGTCCAGGTCGTGATCGACGGTGAACGCATCTTCCGCCGGCCAGCCTCGGCACACCGCCAGGTAATCCTTCTCCACCTCGCCGCCCATCAGCGTCTTGCCGAGCGTGCTGGCGCTGTCGCGATCAAAGGCCAGCAGCAGGCAGCCGCTGGTGGCGCGGTCCAGGCGATGGACCAGGAAAATCGGCTTGCCCAACTGCTCGCGCAGACGGTCGGCGAGGAAGTCATCCTCGCCGCGCGCCAGCTTGCTGTCATGGACCATCAGCCCGGCCGGCTTGTTGACCACCGCCAGCCACGGGTCTTCGTACAGCAGCGGCAACGGTTCAAAGACAACCGGCGCTTCCACTGCTTCATCGACAACATCACTCATCGGCGCAACCACGCCGACGCCACGGCAACCGCACCCACCACGCCGCTCACCCACGACCACACCGGGATGGACGCCAACTGCGGGCCGCCGGCATGCAGGCCATACAACAACGCCGACACCACCATCAGGCCGGCACCGGCCACGGCGGTAACCACGCGCCGCTGCATGCGCTGCAAGGTGCCTTCCAGGTTGACGATGTCCTGCGAGCGCATCGCCAGCTCATGCTTGCCTTCCACCTGCTGGCGCAGCCAGGTGTGCAGCAGGGCCGGCATGTCCGGGGCCTGGGTCATGATTTCCGGCAGGCGCTTGCGCAGCTCCTTCAGCGCGCGACGCGGGCTGTAGCGCTCGCGCAGGATGCGTTCCAGCACCGGCTTGGCCACTTCCCAGATATCCAGCTGCGGGTCGAGCTGGCGGCCCACGCCTTCGATGTTCAACAAGGTCTTCTGCAGCAGGATCAGCTGCGGCTGCAGGGTCAGCTGGTAGCGCTGGGCGGTGCGGAACAGCTTCATCAGCACTTCGGCCAGCGAGATCTGCGACAGCGGGCGGGTGAAGTACGGCTCGCAGACCGCACGCACGGCCGCTTCCAGCTCGTCGATGCGCACGGTGTTCGGCATCCACTGCGCCTGCAGGTGCAGCTCGGCGATGCGGCGGTAGTCACGGTTGAAGATGGCCATGAAGTTTTCGGCCAGGTAGAACTGATCCTCTTCCGAGAGCTGGCCCATGATGCCGAAGTCCAGCGCGATGAAACGCGGGTTGTCGCGGCGTGCCGGATCGATGTCGACCCAGATGTTGCCGGCATGCGCATCGGCGTGGAAGAAGTTGTCGCGGAACACCTGCGTGTAGAACACGCGCACGCCCTTGGCGGCCAGCGCCTTGCGGTCGATGCCGGCCTTGTCCAGCGCGACGATGTCGTCGGAGGGAATGCCCCAGACCCGCTCCAGCGTCAGTGCGCGTTCGGCGGTGTGGCTCCAGATCACCTCCGGCACGTACAGGTCGTCCGAGTTTTCCCAGAAGCGGCGCAGCACGCTGGCGTTGGCGCCTTCGCGCTGCAGGTCCAGCTCTGCCGCCAGGGTGGTTTCGATCTCGGCCACCACTTCGCGCGGACGGATCTTGTCGGCGCGCGGGTGGGTGCGCTCGACCAGCGCGGCCAGCGACTTGAGCAGGGCGATATCACCGGCAATCTGCTTTTCGATATCCGGGCGCAGCACCTTGACCACCACCTGGCGGCCACCGTCCAGCGTGGCAGCATGCACCTGCGCGATCGAGGCCGAGGCCAGCGGCGTGGTGTCGAAGCTGGCAAACGCCTCGGTGATCGGCAGGCCCAGCGCCTGCTCGACGATCTGCAGCGCGCGCTCGCCGTCGAACGGCTTGACCCGGTCCTGCAGCAGGGTCAGTTCGACGGCCACATCCGGCGGCACCAGGTCGCGGCGGGTGGACAGGATCTGCCCGAACTTGACGAAGATCGGCCCCAGCTCCTGCAGCGCCAGGCGCAGGCGCGCACCGCGCGACTGCGAGGCGATATCGGCACTGGCGCGCGGCACGAAGGGCTTGGCCAGGCGCAACCAGCGCTCGACCGGGGTGCCATCGAGCAGGTCATCCAGGCGATAGCGCAGGATCACCCGGCCGATACGGCTGGCACGGAACATGGCACGGGTCGCCTTCATGCGGCACCTCCGGCGCGCTGACGCAGGCGCGCGATGCGCGCGGCCATGCGTTCGACGTCATCGCGGATCACGTCCACATCATCATGGAAGGCGTCCAGTTCAGCACGGGCAACAACATCACGCGACTCCTCGGTTACGTATTCAGCGGCGGTCTCGGCCAGGTCCTTGGCACTGCGCCGGGCCTGCAACAGCGCCGCACGCAGGGTCTGCGCGATCTGCACGCCGAGGATCTCGCCAAAGGCTTTGACAAAGGGCTGCTGCCAATCCGGATCAAAACGGCTGGCCAGCTGCTGCAGGCGGCGCGCCAGCTCGGCATCGCCGGAGACCTTGACCCGGCCGGCCGGCGCGCTGTTGCCGCGCCGTGCATTGGCGAGGAACGGCAACTGCGCCAGCACCCCGCCCAGGGTGCTGCGCACGGCCAGATCCGGCTCCAGCGCGGGATCGACCGGGCCCACGGTCAGGCGTTCACCTGCGACCCCGATCTGCATCGCCAGCGACGGCGATTCCAGGGTCAGGGCGATGCGCTGGCCATCCAGCGAGGCCAGCGCGGTGCGGGTATCCGGGTCCAGCGCCAGGGCGCGGTTCAAGGCCACTTCCAGCGCACGGCCGGCCAGCGGCTTGATCATTTTGAGGGGGGATGCAGGCATGCGGGCATTCTACCGGAGGGGCGCAGGCCCGTAGGGCCGGGAATGGAGAGCCCCGTAGCCCGGGTAAGCGCAGCGCACCCGGGGGCCATTCGCGGACGCGTGGAAAGCCGGCGCTGGCTTGCTCCCGGGTGCGCTGCGCTTACCCGGGCTACGGGCTCTGATGCATCGTTCGCACAGGGTTTGTTCATGTCAGCGCGCCGCGATAAACAAATCCCCAATCCCGCATCCCCATTCGCGGCTTTTGCGTTCATGCTATGCAGACACCACCAAACACAGCGGCAGGAGCACACAGGCAATGGGCAAGACCCGGGTTGGCATCATCTTCGGCGGTCGTTCGGCCGAGCACGAGGTCTCGCTGCAGTCGGCGAAGAACATCCTCGATGCACTGGACAAGGAGCGGTTCGACGTCAGCCTGATCGGCGTGGACAAGCAGGGTCTGTGGCACCTGTGCGACGCCGCCGGTTTCCTGCTCAATGCCGATGATCCCAAGCGCATCGCGCTGGATACCTCCGGGCCGATCCTGTCGGTGCTGCCGGGCGCCGAGCGCGGCCAGCTGCTGGCCGCCGATGGCCGCCAGGTCCCGCAGCTGGATGTGGTGTTCCCCATCGTGCACGGCACCCTGGGCGAGGACGGCACCCTGCAAGGTCTGCTGCGCACGCTCAACCTGCCGTTCGCCGGCCCCGGCGTGCTGGGCTCGGCGGCGGCCATGGACAAGGACATCGCCAAGCGCCTGCTCCGCGATGCCGGCCTGGCAGTGGCACCGTTCGCCTGCTTCAACCACGTCACCGCCGCAGCGGCCGATTACGACGCACTGGTCGCCCAGCTTGGCCTGCCCTTGTTCGTCAAGCCGGCCAACCAGGGCTCGTCGGTAGGCGTGAGCAAGGTGCGCAACGCTGAGGAGTTCGCCACCGCGATGGCGCTGGCGCTGTCGTTCGACCACAAGGTGCTGGTGGAATCGGCCATCGTCGGCCGCGAGATCGAATGCGCCGTGCTCGGCAACAACCTGCCCGAAGCCAGCGTCTGCGGCGAGGTCGTGGTACACGACGACTTCTACGCCTATGACACCAAGTACATCAGCGCCAGCGGTGCAGAGACGGTGATCCCGGCCGATATAGCTGCCGATGCGCAGCAGCGCATCCGCGATATCGCCGTGCGCGCCTACCAGGCGCTGGACTGCATCGGCATGGCCCGCGTGGACGTTTTCCTCACCGAGGCTGGCGAGGTTGTCATCAACGAGCTGAACACCCTGCCCGGCTTCACCAAGATCAGCATGTATCCCAAGCTGTGGGGTGCCAGCGGGCTGGGCTATACCGCACTGATCACGCGCCTGATCGAACTGGCGCTGGAGCGCCATGCGGCCGACAAGGGCCTGCGCAGCTCGATCAGCGCCTCGGCCTGATCGCACATCCTGCAGCAACAATATGGCCCGCAATCTCAATGAGATTGCGGGCCATTGTTTTAGCGCCTGCCGGGGTCAGCCCTTCTTGCGGAACAGCGAGATCACCGCAAGGATCAGGAACACAACGAACAGGATCCAGGCAATGTTGCTGGCCGCACCGGCAATGCCACTGAAGCCGAGCACGGCAGCGATGATGGCAATGATGAAGAACACGACGGCGTAATGCAGCATGGCTTGGTCCTTGGCTTGGAAACAGGGTTCCATCCTCGGCAATCGGCGGTAGTGATCCGGTGATGAGCACGTGATCGCTGCATGACGATCACGGGCCGGCATTCAGGATGCGGCAGCCAACCGCCGCAGGCCTTCCTCGATCGACACGCGCGGCACATAGCCGAAATCACGACGTGCCGGTTCCATTGAGTACCAGTGCGGCGTGCACAGCTGTTCGGCCAGGAAGCGGGTCATGGGCGGCTCGCCGCGCAGGCGCAACAGTGGCCACAGCTTTTCGCAGACCGAGCCGATCCGGTAAGCGGTCTTGAACGAGATCGACTTGTCCACGCCGGGCGCGCCCACTGCCGCCAGCAAGCGATTGAGCAGCTCGCGCATCGGCAGCGGCTCCCCGTTGGAAATGAAGTAGGCCTTGCCGGCACAGGCCGCCCCCACCACCAGGTGGTCGAAGGCATCGAAGTGCGCCTGCGCGGCATTGTCGATGAAGGTGGTGTCCACCTTGTTGCTGCCATCGCCGACAAAACGCAGGCGGCCGGCGCGGGCGCGTTCGGCCAGGCGCGGCACCAGCTGGTTGTCGCCCGGCCCCCAGATCAGGCGCGGACGCAAGGCGATGGTGGCCAGCTCGGCGCCATTGGCGGCCAGCACTTCCTGCTCGGCGATGGTCTTGGTGGCCGCATACGATGCCTGGAAATCCTCGCCATAGGGCACCTCCTCCGCGCCCAGGCCTTCGACCGGATGGGTGGCGCGATGGGTAACGCTGGGGGTGGAGGTGTAGACCAACCTGCCGATGCCGTGTGCGCGGCAGGCATCCAGTACATTGCGGGTACCCACCACATTGGCCTGGTAGTAACTGTCATAGCTGCCCCAGGCGCCGGCCTTGGCAGCGTTATGGAAGACCGCATCGACACCGGCGGCCGCATGGTGCACGGCACCGGCATCGGCAAGGTCACCGCGTATCTGCCCCACGCCGATTTCCTGCAGGGACGGGTAATGCCCGCGATTGAAGCTCAGCACCTGGTGGCCGCGTTCGACCAGGCCACGGCACAGGGCCTGGCCAAGAAAACCACCACCACCGGTAACCAGAATCTTCATTCGTTTGATCGCTCTGCTGCTGGGCTTCCGCGCCGACCTGCGGTGCCGGAAGCGATGAGATTTGTCCGTCAGTATCGCAGCAGTGGTGCGTTGGTGGATTGTTGATGTTGGTGGCTGGAAGCCTTACCCCTCCCCAGCCCTCCCCTCCGCCTTCGGCGCAAGGGAGGGGGCAAAGCCTTAGCCCTCCCTTTCGCGCAGCGAAGGGGAGGGTTGGGAGGGGTGCTCTTCGCTGTACACCAAGGCCCGCAGAATATCCTCCAACACAGCCGACATCCGCTGCAGCACCTCGTCATTCCAATAGCGCAGCACCCTGAAGCCCAGCGCCTGCAGCACCTCGGTCCGTCGCTGGTCATAGGCAAGCTGCTCCAGATGCTGCCCGCCGTCCAATTCAACAATCAGCTTCGCCTCCGGACAAACAAAATCGGCGATATAGCCAGCCAATGGCACCTGTCTCCGGAACCGGAAACCTCCCAACTGACGCCGCCGCAGCTGCTGCCATAGGCGACCTTCGGCACCGGTGGGTGTGTTTCGCAGTGCTCTTGCGCGTATTCGCAGCTTGTCCATTGCGGCTCCCCGTCCTCGGTACGGAAAGCCTGCGGTTGCTGCTGATGGACGCCTGTCAGGGAATGGCTGGATGCAGGCTGTCTTTCGGCTCAAACAACGCTGCGCTTTACCCCTCCCCAACCCTCCCCTCCGCCTTCGGCGCAAGGGAGGGAGCAACAGCACCCCTCCCCAGCCCTCCCCTTGCCTGCGGCAAAGGGAGGGGGCAAAGCCTTAGCCCTCCCTTGCGCCGAAGGCGGAGGGGAGGGTTGGGAGGGGTGCTCTTGCTTCATGCCCCCTCCCAAGCCCTTCGGCATCACCCCAACTGCGCCTGCGCCCACACCGCCAGCTTCTCGCGCCCGATCTTGGCGTTGTGGCGGATATCCACCGGGAACTGCGGATGCCGCAGGAACGTGTTGATTCGCGCCAGCTCCGGCCGCACAGCCCCCAGCTGCCGCAGCTGCGCTTCCACAGCGCTGGCATCGGCACCAGGCAATACTTCAAAGCACAGCACCGGCAGCTGCTGGCCCAGCTCACCAACACCGACCAAGGCCGTGCGCCGTACGCCGGCCACCGTGTTGAACACCGGCTCCACCTGCTCGGTGTACATCGGCCCCTGCGCGGTCTCCACGCGATGCGTCTTGCGCCCGCAGAACCACAACCGCCCTTGCGCATCGAACCAGCCCACATCGCCCATGCGATGCACGATGCGCTCGCTGCCATCGGCCAGCACTTCACGGATCTTGGCCGCTGCAGTGGCCTGCGGTCGATTGAAATAGCTGTCGGTGGTGGTCGGACCAACCACGGTGATCTCGCCGACCTCTCCGGCAGGCAGCTCATGCACACCGCTCCAGTCAGCGATGGGTTCGTCGGTGATGGCAATGATGCGCACCTGGTTCGGCGCGACCACATGGCCCACGCAGGTGCCGGCGCCGGCCTCGGTAGCCTCACGGGTATCGACCAGTTCGCGGCCTTCGATCACTGCCACTGGCAGGCACTCAGTGGCGCCATACGGGGTCCAGAACTGGCCGTCAGCCGGCATCAGCGAACGGATTTTGGCCACGATCTGCGGCGGCACCGGCGCACCGGCCGAGGTGGCGCGGGTTACCGTCGGCAGCGGCTGGCCGTGCTCGGCCAGCACCCGCATCAGCGCCGGCGAACCGAACAGCTGGGTGACGCCAAAACGGCTGATGGCGTCGTGCAGCTTGCGCGGGTCGGCACTGCCCGGCCGGGTCGGGTCCATGTCCGGGATCACCGAGGTCAGCCCCAGTGCCGGGTCGAACAGCGCAAACGGCGGGAAGGTCGGCAGATCGATGCCACCGGGCTGCATGCCGAAGGCATTGCGCAGCAGTTCCACCTGGCCAACGAAGTGCCGGTGCCGGTAGACCACGCCCTTGGGCACACCGGTGGAGCCGCTGGTGAACAGGATTGCCGCCACATCGTCGGGCGCGGTGGCGGCCAGCTGGCTGCCAGCACCGGCGCCAGCGGCTTCGATCCTCGCCAGCGTGGTGCCGCCCCAGCCCCAACGCCGGCCGACCGTGACCTTGAGCCGGGCCGCCTTGGCCCAGCCCAGCAGCACCCGCGCAAATTGCGCCAACGGGATACCGATGAAGGCCTGCGGCTGTGCCTCGTCCAGGCACTGCTTCAGCGCGCGCTTATCAATGCCCGGGTCCACCAGCACCGGCACGGCGCCGATCTTGAACAGGGCAAACATCAGCAGGAAGAACTCCGGGCCCGGCCGCACCATCACCACCGCGCGCACACCGCGGCCGATGCCATGGGCCGCCAAGCCCGCGGCGATGGCGTCGCTGCGGGCGTCCAGCGTGCGGTAATTCAGGGTGACGTCGTAGGCGGCCATGCCATTGACGGCCGGTTTGCCGGGGCAACGGATGGCGATCTGGTCGGGCCGTTCACGCGCCAGCTCGGGCAGGCGCGCGGCGATATTGCAGGTTTCGTTCATCTTCCTATTGTCGCCCCTGCAGAAAAATCTTGCGCGCAGCCCGGCAGCGTGGAAAATTTCCGCCTCCCTTTCGTCCTGCTGCCGCCCCAAGGCCGGTACCCCATGCCCCATCCCTGCCTCACCTGCGGTGCCTGCTGCACCCAATACCGTGTTGCCTTCCATTGGATGGAATCGGACGAAGTCACCGAAGGCGGCGTGCCCCACCAGCTCACCCAGCGCCTGGACCCGCACCGGCTGTGCATGCAGGGCACCTACTCCGACCCGATCCGTTGCGTGGCACTGGACTCGGAGATCGGCGTGTACTCCCGCTGCACCATCCACCCCAACCGGCCCAGCGTGTGCCGCGAAGTGGATGCATCCTGGGAGTACGGCAAGGCCAGCTCGCAGTGCGACCGCGCCCGCGTCGCCCACGGCATGGCGCCGCTGACCCTTGCCGATTGGCGCTGGCGCGATGACGCCGACAATGACGACGATCATCCCGACGACAACGGCAACAGCCCCTCTTCGCCACCGAATACGCCGATTGCGGCTTGAGGGTAATGCGGTAGTTGAGGGCTTTGGGCTTTGGGCTTTGGGCTTTGGGCTTTGGCCCTTGCCCTTACGCCGTCATTCCCGCGCAGGCGGGAATCGCTCTTGCTGTTGCTCTCGCCCTTGCCCTGTCCAAAGCCAAGGCAGAAGCCGAAGCAAGAGCCAGAGCGATTCCCGCCTGCGCGGGAATGACAGCAAATAAATCAACGACATAAAAGCAGAAAGTCAGAAGCGAAAGGCCAGAAACGAAAGCCCGTCCTTCAAAGCGCCTTGTAGCGCCCCCACAGCACCTCGAACTGCTGGGCGAAGCTGCGCACCAGGTTGGGGTCATTGCTGACCACCAGGTTCTCGTCGTTGTGCTCGGTGGCAGTGCGGGTCCAGTTGAAGCTGCCATTGGCCAGCTGTTTGCCGTCGAACAGCGCGAACTTGTGGTGCATGTGGTACTCGCTGTGGTCCAGGCGCACCGGAATGCCGTTTTCATGCAGGCGGCGAACATCATTGCCGTCGTCATGCACCTTGTCGTTGTCACTGACGATGCGCACCACCACGCCGCGCTTGTACGCATCCAGGATGACGCTGCTCAGGCGGTCGTCGGAGATGGTGAACACGCAGATATCCAGCGTCTTGCGGGTACTGGCGCACAGCGCGCGCAGGCGCTGCATGCAGGCATCGCCGGGCGAGAAATAGGTGCTGGTCAGGGTCTCGACCGGGCCGGCATTGGCATCCAGGGTGCGCACCACCTGCTCCACCCATTTCAGCACCGGCAAGGCTTCGGCCGGATTGGCGCTGATCTGCTCACGGGCGATGTCGAAGGCCCGGTTGCGCATGAAACGCAGCCGATCCGGTGGCAGCTCTTCCCCAAGCTCACGCAGTACCGACCGCTCCTCGTTGCTCAGGCTGCGGTCCTGGGCACTGTCACGAAGCTGCCGGTCCAGGCTGTCGAAATCCATCCCTCACTCCCTGTGGCTAGGAGGGCAGAGCTTCGCACACCGGGCGTGTAGGAGCGGCGTAAGCCGCGAAGCTGGCGCAAGGGGAAAGGCCACAAAAGCTCACCCCTCCCCAGCCCTCCCCTCCGCCTTCGGCGCAAGGGAGGGGGCAGAAGCGGGCATTGCTCGAAGTTTCTTGCAGCAACGGCCGAGCTGCGAAGCTGGCGCAAGGAGGAAGGGAGCTGAAGCCTCAACCCAGCGGGTTGCGCTCCAGGAAGGCCCGCACTGCCGGCACGATCACTTCGTGCTTGTCTTCCAGCACATAGTGGTTGGCATCCTCAAACGCGGTCACTTCGGCCTGCGGCAGTGCCTTGCGGAAGCCGCTCAGGAAGTGATGGTCGAAGCAGATATCACGCAGGCCCCAGGCGATGTAAGTCGGCCGGTCGGCGAAGGACGGCAGCGCATCCGCGGCACGCTGCAGCAGCGACCAGGCCTTGTCGGCGGGCGACAAAGGAATGTCCTGCATGAAACGGATGGTGGAAATGCGGTTGTCCCAGTTGTTGTACGGGGACACATAGGCGCGGCGCACATCGGCCGGCATGCGCCGGCTCACGCCCAGCCACGAGGCACCGGACGAGAACGCATTGAAGGTGCGGATGAACCATTCGCCCGGCTTCCAGTGCCGGCCCATGGCGATCTGCCAGGGCATCGGCTTTTCCGCCGGCAGCGGGAAGGCGGCGGTATTGGTGATCACCAGCCGCTTGACCTGGTCGTGATGCGACAGCGCCCAGCCGAAGCCGATCATGCCGCCCCAATCGTGCACGGCCAGGGTCACCGGGCCGGTGATGCCCAGGTGCTTGAGCAGGGCGTCCAGATCATCCACGCGCGACTGCAGGGTGTAGTCGTAACGGCTGTCGTCAGGCTTGTCGGACAGGCCCATGCCGATATGGTCGGGCACGATGCAGCGGTATTTGTCGCTGAGGCCGTTGACCAGGTGCCGCCACAGATAGCTCCACGACGGATTGCCATGCAGCATCACCACTACGTCGCCGTCGCGCGGGCCTTCATCGATGTAGTTCATCGACACGCCGGGGCGGACTTCGAAGCGGTGGGTCTTGCTGGGGTAACCGGGAAGTTTGTTCATCGGGTCGCACCTGCGGCTGCTGAGCCCCGCTCTGCTGGGAGAGGGGTTGGGGAAGAGGGTTGGTCGGAGTGGCACGGTTTGAACAGCCAACCCGAATTCCGCGCTCAGGCGTGCTACGCACGCATCCCCTCTTCCGCCCTTCGGGCACCCCCGCCTTCGCGGGGGCAGGCCCTTTGTTCCTCCCGCAAGGGGAGAAGGGAAAAACCTGCGAACTGACAATTGCGCCTCTTGCGGAAGCGAAGCCGTCAGGCCACGGCTTGGTTACCAGACCACCTCGGCCATCGTGCAGTTCAAGCCCGAGCCAATGCCCATCAGCGCGACACGGTCGCCCTTCTTGAGCTTGCCCAGCTGGCGCAGCTTGCTGAGCACGATCGGCACCGAGGCCGGGCCAATGTTGCCGTGCTCGCCGAAGATGGTCATCACCTTCTTCGGGTCGATGCCGAAGGCCTTGATGAAGGCATTGGTATGCGGCTGGCTGACCTGGTGGATGACGAACTGGTCGATCTCCTCCACCGCCCAACCCAGTGCTTCACGGGTGGCTTCAAAGGTCTTGGTGGCCAGCTTGATGCCTTCGATCAGCAGCATGCGGGTATCGGTGACCATGCGGTCCAGGTTGCCCACGCACAGCTTGTTCCACTGGTTGGCGGCACGGGTCACGCCGCCCTTGTAACGCGGGGCATCCGGCACCAGCTCCGAGCGCGCCATCACCATCGCTGCCGCACCGGAGCCGGTGGTCAGCGCGGCCACTTCGTCGCGCAGCTGCTGGGCGGTGATGTCCGGGGCCATCATGCGCTCAAGCGTCTTTTCATAGACCAGGTTGGAGGTCTCGCCATCGACGATGAGTGCATAATCGATGTCGCCACGCTCCAGCATGCGTGCTGCCACGTCCATGCCGTTGATGAAAGCCAGGCAGGCGTTGGCGATGTCGAAGGTGACGCAATCCTCGCCAATGCCCAGGTTGCCGGACACGATGGAAGCGGTAGACGGCTCCAGGTAATCACGGCTGACCGAGGTATTGACCAGCAGGCCGACCTTGTCGGCGGTGATGCCGGCGTCTTCCAGCGCCTTGCGGCCGGCCATGGTGGCCGCGTCCGAGGCCTGCGTACCCTGGTCCCAAAGACGGCGCGCGTGAATGCCGGCGATATCGCCCAGCACATCGGCACGGATACCCAGGCGTTCCAGCGTGGGCTGGAGCCGCTCGTTGATTTCCTTTGAGGTCAGCGTATGCGGCGCATCAATATGCGCCAGTCCCGCGATCGAGACATTTTGAAAAGGCATCGGAAAGCGCCAAGACTCAGGCGAAGGGGGCGCTATTCTAGCCCCTGCGCCTTTTTACCGCATCTTTACAAATCGGCGGCCCGCCGTATGGAGCCGCCAGGGGCCGCGTATCAGCGCGGCGGGCACTGCCAGGCCGAGTAGCGCTGGCTGCCATCGGCAGGCAGGCCAAGGGCCTGCACGGCATTGGCGCCGGCACTGGTGGCCTCGTTGCGGGCCAGGGTTTCCAGCTCTTCCTGTACCCGCAGCGGATTGCGGTTGTAGAAGCCAACCTTGCTCTTCACGGTCACCTCGATCTCGCCCTTGGCAACGCAGCCAGGGGCCACCGGGCCGGCAGGCAGTACGCGCACGGCCTTGCCGCTGGATTCGATCGGCACCCAGGTGCAGGCAGCGGTGGCGGCGATCAGGGCGGACAGAAGCAGGACGCGCATGGACAATTCCTTGTGAAGACCAGAACGGATTGTGCCGCGATTGGATGAACGGGTGGTGATCCAGAGGTATTGACCGCGACAAACAGTAGTGCCGAGCCATGCTCGGCAGGGACTTTACCGGCGAAAACTGCCCTCACCCCAGCCCCTCTTCCGAATACGGGAGAGGGGCTCAGAGCTGTCCGAGCCAACGGCTTACCCCTCCCCTGCCCTCCCCTTCGCTGCGCGAAAGGGAGGGGGCATCAGCGGTAGTGCCGAGCCATGCTCGGCAGGGGCTTTACCAGCGAACAGCGCCCTCACCCCACCCCCTCTCCCGCATGCGGGAGAGGGGCTCAGAGCTGTCAGAGCCAACGGCTTACCCCTCCCCAGCCCTCCCGTTCGCTGCGCGAAAAGGAGGGGGCAACAGCGGTAGTGCCGAGCCATGCTCGGCAGGGGCCTTACCAGCGAACAGCGCCCTCACCCCAACCCCCGCTACGCGCCCCGGCCCTTGCGCTGGCGCAAGGTCGTTCGAACGGCTGCGAACCTTTGGTTCGCAAGCAGCCCTTCTCACCCCGCATGCGGGAGAGGGGCTCAAAGCGGCTGGCTGCGCTCTACCGCTTACTTCTTCTCCACCGGCTTGCCGTCGGCGTCGATCACGGTGACTTCGCCCAGGTTCAAGGCGCGGATCGGGGCCTCGGTCTGCTTCAGGTCACCCACCACCACCCAGGTCAACCTGGACGGATCCAGGGTCTTGGCGGCTTCGGCCACCTGTGCCGGGGTCATCGCCTCGATCTCGGCCTTGCGCTTGAACACGTAGTCGTCCGGGCGGCCATAACGCACGATGCCGCCGATGGTGTTCATCACCGATGCCGCGGTCTCGTAGGCACCCGGCAGGCTCAACGTCTGGATATTGCGGATGCGCGCGACTTCCGCATCGGTCGGCGGACGCTGGCCACTGGCGAACTGGCTGATCTCGGCGTTCATTTCCTTCAGTGCTTCGCCGGTCTTGTCGATCTGCACCGGTGCGATCGCCATCCACGGCCGCTGGCCAAGGGCGCTGGATGCCATCGAACGCGCGCCATAGGACCAATGCTTGTCCTCACGCAGGTTCATGTTCAGGCGCGAGGTGAAATCGCCGCCCAACACGCCATTGGCAATGTCAAAACGGGTGGCCCCCGCGTCCTTGGTCGACGGCACGACTTCGCCAGCGAACAGGTTGGCCTGCACCGCACCCGGCTGATCGATCAGGTAAACGCGCGTTGTCTGCGGGCGGGCCACATCGCTGGGCGCTGCCACCCGGGGTGCTTCGCCTTCGCCCTTCCAGTCACCGAAGCTGCGCTCCAGCAGCGGCACGACCTCCTTCAGGGTGGTGTCGCCAACCACGATCAGGGTCGCACCTTCCGGGCGCAGCCACTGCTTGTGGAATGCCGTCAGGTCTTCACGGGTCAGCGCCTGGATGGCGGCTTCGTCACCGCTGCCGGTGAACGGGATCGCATACGGATGGCCCGCCCCGTACAACAGCGGCGGCAGCACCCGCATGGCAACAGCATTGGGCTGCACCTTTTCCTGCTTGATGCCGGCAATCCAGGTCGCCTTGATGCGATCGATCTCGCTCTGGTCGAAGCGCGGTGCACGCACCACATCGGAGTACAGCTGCAGCGATGGCGCCAGGTTCTCCTTCAATGCCGACAGATAGACATTGGCACCATCCAGCGAGGCACCTGCACCAATGCTGGCGCCCAGGCGCTCCACCGCATCGGCCAGCGCCAGCGAAGCAAGCTGGCCGGCGCCTTCATCCAACATGCCCATGGTGAAGTTGGCGGTGCCCGGCTTGCGGCCCTGGTCGGCGGTGAAACCACCGGCGAACTCATAGCTGAACTGCACCACCGGCACATCGTGACGCTCGGCCAGGACCACCTGGGTGCCGTTCTTCAGCGTCGCACGCTGCAACTGCGGGAACTTCAACTCCGGGAAGCTGCGCGTCTGCGGCACGCCGGCACTACGGTCCACCTGGCTGGGCAAGGTGCTGTACTTGGGGTCCACGGCCGGCACATTGAACGGGGTCGGCTTGCCGGACGGCAGTTCTTCCAATGCCACGCGCTCACCCGGCTCGACCACGATGGTGTGGTCGCCCACGCCCAGCCACTTGGCACCGGCAGCCTTCACGTCGGCAGCGGTAGCAGCCTCGATGTTGGCCAGCGAGGTACGGAAGCAACCCGGATCACCTTCGAACACGGTGCACTGCGCCAGCGCATCGGCCTTGCCGCCAAAGCCACCAATGCGCTCGATGCCGCGCACGAAGCCGGCGCGTGACTGCACCTTGGCGCGCTCCAACTCATCAGCGGTCGGGCCTTCGGCGATCAGGCGCTTCAGCTCCTCGTCGATGGCCTTCTCCACCTTGGCCGGATCGACGCCCTGCTTGACCGTGGCCATGATCAGGAAGTTGGAGCCCAACTGCGAGGCATCGGTCATCGCACTGATGTTGTCCACCAGCTTGTCGTTGTGCAGCAGGCGTTGGTCCAGGCGCGAGGACTTGGCCCCGCCCAGCACGTAGGAGAACAGGTCCAGCTGGTCGATGTCGGTGGTACCGACCTGGGCCACGTTCCAGGCGCGGTAGATGCGCGCCTGCGGCACCTTGTCGGTCATCACCTCACGGGTGGTGGCCGGGCGCTGGGCGATATTGACCGCCGGTTGGGCCATGCTCGGGCCGGCCGGAATGTCACCAAAGTACTTGGCAACCTTTTCCTTGGCGGTAGCCAGGTCGATGTCACCGGCCAACACCAGCACTGCGTTGTTGGGGCCGTACCAGGTGTGGAACCAGGTCTTGACGTCATCCAGCGAGGCGGCGTTGAGATCGTTCATGGAGCCGATCACACCGTGGTGGTACGGGTGGTTGGCCGGGTACATGGCCCGGGTCAACTTGTCCCACACCTGGCCATAGGGCTGGTTCTCGCCCTGGCGCTTTTCGTTCTGCACCACGCCGCGCTGCTCATCCAGCGCAGCCTGGTCGATGGCCCCCACCAGGTGGCCCATGCGGTCCGATTCCATCCACAGCGCCATGTCCAACGCGTTGGTCGGCACGTTCTGGAAATAGTTGGTGCGGTCGGTATTGGTGGTGCCGTTCTGATCGGTCGCGCCCACCTGCTTGAACGGCTCGAAGAACTCGCCGTCGTGGTTCTCGCTGCGCTGGAACATCAGGTGCTCGAACAGGTGCGCAAAGCCGGTGCGACCGACCTGCTCGTCCTTGGCACCCACGTGGTACCAGATGTTCACCGCCACGATCGGTGCCTTGCGGTCGGTGTGCACGACCACCCGCAGGCCGTTGGGCAGGGTGAAGGTCTCATAGGGGATATCCACCGCTGCAGCGGTGGCGGCCGGCTTGGCCTGTGCAACCAGCGGTGTGCTGATGAATCCACCCAGCGCGGCAGTCAGCGCAAGGGTCAGCACGGCAGTACGGGGCATAGCTGCGTTCATTCCATTTCCCTTTGGGTTTGCAGGTGGAAGCCGATCCTAGCCGCTCCCGGTGGGCCGGACATACCCCATCGGTAATGGGAAAAGTCCTTGCAAGGACCGGGTACAGCGCAGAAGCAGCGCCCCAATGACCTTTCGTAAGCCTGGCTGCCTGCCCAGCCGGAACGGATGTGTACCGACCGCGCCCCCCTACCTGAAGGCACTCAACCCTCGATGCACATGTCCGACACACCTCCGGATCGCCCGAACGTCCGTCCGGACAGGCGGCAATGCCTGACTGTCCGGACAGCGGACACTCTGCAACGGAAAATAATTCAAATAAATCAAACAGATGTATTTGGCACGCATCCTGCTCCCCTTGGAACTGCAGCCCGGGCGTCTCAGATGAAACATGACCAAAGGCTGAACAAATCTCGAAAAAGCGAAAAAGTTCTTGTGCTCCGAGATTTGGTGTACTACCTTACTACCACACCACCGCTCACGCACACCAAACAGGTCCCGCCATGAACGCCAAGTCCCTCGCCATTGCCATCGCCCTGATTGCCAGCACCGGCTTTGTTTCTTCGGTGCAGGCCTCGGACATCACCACCCTGGAGACCGTCCAGGTCCGCCCCTCGGCTGACCAGTTGGCCCAGGCCGAACATGAAGCCAACAGCCCGATCCACACCCTGGCCGCCGTGCAGGTCCGCCCCACCGTCGGCCAGATCGTCGAGCTGATGGCCGAACAGGCGGCGTCCCGCCTGGCCGCTGCCAGCCCGGTGGCAATTGGTGCCCGTGCCAGCCAGTGGGTGGTTTCGCTGCCGGCCATCAATGTCCGCCCGGACGTGGAGCAGGTGCAGGCCATGGCCGCCGAAGCCGCTGCCGACGCCATCGGCCAGGTGGTCGCACAGGGTCTGGTGTCCAACTAAGCCAGCCTCCCCGCGCTACCCGGCGTAAACTGCGCCGATGACTTCTGCCCCTGTTTTCGATGTAGTGCTTTACCAGCCCGAGATCCCGCCGAACACCGGCAATGTGATCCGGCTCTGTGCCAACACCGGCGCGCGGCTGCACCTGATCGAACCGCTTGGTTTCGACCTCAGTGACAAGCAGCTCAAGCGCGCCGGCCTGGACTACCACGAGTACGCACAGATGCAGGTCCACCCGGACCTGGAAGCCGCTTTGGCGCGCATCATGCCCAAGCGCCTGTTTGCATTGAGTACCCGCTCCAGCGTGCGCTATGACACCGTGCAGTTCGCCGATGGCGATGCCTTCCTGTTCGGCCCGGAAACCCGTGGGCTGCCGCAGGACCTGCTGGACGCCCTGCCCGACGGCCATCGCCTGCGCCTGCCGATGCAGCCGCACAACCGCAGCCTGAACCTGTCCAACTCGGTCGCCGTGGTGGTGTACGAAGCCTGGCGCCAGCACGGCTTCCCCGGCGGCGCGTAAGCACTGCCCGGTAGTGCCGAGCCATGCTCGGCAAGGGACGTTAGGTGTAGTGCCGAGCCATGCTCGGCAAGGGGCGTTAGGTGTAGTGCCGAGCCATGCTCGGCAAAAGGCGTTACCGGTAAGGCCGCTGCCGAGCATGGCTCGGCACTACAGGTCACGGCGGCCTCTGCCGCGCATGGCTCAGCGCTACGAACCTGGCAACTATTGGGTGATATCGCGTAGCCGGGTCTCCGGCATCAGCCATAGCGCCAACAGGCCGCAGAGCAAGGCCATCGCGGTGGGATAGAACAGCCCAACGAAATCACTGTGGTAATGCGCGCTCAAGGCCGCCGTCGCCAGCGGCATGAAGCCGCCAAACCAGCCGTTGCCCAGGTGGTACGGCAGCCCAATCGCGCTGTAGCGGATGCGGGTGGGGAACAACTCCACCAGATACGCCGAGGCCGGGCCGCAGACCAGCGCCACCGGCACCGACAACCACCACAGCACCGCCAGCGCCGCGCCGAACGACAGCTCGGGGCGCACATGGGCCGCCAGCAGTTTGAAAGCCGGCAACAAGGTGGTACCCGCCAACAGGAAGCCGGTGATGATCACCGGCCGGCGGCCAATGCGATCGGACAGCCAACCGGCCAACGGAAACAACGGCGCCGCCAACAACAGCGCACACATCATCAGTTCACCGGCCGTGCCCACATCCAGGCCCAGCGGCGATTGCAGGAATACCAGCGGAAAATACTGCCCCGCATTCCACACCACACCCTGCGCGGCGGTCATTGTCGCAAGCGCCAGCAGCATGGCCTTCAGGTGATCACGGTTGCCGAAGGCTTCCTTCAACGGCGACGTCGCCACCTTGCCCTCGCGCTGCAGCTTCTCGAAGGCCGGTGATTCGGCCAGGTGCAGGCGCATGTACACCGACAAACCCAGCAACAGCACCGAGGCCAGGAACGGCAGCCGCCAGCCCCATTGCGCAAATGCGTCCTCGCCCAAGGCATGCCGGCACAGGCTGATCGTGCCCAGCGCCAGCAACAGCCCAAGCGTACCGGTGCCCATCACCAGCGAGGTATTGAGCCCGCGCCGCGATGGCTGCGAATGCTCGGCCACATAGGTGGCGGCACCACCAAACTCGCCGCCTACCGCAATGCCCTGCAGCAGCCGCAGGCTCACCAGCAATACCGGTGCAAGCACACCGGCCATCGCATAGGTAGGCAATGCACCGATACCGATGGTGGCCGTGCCCATCAGCACGATGGTGATCAGGAAGGTGCGGCGGCGCCCTACCCGGTCGCCGAGGCGGCCAAAGATCAGGGCGCCCAGGGGCCGTACCACCCAGCCTGCACCAAACACCGCCAGCGCCGACAGCAAGGCAGCGGTTTCATGCCCTGGCGGAAAGAACTGCCGGCCCAGCACCACCGCAAGTGAGCCGTACAGAAAGAAGTCGAACCACTCGAACACGGTGCCAGCCACTGCCGCGGCAATCGCCCGCAGGTTGCTGCCGGCAGGCGGCGTGGACAACGCCTGCATGGCCGATCAGCCGCCCACCACGCCCTGCGCCTGCAAGGCCTGCAGGCGTGCATCGTCGATGGACAACACCTCGTCCAGTACTTCGCGGGTGTGCTGGCCCAGCACCGGCGCCGCTTGCCTGTACTGCAACGGCGTGGCCGAGAACTTCAGCGGATTGCGCACCATCGGCACGCTGCCGCCGCCGGCGTGAGGCAGCTCGATGCGCAGCCCGCGTGCCTGCACCTGCGGGTCGTCGAAGACCTGGTCGATGCGGTTGACCGGGTTGGCCGGCACCACTGCCTTTTCCAGCGCCTCCAGCCATTGCGTGGCCGGGCGCGTGCGCAGCCGCTGCTGCAGGTAGGGCACCAGTTCCTCGCGGTGGGCGACACGGGCATTGTTGGTGGCGTAACGCGGATCGCTGGCCAGTTGCGGCTCGCCGATCACCTCGCACAAACGCGCGAACTGGCCGTCGTTGCCAACGGCCAACATGAAATAGCCATCGGCCGCCGGCATCACCTGGTAGGGGACGATGTTCGGGTGCGCGGTGCCCTGGCGGGTTGGCACCACCCCACCGACCAGGTAGTTGGACGCCTGGTTGGCCAGCCAGACCACCTGCGTGTCCAGCAAGGCCAGATCGATCTGCTGGCCCACGCCGGTGCGCTCGGCGTGACGCAACGCTGCCAGGATGGCGGTGGCCGCATACATGCCGGTCATCAGGTCGGTGGCGGCCACGCCCACTTTCTGCGGGCCGGCGCCGGGCGCACCGTCCGGTTCGCCGGTGACGCTCATCAGGCCACCGATGGCCTGGATGGCGGCGTCATAGCCGGCGCGCTGGGCATAGGGGCCATCCTGGCCGTAGCCAGTGATCGAGCAGTACACCAGGCGCGGGTTGATGGCCTGCAAGCTGGTGAAATCCAGCCCGTATTTCTTCAACCCACCGACCTTGTAGTTCTCCACCAGCACATCGCACTGCATCACCAACTCACGCAGCAAGGCCTGGCCTTCGGCGGTGGTGAAGTCGATCGCCACCGAGCGCTTGCCACGGTTGGCGCACAGGTAGTACGCCGACTCGCTGGTATCGCGGCCTTCGGCATCCTGCAGATAGGGCGGGCCCCAGGTACGGGTGTCATCCCCCACCCCGGGACGTTCGACCTTGATCACGTCGGCACCAAAATCGGCCAACACCTGCGTGGCCCACGGGCCGGCAAGGATGCGTGAGAGATCGAGAACGCGGACGCCGTCGAGCAGTTTCATTTCGGCCACCAATTACTGCAGGCCTGCGGCAGCGACGGCTGCCAGGCGATGGCCTGCTGGAATGCCTCGGCCAAGGCGATCAGGCTCAACTCATCACCGATGGTGCCAACCAGCTGCATGCCGGCCGGCAGTTCGCCGGCGGCCACCGGCAAGGGCACTGACAACGCAGGATTGCCGGCCAGGTTGGCGTAGGCGGTAAGGTCGGCCTGGCTGGCCGGCGCCGCCTGCCCGAAGGCGAATGCGCGTTGCGGCGCGGTTGGCATCACCAGCACATCGCACTGCGCCAACCACTGCTGCAGCTGCACCTGGCCACGGTCGGCCAACTGCGCGGCGGCGGCCAGCTCGGCGGCACTGCGGCCCTCGGCCCAGGACATCAGCTTGACCAGCAACGGCGAGAACTTGCTGCGATCACCGGCCCAGGCATCGGCATGCTCGACCAGCATCTCGGCCTCGCTCATCAACAGCCCGGCACGGCGAGCGCGGGCCGAGGCGAACGCCGGCGCTGGCAATGGCTGCAAGCGATGCCCCAGCCCGACCAGCACCCGCAGTCCGTCCTCGAAGGCGGCCTGCACGTCCGCCGCCACCTCGGCGGCATCGCCAAAATCGACCACACCGATGCGCAGACCAGTGGTCTCGGGCGCGCCATAGTGGATGGCGCGCGACTGCGCGCAGGCCGGATCAAACCCGGTCATCAGCTGCAGCAGCAGGCGCAGATCGCGTGCGGAGCGGGTCAGCGGACCGATATGGTCCAGGCGCCGGCACAAGGCCACCGTGCCACGGGTGCTGATCGCCCCCCAGCTTGGCTTCAGCCCGACCACGCCGCAGTAACTTGCCGGAATGCGCACCGAGCCCATGGTGTCGGTACCCAGCGCGGCCGCGCACAGGCCGGCGGCCACCGCTGCGCCGCTGCCACCACTGGAGCCGCCCGGCGTGTAACCGTGGCGGTGCGGGTTATGGCAGGCGCCGTAGAACGGATTGTCGTTGTCCGCGCCCATTGCCGCTTCGTGCATGTTGAGCTTGCCAACGATCACCGCACCGGCCGCACGCAGCGCCGCCACTGCGGGGTTGTCGTCCGTCGCCGGGGCGTCATGGCGGCGGGTTTCCATGCCGGCGGTGGTGACCATGCCGGCCACGTCGATATTGTCCTTGACCGCCACCGGCAGGCCTTCCAGCGGACGCGCGGTGCCATTGGCACGGCGCTGGTCCGAGGCCGCTGCCGCCGCCAATGCGCCCTGCGCATCGACGTGGATATAGCTGTTGACCTGCGCCTGGCTGGCGGCGATGGCCGCCAGCTGCTGGGTGATCAATTCGCTGCTGCTCACCGCGCCGGAAGCAAGCAGGGCCGACTGGGTACTCAGGTCGGAACTCAACAATGACGCGTCGGCCTTGCTCACGGGGCTTTCCTCAAGCGAAACGTTTGTCGATCAGGCGCACCGGCTTCTGCCGCACCTCGATGCCGGTCAGCGGCGCCAGCGCACCCGGTGCAGCCAGCACGATGCTCATCTCAACACCCAGGCGCTGGCGCAGCAATGCCGCAAACTCCGCAGCCAGCTGTGCGTCATCCAGCGCGCCACGGGTTTCCACGTGCACGGCCAGATCATCGCGGCCACCTTCGTCACGGCTGGCCACGCAGATGAACTCGCCGGCAAAGGCCGCATGCTCTTCCAGCACCGGTGCCATCGCCTGCGGGAACACGTTGATGCCGCGGATCTTGACCATGTTGTCGCTGCGGCCGAGGAAGCCCTCGATGCGGCGCAGGTTCATGCCCAGCGACGACGGCGTGGTCAGCACGCGGGTCACGTCATGGGTATTGAAGCGGATGATCGGGTAGATGTCGTCCTTGTACAGGCAGGTGACCACCATGTCGCCGGTACCGCCATCAGCCACCGGCGCACCGCTGTCGACGTCGAGGATTTCGACGTACTGCGCGTCTTCCATCAGGTACAGGCCGTCCTGGTCCGGGCCCTGGCCGGCAATCGCGCCGGTGTCGCCCACGCCGTACCAGTCGTACAGCTCCACCCCGCCCCAGGCCGCCGACAGCGACTCGCGCGATTCACGGCCGAGGTGGCCGCAGATCATCCGCACCGGGATGTCCTTGCCCGGCACCAGGCCGTTCTCGCGGGCCACGTCGGCCAGCTTTTTGATGTAGTCGGCAAAACCAACAATCACGTTGGCACCCATGTTCTTCATCAGCTGCACCTGCTGCGCCGAGCGCATCTCGATGCCGGTGCCGGCCGAGCAGAACAGCGCCTGGGTGTAATGGGTCACCGCTTCGCGCACGTAGTGGCCGCCATTGATCATGCCGTGGCCATACACCGAGTGCACCACGTCGCCGGGCTGCATGCCCTGCCAGCGGTACAGGCGCGCCAGCAGCAGGCTCTGCACTTCGCGCGAATGCGGCGAGAACACCAGCGGCTGCGGGCGGCCGGTGGTGCCGGAGGTGGTGTGGAACACCAGCGGCTTGTTGCCCGCCTCGGTGCCGTCCTGCCAGCCGTGGAAATCGCCCAACGGCGGATTGGCTTCCACCGAGGCCATGATTTCGTGCTTGCCGAACACCGGCAGCTTGGTGATGTCATCCAGGCTCTGGATGTCTTCCGGCTTGACCCCGGCATTGCCCCACAGGCGCTGGTAGAACGGGATCTGCCAGGCGCGGGCCACGCAACGCAGGAACATCGCGTTCTGCTCGGCGCGCAGCTCCTCGCGGCTGATGTTCTTGAACTTGTCGGTGAAAGCCTGGTCCAGCGGGAACTGCTTGAGCAGCTCCTTGACATCGAACGACTCGAAATAGGTGGCGTAGGTCATGGGGTCTCGACAATCAGCAGGTCGACCAGCTGCCTGACATCATTGATGTCCTGCAGATGGTCGAAGTGGGAGATCAGGGCATTGCGGTGGCCGGCATCGAACGGACGCGCGGCGTGGTCAAGGCAGTGGTGGAACTTTTCCAGTTGCTGGGCGCGCGACAGCGGCCGTTGCGGCGAGCCGATGGCGGCGTCCCGGTGGTTGTGCAGCACCTGGCCATCGCGCAGGGTCACCGTCATCGACTGCGGCACCAACGCATTGGGATCTTCGCAGTCGTTCGGCACCAGGCTGACCTGCGTGGCGAAAGCAGCCAGGCGGGCATCGGCCAGCTTGTCCGGTGCATAGGCCGACAAGCCGACCTTGCCATCCAGCAGCACGGTGCCCAGCAGGAACGGCAGGCACAGCCGCGCGTAGCTGGTTTCCATCGCCGGCTGGTAGCTGCGGCCAACCAGGCGGCGCACCAAGGGCGGCGCCTGCAGTTCAATGCTCGCGACCTTGTCCAGATCCAGCCCGTGCTGCTGACGCAGCTCCATCAGCATGTCCTGCGCGGCATGCGCGGCACCGCCGGTGGGGAAGACCTTGTGGCTGACGGTCAATATCTGCGCTTCGCGCGCGGCCAGTTTCTGCAGCGAGGGGCCAACATCGAACTCGCCTTCGATCAGCGGCAGGTAACCGAACGGCCCCTCCAGCATCTCGCGCGGTGCCGGGAAGCCATTGCGCGCCAGCTCCCAGCAACTCAGCGCGGCGCGCGCATTCAAGGCAACCTGCAGGGCCAGGGTGGGCGAGCCTTCCACGTGCGCCTGCATGGTGCCGGACAGATGGCTGTAGGTCAGGCCGAGTGCGCGTCGCATCAATTCTTCATCGGCACCGTGCAGGTGCGCGATGCCTGCCGCCGCACCCAGTGCACCGCACATCGACGGGCGGAAGAAGCGCATCGGCGCACGGCCGCTGATGCCGATCAGGGTGGCCACATCCACCGCCACGTTGAGCGCGGTGATCAAGGCCTTGCCGTCCACCGCCACGCCATCGACAGTGGCGCGCTGTTCGGCCGCGGCCAACAGGGCCGACTGGATCACCGCCAGCGGATGCACCACCGCCGGCATGTGCACGCAATCAAATTCCTGGCTGTGGATCTGGTAGCCATTGACCATCGCCGCGCTGGCGGCCGGCAAGGGCTCGCCGGTCACCCAGACCCGCGCGCCGGCCCCCTTGCCATAGCTGGCAGCGCTGCGGCGTACCACCTGGGTCAGGGGCACCTGCGGGCCGGAGCCGGAAATACCGACCGCGGCCGAGTCCATCACGAAGACACGGGTTGCCGCCACCGCTTCGGTGGACAGGTCTTCAAAACGCAGCGTGCAGGCGTGCTGCAACAAGGCTTCGGTCAATCGCATCAGGTCACCCGCGCCAACATCGTGTTCAAGGCGTCCAGAGTGCCGCCCTGGGCCAGCGCCTGCACCTGCCCAAAGAGGGGTTGCGCCAGGCCCGCCGATACCCCTCCCCACTGGGCGAGCGCCAGTGCCTTGGCCAATACATCCTCGGCCGACATCGGGCACTCGGGGTCACCCCAGGCATCGATGCGCTCGGCCTGCAGTTGCCGGCCATCGGCCAGCCGCACCTGCACGCTGGCGCCGTAATGCGTGGGGAAACGCTGGCTGCAGGCGGCGTCCTCGTGCAGGCTGATGCGCGCACGCCACGGTGCCAGCTCGGCATCGCTGCAGGCTTCGGCGGTGTAATGCGCCAGCTGCGGGCGGCCATGCACCAGGATCGAAGCCAGCGCATGCTGCAGGCTGAACTTGGCTTCCAGCTCGGTCTGCGGCTGCGGGCGATCGCAGAAACGCAGGGCTTCAGCATAGGTATGCACCTGCACGTGCTCGATCTGCGCCAGCTCGCCGGCATCCAGCTGCGCCAGCGCATCACGCAGGGCATCGATGGCCGGATGGGCGTGGCGGCAAGCCGGCCAGGGCTTGAGGCTGGTGCTGTGGATCAGCCAGTCGGCCTCGTCGACAACCACCTGTTCCGGCACGGCGTCCGGCGCGGTTGCGGCAAACAGGCCCTGCTCGCCTTCCAGTATCCTGCGCGGCCCACGCATGCCCGCCAGCGCCAACTGCGCCGCCAGCCAGCCACTGCGTGCGGCTTCGGCGTTGTGCAGTGATTTGGTCGGTACCGGCTCGTGGCGCATCTGCCACAGGCCGCCGGTACGGCTGCCCGCCGTGCCCAGCGCATCGGCCAGCGATTCGGCCGGCAGACGCAACACCGATGCGGCGGCAGCGGCGGCGCCAAACGCGCCGGCGGTGGAGGTTGGGTGCCAGTAGCGGTAGTGCGCCTTGCCCAGCGCCCGGCCGACGCGGATGGTGGCCTCGTAGCCGCGCACGATGGCATCAAGCAGGGCATCGGCATCGGCGCCTTCGGCCTGCGCCGCCGCCAGGGCTACCGGTATGACCACCGGACCGGGATGCAGGATGGCGCCGCGGTGCACATCATCCATTTCCAGCACATTGCCCAAGGCCGCATTGAGCAGCAGCGCATCGGCGGCGCTACGGCGCCCAACACCCAGCGCCACCACCGTGCCGGCCGCCTGTGCCTGCACCACGCTGCGCAGCTGCGCTGCCATCGGGTAACGCAGGGCCGCCAGCGCACAACCCAGCCAATCCACCAGCAGCAAGGCCGCACGTTGCCGCGCGGCGGCGTCCACCGGCTGTTGCAGGCGTTGTGCAAGCTGTTCGGTAAGGCTGGCGGCTGGCGTGGTCATCGCGCGTCAGGGTCTCGTTGCTGGCCCGCCGCAGCGGGTTTTCGGGAAGGTGGAACGGTAACCGCGTGAAAGGAGCATAACCGACTTTGTCCGGACATATCATATGATCCGTTTCCCGAAACCCGCAATCTGTGCCCATGCCTCGAATTCTGGATGCCGACACTTTCTTCGACTACCTCGCGCAGGGTCCCGAGATCTTCGCGCCCGGTTGTGCCGGCCATTCACTGTTGTTTGAACAGTGGCTGCGCGCCGGTGCCGAGCGCTGCGCCGGCCTGCGCTTCACCGGCGTGCACATCCCCACGGTCAACACCTTCGACTTTGCCGGGCTGCACCCGCAGGCGCGCCAGCGCAGCATCTTCCTGAGCGGCGACCTGCGCAGCTCGTGGCTGGAGGGGCGCGTCGACTACCTGCCCATGACCTACACCGCCACCTGGCGCTGGCTGCGCGAAAGCGTGGCCTTCGATACCGTGCTGGTGCAGGTGGCGCCGCCCGATGAGGACGGCAACTGCTCGCTGGGCATTGCCTGCGACTTCACCCCGGCCGCGTGGCCGCGGGCCACACGCGTGCTTGCGCATATCAACCCGCGCATGCCGCGCACACGTGGGCCTTCCATTCCGTTGTCACGCATCACCGCGGCCATCGAGCAGGACGCGCCGCTGCTGGAAATCCCGGACCCACCTGGCGATGCCGCGATGGATGCGGTGGCCGAGCAGGTGGCAACGCTGGTGGAGGACGGCGCCACCCTGCAATTGGGCCTGGGCCGCCTGCAATCGGCGGTGCTGCGGGCAGTGCGCGAGCGCCGCAACCTGCGCATCCACAGTGGCATGGTGTCCGATGGCCTGCTCGGCCTGCTCGAATCAGGCGCCCTGTCGCCTGCACCGGATGCGGTGGTGGCCGGCGTCGCCCTGGGTACACAGGCGCTGTACGACATTGCGCCGCGCAACATAATGTTCCGTGAGGTGGGCCATACCCACGACCATGGCGTGCTGGGCGGTATTCCGCGCCTGACCGCCATCAACAGCGCGCTGTCGGTGGATCTGCTGGGCCAGGTGAACGGCGAATTCCTGTCTGGACGCCAACTGAGTGGCGTGGGTGGCCTGCCGGATTTCCTGCAGGGCGCTCGCCAATCGACCGGTGGTCGCGGCATCATTGCACTGCCTGCCAGCACCCCCAAGGGTGAAAGCAGGATTGTCCCGATGCTTCCCGCGGGGCCAGTGAGCCTGGCGCGCGTGGATGCGGACTGCATAGTCAGCGAGCATGGCGTAGCCGATCTGCGCCATCTCGACGTCCATGCCCGAGCCCGCGCCCTGATTGCCATCGCCGCCCCCGAACACCGTGACGCCCTGCAGCGCAGCTGGCAGGAACTTTCGCTCAGACTTTGAACAAGGATCTGTACATATGACAGGTACGCGACGCAGCAAGCCCCGCTATGCCGAACTGGGTGACCTGCTGCAGACGGCGATCGAGAAAGGCGAATATGCCGTCGGTACCCTGCTGCCCACCGAGCTGGAATTGTGCGAGCGTTTCAGCGTCAGCCGCCATACCGCGCGCGCGGCGCTGGCGCAGCTGATCAGTGCTGGTCTGGTACAGCGTCGGCCAGGTGCAGGTACCCGCGTGATCGCGCAGAGCGCGGCCATGCGCTATGAACACGAGATCGACACCGTCGACCTGCTGATGCAGTACGGCAACACCACCCGCTTGAAGGTCCTGCAGGCCGATCGATTGCAGGCCGACGCGGCGATGGCGCAGCGCCTGGACATGCACGAAGGCAAGGACTACCTGCGCCTGCACTGCCTGCGCCTGGAAGAACAGACCCGCGAGCCGATCGCGGTGACCGAGATGCTGATACCGGTGCGCAGCGGCGTACCTGCCGACAAGCTGCTGGAAGTCAGCGGCGCGGCGCGTGCACTGGCCAGGTTCCTCGATCCAACCCGGCTGTCGCGCGTGGAGCAGGTATTTGATGCGGCCTCGTTCGATGCGGCCGATGCCAAGCTGCTGGACATCAAGAAGAGCGAGCCGGCGATGCGCGTGCAGCGCCGCTACCGCGACACCAATGGTCGCCTGCTGCTGGTGGCCATCAGCCTGCACCCGCCAGGGCGTTTTGCGTACTCGATGGTGCTGTCGCGCAACCATCGATAACGGTGGGATTGGGGCCGGCTTCGATTCTGGCTTTCGCCTCTTTCCTGAGGCAGCTTGCGCCTGTGCTTGTCCGCTTGCGGGGAACCGCATGGCCCCTGGTAAATACAGCGACCGGGTGAGTCGGGGGCTGTTGCGCCCTGGGTTGTGCCATGCCGCCTTCGGGCAGAACAGCACGGTGCTGCGCACCTCACCCTCTCCCCAACCCCTCTCCCGGTGGGAGAGGGGCTTCAAGCGAGGCTTCGAGATGGTGCTTCGCACCTCACCCTCTCCCCAACTCCTCTCCCGGTAGGAGAGGGGCTTCAGGCAAGGCTTCGAGACGGTGCTTCGCACCTCACCCTCTCCCCAACCCCTCTCCCGGTGGGAGAGGGGCTTCAAGCAAGGTTTCAGGCAGCGCTTCATGCAACAGCGCTGCGTGGCGCTGCCGCGCTTACTTCTTGAACAGCAGCGCCAACACGCTGGGCCGCAGTGCCAGCTTCATCATCTGGCGGAACTCCGCCGGCGTCAGGCTGGTCTTGCATGGCAGCATGCCGGCAACACCGTCCATCACCAGCAGGCCATCCTCGGCCTTGACGTCGTTGATGCGCACGTCCAGCTTCATCGCGGGGGTAGCAACCTTCATGCTCAGCCCTCCCAGTTGCCAAGACCAACGATTTCACGGCCTGCCGCGCGGCCGGAGATCATCGCTTCGGTCAGGTACGAACCATTCTGGTACAGGTCCGAGAACATCGAGCCCATCTCACCGGCTTCGTACAGGCGCGGGATGTGCTTGCCATCGTGGTCCAGCACCTCGGACTTGATGTTGCGGCGCGCACCACCGCCGGTGCAGACAATCACCGGATCAACACGCACGCCGTAGAACGGCGCCTGCGCAATCGGGAACAAGGTGTCCGGGTTGCGGCCAAAATCAGCATCGTGCTTGGCCGCACAGGCCGCGTTGTAGCGCTCCACTTCCGCGCGCAGCTTGGCCGGATCACGGTTGATCTTCACTGCCAGCTCTTCAATCGTGTCGGCCTGCTGGATCCAGCCCTTCTCGATTTCCGCCGAGTTGTCATCGGACCACTTGTAGCCGCGTACCACCGGGTTCCAGCTCATCACCTCCACCACCAGCTTGTTGTACTGGCAGGTGATGGCATCAAAGATCATGTGCACCGGCTGCGCACGATAGTGCGGGGTGTCCACCCAATGGCCGTGCTTCTTTTCCTTGTAATGGGTGAGCTGCAGCTCGGCGGTTTCGTTGTAGAAGCGCTCGGTATTCGCATCCACCTCGATCCAGCTGAAGCTCTGCCAGAAGAAATTGCGCAGGAAGCCGTTGACGAAGCCCTCCGGCTTGAAGCCCGGCCAGATGCCGCCCGACTGGCCCTGGTTGCGCATATGCCACAGATCGGCGCCGGCCTTCTGCAGGATCTTGATGCCGTCGCCGGTGTTGTGCGGCGTGCCCAGTGGTGCCGGGTTGGCCAGGCCGAAGTAATTGCGCTGCATGTCCAGGTTGGCTTCAAAGCCGCCGGTGGCCATCACCACGCCTTTGTTGGCACGAATGGCCACGCGCTGGCCGTTCTGCTCGGCAATGACACCAAACACTTCCAGCGTATCCGGGTCCTGCACCAGGTCCTTGAGCGGCGACTCGTAGGCGATCTGGATGCGCGGACGCAGGCGGATGTTCTCGCGGAAGGCCAGGTACACGCCCGAGGGAATCGGCAGGATGGTAGCCGTGCAATGCACAGCCTCGCGCGCACCGAACTCCGGGAACTCCAGCACCGCATCGCGCTCGGAGAAGCCGGTGCCATGGATGAACTGCGCACCGGCCTGGGCGGCGCGCTCCTGGATCCACGGCTCCAGCACCTCCATCGCCTCGGACCACGGCACCAGCATGTCTTCCGGGATCGGGTTGGCCACGCTCATCTTGCGCTGGTATTCGGCCAGCACCTTGGCGTTCTTGGTGATCAGCAACGACTGCCCGGCCACCCGGCTGTTGCCGCCGGTCTCGGCCTCGTTGGCCTTTTCCAGGATGAGGATGGACAGGTTCGGGTCCAGGTCATGCGCCTCGATGGCGGCGCACATGGCGGCCAGGCCAAAGCCGGCGATGACGAGGTCGTACTGCTGGTCCCACTGTTTGACGGCGTTGCGACTGGCCATGGTTCCCCTCCCGGGAGATTGCGATAGCCCGACTATCAGCGCCCTGCCCCGGCAACCGCCAACCAATTCGCGTACGATCCACAACCATTGGTTGTTACAGTGCACCCGCCATGGATCTACGCCAGCTCCGCTACTTCCTGTCCGTGGTTGAACACGGCAGTTTCACCCGCGCCGCTGCGGCCACCGGCCGCACCCAGCAGGCCCTGAGCAAGGGCATCCAGGCGCTGGAGCAGCAACTCGGCGCGCGCCTGTTCGAGCGCGGCAGCCGCGAGGCGCGGCTCACCGACGTGGGCCGCCTGCTGATGGAGCACGCCCAGCCCGCCCACGACGCGGTGCGCCGCTTCGAGGACCGCCTGCAGGAGCTGCAGACCGGCGCCGAGGGACAAGTGCGCATCGGCACCGGCCCCAGCACCGCCGGCTCGCTGGTGGCGCCGGCGGTGCTGGCCCTGCGCCGGCACTGGCCGAAGATCGGCATCCACGTCAGCGGCGGCATCCTGCCCGAGCTGCTGCCCAACCTGCTGGCGCGCGAGCTGGACGCGGTGGTCACCCTGCACACCTTCGGCGATGGCGACCCAGACCCGCGCATCAAGAGTGACGTGCTGATGCACGATGAATACCGCGTGCTCGCCAGCGTGCGCCACCCGCTGGCGCGGCAACGCGATATCACGCCGGCACAGTTGCTCGAGCAGGCCTGGATATTCGGACGGCGCCTGGGCGCAGTGGAGGCCGCGTTCCGGCAACGCTTCCACGAAGCCGGCCTTGAACCACCACTCAACACGATGGAAAGCGGCTCGCCGGAATTCATGCGCGCGATGATCCGCGACGGCGGCTATCTCACGTTGCTGCCCAGCCGTTTGGCGCAGGCCGAGTTGCTTGCCGGCCATTGGGTGAAGCTGGATGCACCGGGGTTTGCGTGGCAACGGCCGGTAATGGTCTACACCCGCGACGGCGAGCCGCAAAGCGCGCCCTTGGCAAGGTTTCTACAGGCGCTGCGGAATGCGGCCGAGCAGGCGCAGGTGCGACAGGTGGAGTGAAGCGGCGTTTGCCCTGGCTTGGGTACTTAAGGAAAGGCACAGGAAAATCGCCTATGCATGCCACCACCACGGCCTTCCGCAGGTTGTTACACCGCAACAAAGCGGTCGCTACCTGTTATGACCGCTAGCTGGCGGTTATTGCAGGCCGAGACCCCTGTGTAGAACGCCGAGCATTCGAACACAAACATTTGATCCCGCGGGGGAATCTGCCCTGTTCCACGCAGGAACAAAACGCGGGATACTCCGCGCTACACCGCTGTTAGGCGGTCCAATACGAGTTAGCGCACAAAGGAAAGATCATGCAAATTTCTGTCAGCGACATCCAAAAAGGTTGGATCTATCGCACGCCGACGAACCAAGAGCGCCTTGTTCTTGGGTGGGACAAAGATGACAAAGTTGTTTACTCGTCTCGTGGCGGCAACGTCATGAACGAGTTCAAGAATAGCCGCACCACTTCTAGCGCGGAGACTTTCGCTCAGGCATGCTCTGAAAAGGTTCGAGAAGTCTCTGACATCGACAAGTTCATTGATGACAACAATGCGCGTGAGGTCGTCGTGCGCTAACAGTTCATTCAAGCCGAACCCGCTGCGCGGGTCGGCTTAATTCCAGAGTTAGCTGCAAATGGATTCTCAAAAATTACTAGATGACGCACTTCCAATGCTGGATGAAGTGCTGGGTCAGATTGGCATACACCAATCCGGCACACCACTTGACTTCCAAGTAATCGAACCGCTCTTTTCAAGATGGCTTGTACAACAACAGATCTTGCCGCAAGACATGGGGTTCATAGTGATGATCGTCGGCGCGTTTATCACCGAGTACCTTGTGCAGCGGCGAGGAGCCATTCGGCTAGTTGTCGTGGAACGCCCAGCTGTAAGGATTCCGTTTCAACAGGGTGTCGCTCGCGAGTTTGACCCTTACGCTGCCGCCGCCGGATTGGTCCAAGGCAACCGAGACCTGCCCACCTTCCTCTCCTCAGTTGGCAGCTAACAATTCACTCAAGCCGACGCCGCTTCGCGGCGCGGCTTAATTCCAGAGTTAGGCATCAGATCATGCGCATCGAGAACGTCGAGATCTACTCAGACCAATCGAATATGCCCGTTGTCCGGCATCCTCGTCGCAAGTTCCCGGGATTGCTTGTGCAAGGCGACACTCTTCATGCGCTATGCGCCCAGTCTGCCGTGGCGCTCTCAGATAGTCCTGACGCAGTAGATGAGCTTCGTGACCTACACAGCACGCTGCTCGCTATGCTTGAGCACTATAAGTCCGTACTTGATGAGCATCAGATCAGCCTCCCTTTCGTGGAGACGCCTGATGCCTAACAGTTCCGTAAGGAAACCCCTGTCAACTTCAAGCAACAGTGCTCCTGCCTCTCGCGCTTAGGCTCTAGCGATATTCGTTGTGTTGCTGTTGCTTACTTCATGTTGCGTGTCGCGTA
>PJUE01000203.1_pt1 | contig 60249 bp, 46 predicted proteins | sample 1512171 | NCBI WGS metagenome assembly PJUE01 (sample SAMN08177674, study PRJNA422409) | Feces metagenome, whole genome shotgun sequencing project. | isolation source: Chicken feces (3) enriched on wood chips: alkali lignin treatment | host: Gallus gallus | place: USA: Madison | collected 2015-01-15
GTTTCATCCACGTCCAGCACCACGGCCGGCTTCAGGCCCTTGGCCGCGTTGCCGCGTTCTTCCGGCACCAGCGCATCCCAGTGGGCTTCCTTCAGCGCGGCGTCCAGATGGTCGGCGGCAGCGCGGTAGGTCTGTTCGGTGATCGCCTTGTACTCCTGCGCGCGCTGCATCCACAGCACGGCATTGAGGTTGTCGTTGGCGGTCACATCGGCGGCGCCGTCGGCCTTGGCGGCAGCGGCCGGGGCTTCGGGAGCCTGGGCCGCAGGCGCGTCCACGCGCTTGCAGGCAGACAGGCCGATCGCCGCAGTGGCGAGCAGGGTCAGGGAGAGGGAAACGGGACGACGCATCAGGATTCACCGGCAATCAGATATACCCGCCCATTTTACCGGCAAAGATGACCGTGGCGCGGCTATGCTGCGGGGTTGACACTCTGCCTTTCGGAGGCCGCCATGACCGATCCCGTCCCGACCCCCGAGGTCCCCCTGCTCGACGCCGTCCAGGCCCGCCTGCTGGGCTGCCTGGTGGAAAAGGAGGCGACCACCCCGGACACCTACCCGCTGACGGTCAACGCTGCGCAGTCGGCGGCCAACCAGAAGACCGCCCGCGAGCCGGTGATGAACGTCGACGCCGGCAGCGTGCAGCACGCGCTGCGCCAGCTGGAGACGCTGGGCCTGGCGCGCCAGCACTTCTCCTCGCGTGCCGACCGCTATGAGCACCGCCTGCAGGCCGCGCTGGACCTGACCCGGCAGCAGACCGTGCTGCTGGCGCTGTTGCTGCTGCGCGGCCCGCAGACCCTGGGCGAGCTGGTCTCGCGCAGCGAGCGCCTGTACCGGTTTGCGGATGTCGACGAAGCCCGCCACGCCATCGAGCGCCTGCAGCAGCGCGCCCTGCTGCTGGTGCTGCCGCGCGCCAGCGGCCAGCGCGAGGACCGCTACATGCACCTGCTGTGCGGTGAGGTGGACGGTGCGGCGCTGGCCGCGAAGTACGCCAGCAGCGGCGGTGGCGGCAGCGAAGCGGCCGACCCCGGCCTGGCCGAGCGCGTGGCCCAGCTGGAAGCCGCGGTGGCCGAGCTGCAGGCGCAGCTGGCGGAACTGCGCGGCTGAGGCTTCCGGTAGTGCCGGCCGCTGGCCGGCACGATGCAATGTGAACTCAGGTCGGCGTATCGACGTCGTCCCAGTCGGCCTGCTCAAAGCAGAACAACCAGTTCAGCGCGTAATGGCGCTCGTAGATCACGCCGCCCACCAGCGCACCCGGCAGCGGCGCACCCTGGCGTTGGGCCTCACGTGCGGCCCAGTGCAGGCGGTAGTGCAGATCCAGCGCATCCAGCAGCTCGGCGGTATCGCGCAGGGTCGCGGGGACGCTGCCACTGTCAGCCGCCTGCAGCAGGGCGCCGACCACATCCGGCACTGCACAGGTCGCCTGCGGCCACGGCAGCGCCTCGCACAGCCCCAGCGCCCACAGCAGCACGGCCAGACTCTCGTAGCGCCAGCCGAACGGCAGGGCAGCTTCGGCGTCGCCGTGCTCGATGAAGGCGGCCTCGGCCGGGCTCAGGGCCTCCGGCAGCGCCGGCAGACGCCCGGCAAGTTCGGCCAGGCTCAACGGTGGTTCACCGGACTGCAGCGCCTCGGCGCGCAGCGCGCAGGCCAGCAGCGCCTGTGCCCTGGCCCAGACCTGGGCAGGCTCGCGCAGCTGCGCCTCGGCCGCACCCAGCACAGGTGGCAATGACGGCGGGACACGCAGCTCGTGGGCTTGCAGCTGCTGTTGGCTGCGCGCACGGCGCTGCCCGGCATCGGCGGGATACGGCACCTGCGCCTGCGGATCGGGCGCTTCACCCAACAGCACCCTGCCGGCCGGATCGCGGACGCTGCCATCTTCCAGGAAGCACACCGCATTGGCCTGCAGCAGCCAGGGCTGCAGCGCCTCAAGATCAGCCTCGGCCAGCTCGAACAGATAGTGCTGGCGGACACGCTGCACGTGCCGCATCAGGTGATAGCGCGCGGCGGTCATCTGCCCGTCGCCATGGCCCAGCACGTAGTTGACGAAGCCGCCCAGGTGCGGAGCCAGTGCGGGGTCATCAAGACCACGGACGGAGGCACTCCCGGCCTGTGGTGGCGGTGCCAGCACCGGGCCGAGGGTGGAATACGCGTTGATCAGCATCGAAGCATCCGTGCAGGAAAACAGACCTGCACCATACCCCACCGGCTCATGCTGGCTGTTGAACCGCCGCCGCCCCCGGCGTGGCGTACAGCCGGCTTGCGCTGTCCACGCCCGGCAGCTGGATCACGCCGCGTTCGTGCATGCCCAGCCCCAGCAGGATGCGCCCGGAAGCCACATTGTCCAGGTCGGTGATGCCGTACAGATCCTCAATGCCCAGCTCCGCACGGGCATGCGCGAACACTGCCCGCGCCGCCTCGCTGGCATAGCCCTGCCCCGCGAATTCGGACAGCACCGCATAGCCGATGTCCGGCCCCGGCAGGCCATCGCGCCGCACCAGGCCGGCGTTGCCCAGCCACGCGCCATCGGCCAGGCGCTCGATCGCGTACATGCCGAACCCGTTCAAGGCATAGCTGTGCAGTACCCGCATCGCGATGTACTCCCTCGCCTGTTCCTCGCTGCGCACGTTGCGGTCACCGATGAAACGCAGAAAGCCCGGATCGTTGAGCAGCGCCAGCATCGGCACGGCATCCCGATCCGGTTCCAGGCGGCGCAGGCGCAGGCGTTCGCTTTCGATGGGATGCACGCGCAGACCTCCAGCCGAAACCCCGATTCTGCCTCAACGCCCGGCTGTTGAATTTGTTTTTCTCTGCATTGCCGTGGCAGGAGGCGCCCGGAATCCGTCAGAGGCCGGTCGGGGTGGGTTCGCGGGGGTATCCGCGCCATGGATGGCGCGGCTAAGCCCCCAGGGACGGGTTCACGGCGTCCCCCGCGAACACGCCCCGAGCGGCCCCTCCGCGCAACCCGCGCGCGCTCCACCACGGAGGGGCGGCGCCGTTGGAGCGCCTTAGTCGAACAGCGCCTCGATCGCCGCCAACCCCGCCGTCGCGCGCTCCTTCTTCCGCGCCGCATCCGCCACCGGGTCGGCGCCATCGCGCTGGATTTCCTCGGCCGGAATCTCCTCGAAGAACCGGCTCGGCTTCAACCGCACATGCTCGCCGAACTTGCGGGTCAGCTTGCTGTAGCTCATCCACAGCTGGATCTTCGCTCGGGTGATGCCCACGTACAGCAGGCGCCGCTCTTCCTGCAGGTTGCCTTCGTCCAGGCTGACCTGGTGCGGCAGCACGCCGTCCTCGCAGCCAACGATGAAGACATAGGGGAATTCCAGGCCCTTGGAGGCGTGCATGGTCATCATGCGTACCTGGTTGCCGCCCTCGTCCTTGTCGCTGCGCGAGAGCAGCGCCAGCTGGCCGGCCAGGTCGGCGGCGGTGGCACCGCGCGGGCCACCTTCGAACCACTGCGCCAGTTCCTCGATGTTGTTGGCGCGGCGCTGGTAACTGGCTTCTTCCTTGGCCTGCTGGCGCAGTTCGCTGAGCAGGCCCGATTCCTTGGCGACCTTGCGGATCATGTCACCGGAACTGATCTGCCGCGTCTGCGCACGCAGGTCGCGCAGGATGTCGGTGAAGCGCGCCAGGCTGTTGGCCGCGCGCGGCGGCAGCTGCTGCAGGGCGCCGATCGCTTCGGCGGCCTGTGCCATCGGCATGTCCTTTTCCTGCGCCAGCTCGGCCAGCTTGGCCAGTGTGCCTGCGCCGACATCGCGCTTGGGCGATTGCACCGCACGCATGAACGCGGTGTCGTCGTCCGGATTCACCAGCAGGCGCAGCCAGGCCAGCGTGTCCTTCACTTCCTGGCGTTCCAGGAACATGGTGCCGCCAGTCAGGTGGTAGGGAATGCGCAGCAGCTGCATCGCCTTTTCCAGCGGCCGCGACTGGAAGTTGCCGCGGAACAGGATGCAGAAATCACTCCACGGAACCTTGCGCGACTGCGCCACGAAGGCGATTTCAGCGGCAACCTTTTCCGCTTCGTGTTCGCTGTTGCGGCATTCCCACACGCGGATGCGCTCGCCGTCGGCCTGGTCGCTCCACAGCTTCTTCAGGTGCTCGTGCGGATTGTTGGCGATCAGCGCGTTGGCCGCGCGCAGCACGCGGTTGGAGCAGCGGTAGTTCTGTTCCAGCTTGATGATTTCCAGCGCGGGGTAATCGCGCCCCATCTGCTGCAGGTTCTCCGGGTTGGCGCCACGCCAGGCGTAGATCGACTGGTCGTCGTCACCCACGCAGGTGAAGTTGCCTTTCTCACCCGCCAACTGCTTGAGCAGCCGGTACTGCGCGTCGTTGGTGTCCTGGCATTCGTCCACCAGCAGGTAGCCGATGCGCTCGCGCCAGGCCACGGCGATGTCCGGGTTCTCTTCCAGCACCTGCACCGGCAGGCGGATCAGGTCGTCGAAGTCCACCGCATTGAACGCGGTCAGACGCAGCTGGTAGCGCTCGTAGACGCTGGCCGCTTCCTTCTCGCGGTTGCTGCGCGCGGCGGCCATCGCCTGTTCGGGTGACAGGCCGGCATTTTTCGCGCGCGACACCAGGTTCTTCATGTCCTCGATGTCGTCGGGCTTGGCGCCGGACATCAGGTCCTTGATCTGCGCAGCGGCATCGTCGGCATCGAAGATCGAGAAGCCGCGCTTCAGGCCAACGGCGGCGTGTTCGATCTGCAGGAACTTCAGGCCCAGGGCGTGGAAGGTGCAGATGGTCACCTCGTCGGCGTCCTGCTCGCGCAGGCGCTTGGCCACGCGCTCGCGCATTTCCTTGGCCGACTTGTTGGTGAAGGTGATCGCCGCGATGCGGCGCGCGGGATAGCGCCCGCAGCCGATCAGGTGGGCGATCTTTTCCACGATCACGCGCGTCTTGCCGCTGCCCGCACCGGCGAGCACCAGCAGAGGACCTTCGATGTGCAGGACGGCGGCGGCTTGGGGGGGATTGAGACCGTGCATTGGAGAGGGATTGTAGCGGGCCCGGGGGACGGCCACAGCCGTCGGCCGGTGGGGATGCTGAACGGCTTCGGTGGGCCGGGGCAGCGGCGTACAATCGACCGATGGCCAAGCTCTATTTCTACTATTCGGCGATGAATGCCGGCAAGACCACCACCCTGCTGCAGAGCGCGCACAACTACCGCGAGCGCGGCATGCGGGTGGCGATCCTGACCCCGCGCCTGGACGACCGCGCCGGTGCCGGCGTGGTCGCTTCGCGCATCGGTCTGCGCGCAGAGGGCATGGCCTTCGACCGCGACAGCGACCTGCAGCGCTGGGTGGCCCAGGACCTGGCCGACAACGGCCCGATGGGCTGCGTGCTGGTGGACGAGGCGCAGTTCCTGACCCGGGCGCAGGTCTGGCAGCTGAGCGAGGTGGTCGACCAGCTGCGCATTCCGGTGCTGTGCTACGGCCTGCGCACCGATTTCCGCGGCGAGCTGTTCGAGGGCAGCCAGTACCTGCTGGCTTGGGCCGATGAGATGCAGGAGATCAAGACGATCTGCCACAGCGGCAAGAAGGCGACGATGACCGTGCGTGTGGATGAGCATGGCCACGCGGTGCAGGACGGCCCGCAGGTCGAGATCGGCGGCAACGAGCGCTACGTGTCGGTGAGCCGGGCGGAGTTCAAGAAGATCACCCGCGGTGAAGGCCGGATCGACCCGGCGCAGGCACCCCTGCCCTTGTAAGGGGTCTTCTGCAGGGCTTGCAGCCCTGCACCTGCTGCAAGCCGGAGCCGAAGCAACAGCAACAGCAACAGCAACAGCGGCATTCCGTGGGATGGCGGGGCACTGTGGGTTTGCGGGGACGCCGTGAACCCATCCATGGGGGCTTGGTCGCCGCATCCATGCGGCTCACACCCCGCAAACCCACAGTGCCCCGCCTTCGACAGTTGGCCGGCGGCTGTTGGTGGGTGCCGACCGTTGGTCGGCACATCTGTCAGATATCGAATGAACTCATCCACACATGGCGTGGATCTACTGGCAACGCCAGCTGTTGGTAGGTGTCGACCTTGGTCGACACGATTTTTCTGTCAGACATCGATATCCGACCCCGTGCCGACCAAGGGTCGGCACCCACCAGAGCAGGATGCCGTTCCGACAGATCGCAGGAAACTGTCGAAGTCGGGGTGGGTCCGGTTGAGGGGGTGTGAGCGCCATGGATGGCGCGACCAAGCCCCCATGGGTGAGGGCGCTTTGCTTGCGAAGCACTGCTTCGCAAGCGCCCGAACGCACAGCCGCCAGCGGCTGGGCCGGACCCCGGAGGGGGGTTTACGGCGTCCCCCTCAACCGGACCCACCCCGCCAACCCACGGAATGCCCGTTTTTGACGTTGACGTTGCCGTGGCTTGAAGCAGGTGCAGGGCTGCAGCCCTGCAATCCCTACCCACTCATCAGTAAAGCGTGCGCTCCGGCGCACCCGCCGGCGGCGGGGTGTACTGGTACAGCCAGGTCTCGGTGAGCGGCTTGCCACCACTGCGCAGGTACAGGCGAATGTCGATCTGCTCGGTACTGCCCTCCGGCGGCACCAGATCGAACATCGCGCGGTAGCCCTTGATCTCGCGCAGCGGCCGCGCCGACACGATCTCCACCCGGCCGCGGCTGGCTTCCACCACCGCCTCCACCTCGCCCTTGTCGATCAGGCTGGCCAGCTCGCCGCCTTCGAAATCCACCGCGAAGCGCCAGCTGAAGTACTCGCGCTTCTTGCCCACCACGCCACCCAGGCCGGTATGGGTGGCCACGCAGTGCGCCAGTGGCGTGCGCGCCGGCGGCTCGGCGCCCCAGAACAGGCGGTAGCCGACCAGCAGTTCCTGACCGGGCTGCGGCTTTTCCTTCGGATTCCAGAACGCCACGATGTTGTCGAAGGTCTCGTCCACGGTGGGGATCTCCACCAGCTGCACCGAGCCATCGCCCCACTCGCCCTTCGGCTCCACCCACAGGCACGGACGCTTCTCGTAGAACACGCCGTCATCCTGGTAGTGGTCGAAATTGCGGTCACGCTGCAGCAGGCCGAAGCCGCGCGGGTTGTGGTCGACGAACATGTTGAAGCGCAGGTTGCGCGGATTCACCAGCGGACGCCAGATCCATTCGCCGGCACCGGTCCACAGCGACAGGCCATCGGTGTCATGGATTTCCGGGCGCCAGTCCCAGCCCATGCGGCGGTCGTTCTCGCCCACCTGGTACATGCTGGTGCACGGGGCGATGCCCAGGCGCTCGATGGCCTTGCGCGGGTACAGCGCACTGTCGATGTCCATCAGCAGCACGTCGCCGTTGGTGATGGCAAAGCGGTAGGCCCCGGCCACGCTGGGCGAATCGAGCAGGCCGTAGACCACGATCGTGTCCGAGTCGGCCGAAGGCTGCTCCAGGTAGTACGCGATGAAATCGGGGAATTCCTCCGGCTTGCCCATGCCGGTATCGATGGCCAGCGCGCGCGCGGACTGGCCGTACTGGCCCTCCTTGCCGACGGCGCGGAAGTAGCTGGCGCCGAGGAAGGCAGCAAAGTCGCGGTCGGTGTCATTGCGGGTGTTCAGGCGGAAACCGGCGAAGCCCAGGTCCGCCGGCAGCTCGCCGTTCTTCAGGCCGCTCTTGCCGTAGTTGAATGCCGCGCCGTCGTAAGCCAGTTCCTGCGCCTTGCCATCGACCACGTCGAACATCCGCACCGGCGAATGGAAGTACAGGCCCAGGTGGAAGAACTTCGCCTGGAACCTGCCAGCCTGGTCGGCCCACAGCGCGTGGTCCTGGCGATAGCTGATCGACTGGTACTGATCCCAGTCCAGCCCCTCCAGGCGTCCGGGCAACACCCGCTTGTGGCTCTGGTAGGGCGCCTGCGCCAGCGCGCGGGCCTGGCCCTTCAGGGTGGCGAAATCGAACGGCTGCGGCTGGCCGAGCCGGCGCAGGCCGAGCTGTCCACTCTTCCCGGCCGCGCAGGCCGGCAGGGTCGGCAGGCCGAAGGCGGCCAGGGCCAAGGAGGCATTGCGGAGGAAGTCGCGTCGTTGCATGCAGGCGCGGAAGCAAAGGAAAGGTCGGCCATCATAGGCAGACAAACGTTAACGGGCAGCGGAGGGCTGTACGGCTGGTTCAGCCTGCGCCAGCGCGGCCAGCCGCGCATCCAGCTCACGCAGGGCCGGGGCCTGTGCCCCGCGCTGGGCCAACAGCAGCTGGCGTGCTTCGGCCAGCGCCGCATGTGCCGCGGCCGGCTGCCCGGCCTGCTGCAGCGCGCCTGCCTGCGCCAGCAGCGCCTGCGGCAGCAGGGCCATATGGTCGGGCTGGCGCCAGATCGCCACTGCCCGCGCGTAGTGCCTGGCCGCCAGCGCAGCATCGTCGTGATCGCTGGCCCACTGCCCCAGCGCGAACTCACCCTGGCCTACTTCGCGGTGGGCCGGACCCAGCGCCGCCAGCAGCTGTGCCTGTACCTGCTGCAGCTCCTGTCCGGCGTGCTCGCCCTGCCCGCGCTGCAGGGCCAGCATCGCGCGCGCGCGGCGCACCACCAACGCCTCGGGATGGCGCGGGCCCCAGGCATCCTGTGCCGCCTGCCAGGCCAGCTCCAGTTCGGTGGCGGCCGCCTCGGTCTGGCCCTGCCGTGCCAGCACCTCGCCCAGCTGGCGGTGCAGGCCGATCACCTGCGGGCTGCGGCCATCGGCCGGCTGGTCCAGCAGCGCCAGTGCCTGCTGGTAGCCGGCCAACGCAGCAGCCAGCTGCCCGGCACCGGCATCCAGCCCGGCCAGGTCGGCCAGCGACTCGGCGCGGCCAAAGCGCTGGCCAATGCCCTGGTGGCGCAGGGCGAGCGCTTGTTCGAACGAGGCACGCGCGGCATCGGCGTTGCCCAGCTGGGCCTGGCAGCGACCCAGCTGGCTGTGGAACTCAGCCACCGTCGCCGGCAACGCATCGGCCTCATGGGCCGCCAATGGCTGCAGCGGCTGCAGGTGCGCCAGGCAATCACGGTCGCGGCCCAGCATGCGCAGCGCGCGTCCACGCTGGGTCACCGCTTCCAGCTGCAGGGCGGGCGGCACGTCGTCCACCTGCTGCAGCAGCCGGCGCTGCTGGTCCAGGGTCTGCAGGGCCAGCTGGTAGTCGCCCAGGCCGATGCGCAGGCGGCCGATGACCCCTTCCAGCTCGGCCAGCGCCAGAGGCTGGTCGGCCAGTTCGGCCTCGCCACGCTGCTGCCCGGTGGCCAGCAGCTGCGGCACGTCGAAATGGCCGTGGCGTTCACTGGCCGCCTTGTCGAACAGGCTGACGGTGAAACCCTGCATGGCCTGCGCGCGGGCCATTTCCACCTGCGCGTGGCGTGCCTGCCACAGCGCGATGGAGGTGGTGCCGAGCAGGGCCAGCACCGCCACCGAGGCCAGCGCCACGCCCCAGCGGTGGCGGCCGATGTACTTGTTCACGCGGTAGCCCACGCCGGGCGGCCGGGCCTGGATCGGCCGGCCCTGCAGGTAGCGTTGCAGGTCGCCGGCCAATGCCTCGGCCGAGGCGTAGCGCTGTGCGGGATCCTTCTGCAGGGCCTTTTCCAGCAGCACGTCGAGGTCACCGCGCAGCTGCCGGGCCTGACGCTGCAGCGCGCGCCGCGCGGCGCCGGGCTGGTCGGCCAGCCGCAGCAGCAGTGACGATGCGCGCGGCACCTGCACGTCGAGGATCGAGCGCTCCCATTCGGCATCACTGTGCCGGCGCAGGCGGTAGGGCTTGTGCCCGGTCACCACTTCAAACAGCACCACGCCCAGCGAATAGACATCGGTGAGGGTGGTGACCGCCTCGCCGCGCACCTGTTCCGGCGCGGCGTAGTGCAGGGTGAACGCGCGCACCTCGGTGGGCGGGTGGGTGGCGTCGGCATCGTCATGGTCCAGCAGCGCTGCAATACCGAAGTCGAGCAGCTTCACCGTGCCATCGGCGCGGACCAGGATGTTGGAGGGCTTCAGGTCGCGGTGCACCACCAGATTGGCGTGGGCGTGGCTGACCACCGCGCAGACCTGCAGCATCAGCTGCAGACGGGTTTCCAGCGACGGCTGCAGGCGCCGGCAGTAGTCGCTGATCGGTTCGCCTTCCACGTAGTCCAGGGCCAGGTAGGGCTGGCCATGCTGGTCCACGCCGGCATCCAGCAACTGGGCCAGGTGCGGGTGCTGCAGCCGGGCGAGGATCTGCCGTTCGCGGCCGAAGCGCTGGCGCAGCCCGGGGTCGGCCACGCCGCTGCGCAGCAGCTTCAGCGCCACCTGGCGCTGGTACAGGCCGTCGCAGCGCTCGGCCAGCCAGACTTCGCCCATGCCGCCCTCGCCCAGCGGACGCAGCAGCTGGTAAGGCCCCACCTGGGTGCCGGCACGGCCCGGTGGCGCGGCCGTCCACAGCGGCTGGGCCATGAACTCCTGGCTGTCGGCCTCCTGCAGCAGCAGGTGTTGCAGGTCGCGGCCGAGGGTCGGGTCGTGCTCGGCCAGGCGCTGCAGGCGCAGCTGCCGCGCCTCCGGGGCCAGCTCCAGCAACTGGTCCAGCCAGGACGACAGCAGCTGCCAGCGTGCGGCATCCATGGTCGGCCTGCGCGCCTCAGTCGCCGCGCATCGCCGCCAGCAGGAACAGCCGCGCCTTCTGCCAGTCGCGGCGGATGCTGCGCTCCGAGCGCTGGCTGAGTTCGGCGATCTCCTGTTCGGACAGGCCGGCGAAGTAGCGCAGCTCGACCACCCGTGCCAGATGCGCATCGACGGCCTGCAGGCGCTCCAGGGCCACGTCCAGGGCCAGCAGGTCCTCGTCCAGGCGCACGCCGCTGCTGCTGTTCTCGGGAATCTCGGCCACCCGTTTCAGGTCGCCACCGCGCTTGCGCGCCAACCGGTTGCGCGCGTAGTCGACCACCACGCTGCGCATGGCCGAGGCGGCATAGGCGAAGAAATGCGCGCGGTCCTCGAAGCGCGCCGCGCCGCGGCTGCCGAGCAGTTTCAGGTAGGACTCGTGCACCAGCGAAGTGGCGTCCAGCGTGCGTCCCTGCTGGCCAGCCAGCTGGCGCCGGGCCATGCCGTGCAGCTCCTGGTACAGCGTGGTCAGCACGCGGTCCAGCGCCGTGCGGTCACCGCCGCGCGCGGCATCCAGCCAGACGGTGATATCCGGTCCTTCGTCCATCGCAACGTCCCCCCGCAGCGGATGCTGAGCGGACTATAGCGCTGCCGGTGTGCGCTGCATGAAGAGATTCAGCGCTGGCAGCGGCTGCACCACACGCTGGCGCGCTGGCCGATCATCGCGTGCTTGAGCGGGCGACCGCACTGCGGGCACGGCAGGCCGTCGCGGCCATAGACCAGCAGCTCCTGCTCGAAGTAGCCCGGGGCGCCATCGGGGCTGATGAAATCGCGCAGGGTGGTGCCGCCGCGGGTGATGGCGTAGCCGAGCGTGTCCTTCACTTCGCGGGCCAGGCGCCGGTAGCGTTCGCGCGACACCTTGCCGGCCTCGCGCAGCGGGCTGATGCCGGCCTTGAACAGGCTTTCGGCGGCGTAGATGTTGCCCACCCCGACCACCACCGCCTGGTCCATCAGGAAAGTCTTCACCGGTGCGCTGCGGCCACGGCTGCGTTCGAACAGGTAATCGCCGTCGAAGGCCTCGTCCAGCGGCTCCGGGCCCAGCCCCTGCAGCAGCGGGTGGACCTCGCCCGCCGGCTGCCAGAGCAGGCTGCCAAAGCGGCGCGGGTCGTTGAAGCGCAGCAGGCGGCCGTTGTCCAGGCTGATGTCCACGTGGTCGTGCGTTCGCAGCGGCGTATCCCCCGGCAGCACACGCAGGCTGCCGGACATGCCGAGGTGCAGCACGGCGCTGCCCACGGCGGTATCCAGCAGCAGGTACTTGGCCCGCCGGCGCACCGCCTCGATGCGCTGCCCCGGCAGCAGATCAGCCACTTCCGGCGGAATCGGCCAGCGCAGGTCGGCGCGGCGCAGGATCACGCCGTGGACGCGGCGGCCTTGCAGATGCGGCGCCAGGCCGCGGCGGGTGGTTTCTACTTCGGGCAGTTCAGGCATGGGCTGATTCTACGCCGGGCCATGCGAAGCCCGGCACCGGCTACGAGTCCAGGTCGTTCGCTTCGACCAGGAAGGCGCCCTCGACCAGCGCGCCGCGTCCGCCCAGCCGCCAGAACGCCAGGTAGGGGGCGAAGTCGATCGCATGCGGGGCCAGGGGCTGGGTGATGTACCACCCGAGATAGAGATCGGAGGCGATGTGGTACAGCGCCTCGTCGAGCGCGGCCACCTGTGGGCTGTCCAGCGTGCGCGCCTCATGCACCGCATCGCAGATGACATCGTGCAGGTAGTCGGCCGGGCCCGATCCGCGCAACGCCGCTTCCAGGCGCTCGGCCGGAGCGGCCACCACGGGCACCTCGCGCAGCGTGGCCTGCAGGCCGGGCTCACCGGCAGCGCCGGCCACACGCGCCAGCTCGTCCAGCCAGGCGCGCGCGGCAGCCGCCCGTGCCTGTGCATCACCGGCGTTGGCCGGTTGCAGGTACAGGTGGTCGCCCCAGTGGCCGGCGGCGAGCACGTCCAGCGCGCGCGACCGCAGTTCGTCGGCATGCGGGAAAGCGGCGAACACGGTGGCCAGTGTGTCCGCGTCGGTCACGCCCTGCAGCAGGCCGGAGAAATACCAGTCTTCCTGCTCGCTGCGCCCAGCGCAGAAATCGAGCCATTCGGCGAGGAGTTCGTCGTCCATCGGGTCATCCATGATCAGCGCGGCGGCGCAGAGAGTTCACGTGCATCCAGATAGCCATCGCCGTTGGCATCCTGCTTGTGGAAGCGCTGCACGATCACCTGGCGCTGCTGTTCGCGGGTGATCGGCCTGCCCTTGCCGCCGGGCAGTTCGTCGGCGGTCAGCACGCCGTCGCCGTTGCGGTCCATGTGGTCGAAGGCATACAGCATCCACTGCACGTACTCGGCCTCACTGACCTTGCCATCGCCGTCGCTGTCCATGCGCTGCAGGTAGGTGGCGGTGTCGGTGACCTGCGCGGAGGCGGCCAGCGGCAGCAGGCACAGCAGCGGAACCAGCAGCTGTCTCATGCGCCCACCAGGGTGTAGCCCTTCAACCGCGCGGCGTAGGCCTGCAGGGCGGCGATACCGCTTTCCTCGGCCTCGTGGCACCACGCCTGCAGGTGGCGCAGGCGCTCGGCGGCATCATGGCCGCGGGCTTCCAGCAGCGCGGCCAGGCGCGCGCGGTACTCCACCAGGGTGCGGATGCGCGGGCGCTGCGCGACCCATTCGCTGAGCTGGGCGCGGCTGTCCGGCTGCAGCCAGCGGCCATCATTGACCAGGCCCCGGCGCAGGCGGCGCGGCAGCAGGCGGCGCAGCTTGGCCCCGGCCTGGGTGGCTTCTTCGCGCAGGGCCGGCATGAACACGTTGCGCTGGTAGTCGGTCATCGCCTGGAAGCGATGCGACAGCAGCGCCTTGAGGGTTTCGGCATCGGGCACGGCGATGTTCGGGCGCACGTCCATGGCCGGCGCCACCCGCAGCACCTTGGCCAGGCGCAGCGCCTGCAGCAGGCGGATCGCGCTCCAGCCGATGTCGAACTCCCAGCGGCGCATCGCAAAGCGCGCCGAACTGGGGAAAGCATGGTGGTTGTTGTGCAGTTCCTCGCCACCGATCCAGAACGCCCACGGCGTCAGGTTGGTGGAGGTGTCGGCCGACTCGTAGTTGCGGTAGCCCCACCAGTGGCCGAGGCCATTGACCACGCCCGCCGCCCAGAACGGAATCCAGGCCATCTGGATCGCCCACAGGGCCACGCCGGGCAGGCCGAACAGCACGCTGTTGATGACCAGCAGCAGCACCGGGCCGAGGGTGGCGCGCGGCGTGTAGAGGTGGCGCTCGATGGCATCGTCCGGCGTGCCGCGGCCGTACTGTTCGATGTCCGCACGCATGCCGCGCGCTCGGCGGTACAGCTCCACGCCGTGCCAGAACACCTTGCCGATGCCGCGGGTGACCGGGCTGTGCGGGTCCTCCTCGGTTTCCACCTTGGCGTGGTGCTTGCGGTGGATGGCCACCCACTCGCGGGTGATCATCGAGGTGGTCAGCCACAGCCAGAAGCGGAACAGATGCGCGAGCACCGGATGGAAATCGACCCCGCGATGGGCCTGGCTGCGGTGCAGGTAGAGGGTGACCGAGAAGATGGTGAGCTGGGTGAACACCAGCAGCACCGCCAGCATGGCCCAGCCGCCCAGGCCGAGCACGCCACCGGTCAGCAGGGAGATCAGGGCATCGGGCATGGCGGCACTCCAGATCGACGCGGGGATGGCAGACATGATGGGCGCTTGCGTTGCAAACTGCACCCTTGCGGCGGTATTCCTGCACCGTCATGAAGTGACACTGTTCACAGTTGGGGACCTGAGTTGTCGAGTCTTGATCCGCGCGCCCGCACCCTTACCCCTGCCCCGTCCAGCGGGGACCTTCCTCCGCTCATCGAACTGGACCACGCCAGCGTCATCCGTGGCCAGGTGAAGGTCCTGCACGGGCTCAGCCTGCGCATCGCGCAGGGCCAGCACACCGCGCTGCTGGGCCCGAACGGCTGCGGCAAATCGACCTTCATCAAGCTGATCACCCGCGAGCTGTACCCGCTGGCCCAGGCCGATGGCCGGGTGGCGGTGAAGGTGCTGGGGCAGAACCGCTGGCAGGTCGACCGCCTGCGTTCGCAGCTGGGCATCGTCACCGGCGACCTCAGCAGCAACCTGTCCGACATGCCCGGCCTGACCGTGGAACAGGCGGTGCTGTCCGGTTTCTTCGCCAGCTATGTGGTGCCGGCGTTCCGCGAGGTGACGGCGGACATGCGTGCGAGGGTGGGCGAAACCCTGGCCATGACTGGCGCGCTGGCGCTGCGCGAGCGTGCCTATGCCGAGCTGTCGGCCGGCGAGACCCGCCGCGTGCTGATCGCCCGCGCCCTGGTCAACCGGCCGCAGGCGCTGCTGCTGGACGAACCGTCCACCGGCCTGGACCTGGTGGCGCGGCAGCAACTGGTGGAGACCATGCGTGTGCTGGCCCAGCAGGGCATCACCCTGGTGCTGGTCACCCACCACATCGAGGAAGTGATTCCCGAGATCGAGCGGGTGGTGCTGCTGCGCGACGGCCGCGTGCTGGCCGATGGCACCCGCGATGAACTGCTGCGCGATGAACCGCTGTCGGCGGTGTTTGGCGGTGCGATCAGCGTGGTGGAACAGAATGGGGTCTTGACCGCGTACGCGGGGTAATCGGCAGGCGAGCATGGGCTCGGCTCTACATCATGCAACGCGGCGGGCCGGTGTATCCGGCCCGCCACGTTCCAGTCAGAACCGCAGCGCCAGCGCGCGCGATTCGATCGGCGCCATCCGGCTCTGGTCCTGCAGCTGCAGGTCACGCAGCTCATACGGCGCACCGAAGCCGGCCGGCAACGCAGCCTGGTCGAACGGCAACACCAGCACGCCACGGCCGGCGCCCTCGAACCAGGCCGCCGCATGCGCCTGTGCCACCGGTTTCAACTGCCCATCGGCGCCGGTGGCGTACAGCGTGCCGCGTGCTTCGTAGCGCCCTGCGGCGGCCACCTGCAGTGGCAGGCTGACCTGGCGGCTGGCGGCATCGGGCGTGGCCTGCCCGCTGAAGCGCGCCGTCGGTTGCGCCACCGCAAAGGCCACCTTGCCATCACGCAGCACGCCGTCGGCCTGGGCGAACACCTGCAGTTCCCACAGGCCCTGCACCGTGCTGGCTTCGGCCGGAATGCGCACCTGCGCGCGCAGGCTGCCATCGGTGGTGCGCAGCAGCCGTTGCGGCCAGCTGCGGCCATCCGGTGCCACCAGCAGGGCTTCACCGCCCAGGCTGCTGTGGCGCGTGGCCAGCTTCGCGGTGCTGGCGCCATCCTCCAACAGGCGTGCCTGCAGCTGCACGCTGCCGCCGGCCAGCACCTGCGCCTGGTTGGCCTGCACCTCCAGCCGCACCGGGCTGTTGGGTTCCAGCACCTGCACCACGTAGCGGCCCTGCGCCTGCGCGCTCTGCAGCCGGTAGGCACCCACCGCGCTGCTGGCACCGGTGCGCAGCATGCTGCTGCCATCGTTCACCGCCATGCCGGCGGCCTGCAGCTGGCGTGCGTCTACACTGCGCGCCACGCCGGTGCGGCCGGCGGCATCACGTACCTGCACGGCTTCGGCAGGCAGCGCGCGCGCGCCTGCAGCGGGGCTGATCTGGATCACTGCGTCCGGTGCGGTCAGCGGCAGGTCCAGGCCGCGCTGCAGTTCGGCCGCGTCAATCTGCTGCCAGTAGCTGCGGCTGACCGCCGCGTAGGCGCCCGGCGCCTGCAGCGGCTGCGTCGGGTCCAGGGCCCAGGCGAAGGCCAGCGGCACACGCTCGCTGTCATCGGCCGGCAGCGGCGCGGCCACCAGTGACGCGGGCACTTGGTCACCGGCTGCGGCGGCACTCAGCGCCTGCGCGGCATGCACCGGCGCGACGGCGAGTGCGGCCAGTACGGCTGCGGCCAGCAGGGTGGAATGGATCTTCATGGTCATCTCCCTCACTGGGTCAGGTCGTTGCGCAGGATCGTGCCGAGGCCGAAGCACTCGCGGCGGCTCTGGTTGTGGCTCAGCGGTTCGGCGCCCTGGGTGCGCGCCTTGTCGGTGAACCACAGGCTGCCCGCCGCCTTCTGGCTGCTGCATTCCAGGAAGCCGTCCGAACAGGACGACAGCCAGTTCTGGGTGAACTCCAGGCCGACGTTGGCCGCATAGCCGCCGCAGTAGCTGTTGCTGTCCCACACCGCCGATTCGACATCGCTGCCGACCACCGCGCGGAAGGGTTTGGGCAGTGCCGGGCGGCCGGCGGTGCCGTACAGGTTCTGCGCGTTGTAGGTGGCCATGTGGCCGACCTGCTGCATGCGCACGGCATCGTTCTTGTAGCCCAGCAGCCAGCCCAGCGAGGTTTCGAAGGTGTTGCCGTTGAGCACCGCATCGGCCAGCGGCGTGCCCGCCGAGGACGGCGCCAGCGCGGTGACCTTGCGCACCGTGCGGATGATCTTCGGGTAGCGGCTGTCGTAGGTGGGGTTGGACAGGATCCAGCGCACCACGTTGCCGCCATTGGAATGGGTGATGACCACCAGCTGGGTGATGCCACGGCTGTCGATGAAGCCGGTCAGCTGTTCGGCCAGGCACCCCGCCGCTTCCGGCTTCCACATGTACTGCGTGAAATCGCAGTTGATGACCACGTAGTTGCTGCTGTTCGGCAGCCCTTGGCGCACGGTGTCGATGATCGCCGGCTGCCAGTAGTCCTGGGTGGCGTTGGTCTGTGCGCCGGTGCCGTGTACGAAGGCCACGCCGTAGACATCGGCGGCCTGTGCCGGGGTGCAGGCCAGGCCCAACAGCAGGGCCAGGACGGTACTTCCTGTTGCGGTGCTGCGCATCGCATTTCTCCCTCGTCAGCGGATCCCCCCGGCCCGGCTGTGGGCCGATGCTCGCTGCCAACGCGCGTGAAAGTCCGTGCGCTGCGCCCGTTTTCAGTAGATTGGCGACGTTGAATGCTGTTGTTGCAGGATCGTGACCGGAGCAAGCCACCATGCCGGGTCTGGCCGTATGACCCATGGACGCTGCAGCCGGCAGGAGGGGCTGCGATCATGGCCGCTGTGTTTCCTGTCTCGAGCCTGCCCATGTCCCTGCCCGCCCTCCCCGCCCGCCCCCTGCTCGGCCTGGCCATCGCCCTGTCGCTGGCCGGTTGCGCGTCCACCGCCACCGCACCCACCGTAGTGGAATCCAACGTCACCACCAAGGCCGTGGGCTACCTGGACAAGGCCGTCGTGCCGGCCAGCATCGCCCTGGTGCCGGCGCCGCCGGCAGCCGGTTCGGCCGGCTTCGCGCTGGATGAGCAGGTCAGCCGCGAAGCCCGCGCCCTGCGCGGCACGCCGCGCTTCAGCCAGGCGACCCGCGATGCCGAACTCGGCTTCCCCGCGGGTGCCAACCAGTTCTCCTGCGCCGCCGACATCGACGTGGACGCGGTGAAGACCCCCGCCCTGTACCGCCTGCTGGAACGCAGCCGCATCGATGCCAGCGCGGCCACCAAGGCGGCCAAGAACCAGTACCAGCGCCCGCGCCCGTTCATGGTCAACGGCGAGCCCACCTGTACGCCCGAGGACGAAGCCGGGCTGCGAAAGAACGGCTCCTATCCGTCAGGCCACACCTCCATCGGCTGGGCCTGGGCGCTGATCCTGTCGGAGATCGCGCCGGACCGCGCCGACGCCATCCAGGCGCGTGGCCGCAACTACGGCGAGAGCCGCCTGGTGTGCAACGTGCACTGGCAGAGCGACATCCTCGAAGGGCGTTTCATGGGCGCTGCTGCGGTGGCCCGCCTGCATGACAGCGCGGCGTTCAACAAGGATCTGCTGGCGGCACGCAAGGAGATCGCCGACGCTCGCAAGGCCGGCCTGCATTCCAGCCGCGACTGCGCGGCCGAGGAAGCGGTGCTGAAGGTGCGGCCAGAAAGCGCGCTGTAACACACGCCTCCGTAGAGCCGAGCCATGCTCGGCTCACAGCAGTCGAGCATGGCTCGACGCTACAAAAAGCAGAAGGGCCGGCATTGCGCCGGCCCTTCTTCATTGCATCACGCCATCAACCGCGTCAGAACTTCGCGGTGAACTCGACGCCGAACGTGCGCGGCTCGTTGAGGAAGCCGGTCAGGTTGTTGAAGTCGATCGCGCCGACCACACGGGTCTGGTTGGTCAGGTTGCGGCCGAACACGGCCACGTCGTACTGGCCGTAATCCCAGTTGTAACCCACGCGCAGGCCACCTTCCAGCGAGCTGCGGCTGCGGAACTCCGGCGACTCGTACAGGAAGAAGTTCACCGGCCCCTTGTACGCCCAGTCGGTATAGACGTAGATCTCGCTGGCGTCGTTCACCGGGAAGCCGGCACGCAGGGTCAGGTTGTGGATCCACTTCGGCGCCTGCGGCAGCGGGTTGCCGTTGACCAGCGCGTAGGTGCCACCGTTGATGATGGTGGTCGGGTCGGTGATGGTGCAGCCACCGCCGCAGATCGCCACGGCCAGATCCTTGTCCTTGATCTCGGTGTCGTTGTAGCTGCTGCCCAGGGTCATCAGCACGTGGTCGGTCAGGTACGCCTCGAAGTCCAGCTCGAAGCCCTGGCCGATGGTCTTGTCGGCGTTGAGCAGGGTGGCGGTGTTGTTGCTGCCACCCACGGCGATCAGCTGCTGGCCATCGACGTTGTAGCGGAACACGTTGAAGCCCAAGCGCGCGCGACGGTCGAACAGGTCGGCCTTGATGCCGGCTTCATACGAGATCACCTTCTCCGAATCGGCCTGGGTGACGCCGCCGAAGGCCAGGCGGCCCTGGATCGACGGTGCACGGAAGCCCTTGGCCACGCGCGCATAGGCGTTGATGTTGTCGGTGATCTGGTAGACACCGCTCAGGTCCCAGCTGACGTCGTCGACATCGCTGTTGGCCAGGTACGGGCCGCTGACCGGCGTGCCGCCGGAGACAGCCTGCAGCACGCTGGCGGTGAAGTCCTTCTTGTCCTGGGTGTAACGCACGCCGGCACGCAGCTTGAAGCGGTCGGTCACGTCCAGGTCGCCCGAGGCGAATGCGGCCCAGGCCTTGTTGCGCTGGCTCTGCACGGCGTGGCCGGTCTGCGGGTTGCCCGGGGTCAGCGAGTCGTAGTTGAAGCTGTCGATGGTCACGTCTTCATCGAAGTAGAAGACGCCGGCCTGCCAGTCGAAGCGGCCCCACTCGTTGGATTCGACGCGGAATTCCTGCGTCCACTGGCGGTGGTGCGGCAGGCCGTCAGCCGATTCGGACGGGAACGGGATGAAACCCGGGCCGTAGTTGCCGGCGCCCAGGAACGAGGCACCGTAGCCGCCATCGACGTCGCCGTGGTTCAGCGATTCGGCGGTTTCATAGCCGGTGATCGAGTGCAGGGTGACGCGGCCCAGGTCCCACTTGATGCGTGCGCTGCCGCCCCAGGTTTCCAGGTTGGAGAAGTTCAGGCCATCGGTGGAGACCTTGTCGCGGTCGAAGTTCTCGACCAGCGCGTTGCTGCCGGGCTGGATGATGTTGGCGCGGAACAGGCGCGCGGTGCCGTTGAGCTTGCGCTTGTGCAGGTTGAACAGCGCTTCGACGTCGTCACCCTCGTACAGGAACTGCACGCGGCCTGCGGCCTCGTCATAGCCTTCGAAGCCCGAGCTGGGCGCGTTGGCGACGGTGTTGTCCACGTAGTTGTCGCGGCGCTGGTACAGCGCCGAGACGCGCGCCGACCAGCGGCTGGTCAGCGGGCCGCCGTAGGCGCCCTGCACGTTCCAGGTGTCGTAGCTGCCGTAGGAGACCTTCACGTAGCCATCGGCGTCCTGCGACGGACGGGCCGAATCGAACTTCACCACGCCGGCCGGGGTGTTGCGGCCGAACAGCGTGCCCTGGGGGCCGCGCAGCACTTCCACGCCGGCCAGGTCGAACAGCGGGAAGCCCTTCAGCAGCGGGCTTTCCTGCACCACGTCGTCATACACCAGCGATACCGGCTGCGAGGCGTTGAGGTCGAAATCGGTATTGCCCAGGCCGCGGATGTAGAAGCGCGGGAAGGCACGACCGTAGGACGATTCGATGTTCAGGCTGGGCACGCGCGCGGACAGGAAGCGGATGTCGTCGCCGGCAGAGCCGAGCACATCCAGCTTCTCGCCCTGGATCGCGGTGATCGCGACCGGCACGTCCTTGGCGTTCTCGACGCGGCGCTGCGCGGTCACCTGCAGGGCATCGAGGGCAACCGGATCCTTGGCAGCGGGTGTTTCCTGGGCGGCTGCTACCAGCGGCAGCAGGGCGGAAAGAGCGGCAACGAGGGGACGCGCGACCGGAAGTCGTCCACGGGAAGTGCGGGTGGGAGACATGGCGGCAGGCTGGGGTTGGAGGGGTGGTAAAACGGCGCTACCAGATAATTGTTGCAATACAGCACGCGCGCCGCAAATGCTGATCGTTCATGGCCCCCTGCGGCAGTGCCGCTGGCAGGACGCTAGACTCTGGTTTTCTCCTTGCAAAGGACCTGCTGCTATGACCCAGTGGTACTTCCATGCCGCCGGCCAGGCCGAGCGCATCGGCCCGCTCGATGGAGACGCTGCGCGACAGTTTGCGCGGGATAATCCGCGCGCACTGGCCTGGAGCCAGGGCATGGACGGGTGGACACCCGTGTCCGAGGTGGCCGCTCTGCAGGGTGCTGCGCCCCCCGTTGCGCCCCTGGGGCCGCCGGTCAGGTCCGCTGCCGCAGCCGCCGACCCACAGACCATCAGCAGCAGCGGCGGCCACGGCGATCCCATCGATTTCCGCATCGTCGGCCATGAAATGCAGTTCGTGGAGATCGGCCTGGACCCGGGTGAAAGCGCGATCGCCGAGGCCGGCGCGCTGATGTTCAAGGAATCCACGGTGCAGATGGACACCGTGTTCGGCGACGGCTCGCAGGCCAGCAGCGGGTTCATGGGCAAGGTGATGGCCGCCGGCCGCCGCGTGGTGACCGGCGAAAGTCTGTTCGCCACCGTCTACACCCAGACCGGCACCGGCCGCGGCAAGGTGGCCTTCGCCGCGCCCTACCCCGGCACGGTGCTGCCGATGAAGCTGGACCAGCACGGTGGTCGCCTGATCTGCCAGAAGGACAGCTTCCTGGCCGGCGCGCGCGGCGTGCGCATCGGCGTGCAGTTCCAGCGCAGGATCATGACCGGCCTGTTCGGCGGCGAAGGCTTCATCATGCAGAAGCTGGAGGGTGACGGCTGGGTGTTCATCCACGCCGGTGGCTGCGTGGTCGAGCGCGAGCTGGCCGCTGGCGAGCGCCTGGACGTCGATACCGGCTGCGTGGTGGCCTACCACCCGACGGTGGAAATGGATGTGCGCCGTGTCAGCGGCATCAAGAGCATGCTGTTCGGCGGCGAGGGCGTATTCCTGGCCACCCTGACCGGGCCGGGCAAGGTCTGGCTGCAGTCGCTGCCGTTCTCGCGCCTGGCTGGCCGCATGTGGATGGCTGCGCCGCAGGGCGGCGGGCAGAGCCGTGGCGAAGGTTCGATCCTGGGCGGCCTGGGCCGCACGCTGGGTGGCGACAACCGGTTCTGACCGGCACGTGGTAGCGCCGGGCCATGCCCGGCGAGCACAGCGGCACCTGAACCATCCGCCGGGCATAGCCCGGCGCTACCCATGGATTTTGCATCCTTCGGTATGCTGGCGCCCTTTCCTGAATCCGGCGCCCCGAGCGCATTGCCGATGAGCCTGTTCCGCCCCCGCGTGCTGCTGTCTGTCGCCCTGCTCGGCCTGCTGGCCGGTTGCGGTGGCGAAGAGGTCCGCCCCACGCCGCCGCCGCAGCCCACCCTGGTACCGCAGGCCAAGCCGGTGAAGATCGGCATCGCCCTGGGCGGCGGCGCGGCCAAGGGCTTTGCCCACATCGGCGTGATCAAGATGCTGGAAGCCAATGGCTTCGAACCGGTGGTGGTGTCGGGCACCAGCGCCGGCAGCGTGGTCGGCGCGCTGTATGCCAGCGGCATGGACGCGTTCCAGATGCAGAGCAAGGCTGTGGCGCTGGATGAAGCCAGCATCCGCGACGTGCGCCTGTTCTCCGGCGGCCTGGTGCAGGGCCAGAAGCTGCAGGACTACGTCAACGAACAGGTGGCCAACCGCCCGGCCGAAAAGCTGAAGAAGCCGTTCGCCGCGGTCGCCACCCAGCTGGAGACCGGCGAGCGCGCGATCTTCGTGCGCGGCAACGTCGGCCAGGCCGTGCGCGCGTCCAGCAGCATCCCCGGTGTGTTCGAGCCGGTGAAGATCGGTGGCCGCAACTATATCGATGGCGGCGTGGTCAGCCCGGTGCCGGTCGATGCCGCGCGCCAGCTGGGCGCCGAGTTCGTCATCGCCGTGGACATTTCCAGCAAGGCCAGCGGCAAGGCGCCGACCGGCATGCTGGGCATCGTCAACCAGTCGATCTCGATCATGGGCCAGCGCCTGGGCGAACAGGAACTGGCACGCGCCGACATCGTCATCCGGCCGAAGGTGCTGGACATCGGCGCCGCCGATTTCAGCCAGCGCGGCACCGCCATCCTCGAAGGCGAGAAGGCCGCAATGGCGGCGATGCCGCAGATCCGCGCGAAGATCCAGCAGATGCAGAAGGCACGCGCCGCTGCACTGGCACCGGCCGCACCGGTGGTGCCGAAGTGCGATGAGCCCTCGCGCCTGGGCAAGCTGATGGGGCGCAAGGACAAGTGCTGAGCTGACGCCGGCCCTAGCGCACAGGGCGGTAGCCGCTGGCCTGCTGCCGCTCGCGCCGGCGGGCCTGGCGTGCCTGTTCCTGCAGCGCGGCGGTGTGCTGCAGCTGTTCCATGCCATCGGCCGGCACGTGCAGCTGGCGGCGCGCGCGGGTCAACGCCAGGTACACCGCGCGCACCGGGTCGTGCCAGATGCGCGCGCCCTGCCCCGCACTGAAGCACCCCGGCGACAGCGAGACCACGTCGAACTGCAGGTTCTTCGCATGTTCGGCCAGGCACAGCACCACGCGCCCATCGGCGGGCGTGTCCTGGCCATCCAGTGCCTGCAGCAGTGACTGCACGCGGTCGGCCGAGGCGAACAGCGCCTGCAGTGCGCCCTGCCCTTCGCCGGGCTGTGCGGCCAGCGAGCGCTCCCATTCCTGGTTCGATCCGCCGTCGCGGCGGCGCCATGCATCCAGTGGCCCCTGCAACGCGCTGCGCAGCGCGCGCAGCGATGCCGGGTGCAGGTAGGGCCGCAACCCGTGCGCGTGCAGCTGTGCGGCATCCAGCGCGAGATCGGCGACGTTGCCGTGGATGCGCAGGCCTTCGCTCGGCACCTGCGCCCATGCGCGGTAATGCAGCACGCCGGTGGCGCGGTCAGCGGCACCGACGAACGGACCGCTGTCCTGGCCCAGGCCGTCCAGTGCCAGCGTCTGGTTGACCAGGCCATCGACTTGGTTGCCCTGGCGCACCGACTGGTGCATTTCCAGCACCTTCGATGCGGCCCAGCGCGGCACCGTCCCCGTCAGGCACTGGTGCGGGTCCCCCAGGCTGACCACGCCGGGGGCATGGCCGGCCAGCAGCTGCTTCCACGACGGGCTCAGGTCGTGCGCCTCGTCCACCAGCAGCATGCCCATGTCCTGCGGCGGGGTGACGCCGCGCAGCGCCAGCCATTTGCCGATGTGCGCCGGGCTCAGGCTCAACAGCGTGCCGCGCTGCAGTTCGGCATCGAACATGCTGCGCCAGACGTGCTCGGCCGCCGCCAGGTAGGGCGCCACATCGAGCATCGCCGCCGGCACCGAACGGTCGAAATGCTGGAACGCCATGCGCGGTGCGGACGATGCGCACCAGCGGTTGATGGCTTCGAAGGCTGTCAGCAGCACCTGTTCCGGGCTGCGCCCGCCGATGCCCTGCAGGTCGATGCGGCCGGCGATCTCGCGCGGGGTGCGGGTGCTGCGCCGGTAGCTGGCGACGAAGCCGCCGGTCTGGCCACTGCGCGCGGCGTGCTGGGCCACGCGGTTGGCGAATTCGATCTGGGTCAGCAGGCGCACCGCGGTGCTGGACGGTACGCGGGCGCGGAAGGCTTCGACCTGGCCGCGCGACGGCGCGATGTAGGTGTAGCGGCCCGGCCGCGCATCCATCAGCGCCAGCACCAGATGGCCCTTGCCGGTACCGGCGTAGCCATCGAGGTCGATCAGTTCATCCGGGTTGGCGGCGATCGCGCGCAGCACGCGGGCCTGCTCGGACGTGTACAGGCCGTGGTGTTCGACCGCGCGCGCATCGCTGGCCACGGCCTCGTCCTGGTCATCGTCTTCATCGTCGCTGGCGAACGCGGCCGGGAAGCGGATCTCGTGTTCGGCCAGGGTTTCCTGGCAGGCCTGCTGCAGGGCCAGGCCGGGGTACCCGCCGGGCGACTGCACGATGAAGTCCTGCAGGATCTCCGCCGGTGCAAGCAGCACGCCATGGGCGGCCAGCGCGGCCAGCCAGGCATCCAGTTCCGGCTGGCCACCACCGCCGGCGCCGGCAAGCTGCGCGGCCGCGCCGTCATGGCTGGCGAACAGCGCGCAGGCCTCGTGAAGCAGGCGCTCGATCTCCGCCGGGGCGTGCAGGCGCGTGCGGCACAGCTGCGCGGCCATCAACCCGGCCTGTTCCAGCGCGGTCTGCGGCGGCGTGCCATGGGCGATGTAGCGCGCCAGCGATTTGCGCTGCAGCGGCAGGAAGGTGGTGGCAAGCACCGGGTGCTGGATGTCGGACATGCCTGGAACCGGAAAGGAACGCTGCGCCGCGCGCAGGGCGGTGATGCTCGGCTACCTGCCCGGCGCCGTCAAATCGCGGCGGCTGTTCATTCCAGCTGCGACAGCGGCAGTGCCTGGAAGCCCTTTACCGTACGCAGCACGAAGCTGGAGTTGGCGTCGGCCACGCCGCCCGCATTGAGCAGCCTGTCCAGCAGGAAATGCGAGAAGTGCTCCAGATCGCGCACGTAGACGTGCAGCAGGTAATCCATGTCACCGGTCAGCGCGTGGCAGGCCACTACCTCGTCCCAGCCCTGCACGCTGTCGACGAAGTGGCCGATGGCGGCCTGGTCGTGCTTTTCCAGCTGCACGCGGACGAAGGCCTGCAGGCCCAGGCGCAGCTGGCGCGGCTCCAGGCGCGCGCCATAGCCGACGATCACCCCTTCGCTTTCCAGCCGCTGCAGGCGGCGCAGGCAGGCCGACGGCGACAGGTTCACCCGCGTCGCCAACTCCGCGTTGGTGGCGCGACCATCACGCTGGATCTCGGCCAGCAGGCGTATATCCGTGCGATCGAACTGGACTTCTCCGGCCATTGCTGCCCCGCAACACGGTGAGTACGCAACGATATTGCGCCAAGCGCCCCATTACGCGCAACTTTTGCAACCCTGTTGCGCGCCCCCTGCCCTAGCATCACCGGTATCCCTTCAAGGAGTGCCCCATGGACCTCGCCCAGCCCCGCCGCGTCGAACACCAGCAGACCGACAAGGGCTACGTGCCGGTGTACACCACCGCGCTCGTCGAGCAGCCGTGGGAGACCTATACCGGTGACGACCACGCCACCTGGAGCACGCTGTACCAGCGCCAGCGCGAACTGCTGGTCGGCCGCGCCTGCCAGGAGTTCCTGGACGCGCAGGACGAGATGGGCATGAACGCACACATGATCCCGCGCTTCGACCAGCTCAATGAAGTGCTGGGTGCGGCCACCGGTTGGACCCTGGTGGGCGTGGAAGGCCTGCTGCCGGAACTGGATTTCTTCGACCACCTGGCCAACCGCCGCTTCCCGGTGACCTGGTGGATCCGACGTCCGGACCAGATCGACTACATCGCCGAACCGGACCTGTTCCACGACCTGTTCGGCCACGTGCCGCTGCTGATGAACCCGGTGTTCGCCGACTTCATGGAGGCCTACGGCCGCGGCGGCGTCAAAGCCCATGCGATCGGTCCGGATGCGCTGCAGAACCTCACCCGCCTGTACTGGTACACGGTGGAGTTCGGCCTGATCGACACCGCCGACGGCCTGCGCATCTACGGCGCCGGCATCGTGTCATCGAAGGGCGAATCGCTGTACTCGCTGGAATCGGCCGCACCCAATCGCATCGGCTTCGACCTGCAGCGGATCATGCGTACGAAGTACCGCATCGACACGTTCCAGAAGACCTACTTCGTCATCGACAGCTTCGAGCAGCTGATGCAGGCGACGTCGCCGGACTTCACCCCGATCTACGCCGCACTGGCCGACCAGTCGCACCTGCCGGCCGGTGATGTGCAGGCCGATGATCGCGTGTTCCAGGCGGGCACCGGTGAGGGCTGGGCCGACGGCGGCGACGTCTAGTAGTGCCGAGCCATGCTCGGCTGCACAGATCAGCCACAGGGGTCAGATCCCTTTCGCACGAAAGGCTCTGACCCCGAAGACTGCGGGTCAGCGCGGTCGGTCGTGAAGCGGAGTGGGCAGTTGATTGAGCCGCTGCATCACCGCGTGCGCGTGATAGGTGCGTCCCCAACGGCGATCGTTGCCGGCGACGAGAATGCCTTCTGCCTCAAGCGCGTAGATCCCTGTCAGAGCTGAGCGATCAGAGACCCCCAGCAATGCAGCCACCTGACCTGCGGTCACCACCGGGTGGCCAATCAGCAGCGGCGGAAGCCTGCGCGCCACCGAGTCGCGGCGATAGCCTTGGAGTTCAACCTCCCACGCTGCGGTGAGCCGCGACATGTCATCGGCGATGGAAATCGCATCGTGCGCAGACTCCACCACGGCCTGGCACAGCATATCCATCCATGGCCCCCACTCACCGCGAAGCTGCACGTTGTTGAGGGCATCGTAGTAGGCCGTTTTATTGCGCAACAAGGCGCCTGACAGATAGAGCGGCGGGTGCTGTTCTGCGGCGAGGATCAACGGCAGCAGCAGCCTTCCCGTGCGCCCGTTGCCGTCCTTGTAGGGATGGATGGTTTCAAACTGTGCGTGGGTGATCGCGAGGTGCGCGATGATGTTGAGTTCGAACTGCTCTTCCTCGGCGGGCTCGTACTTCAACATCGCCTGCTCGAGTTCCCGCATTGCCGGTTCAATGCGATCCGGCGGGGAAGGCACGAAACGGGCGTCTTCCGGTCGTCCGCCCAGAGGGCCGATGATGGCCTGCTCCTGGCGGTACCGGCCCTTGGGAAAGTCGTCCGGGGCATCCTGCATCAACACCGCGTGGAGCTGATTCACCAGGGCGAGATCGAGTGCCTCGCGACCGCTTGAACGCACCGCATCAAGTCCCCGTTGCAGTGCCTGCACGTAGCGCTCGGTCACCACGACATCGGCAGGCAGACCGTCCAGGCCGAGCGTGGCCTCAAACACCAGCAGCTCGTCCAGGTTGGTCTGGATCCCCTCGATCTGGGAGCTCTGGACGGCTTCGCGTCGCGCGAGCGTCCGGGTCACCATGTCAGGGGCTGGCCATTGCCGCATCGCCTGATCCAGACGGTCCAGCGATGCATTTGCAGCGATGAGGCGCTGCCGCGAGCCCGCATGCCCTTCCGGCAGCCGACGGGGCGTCGGAGGAGGCGTCATGGCCAGCAGATTGGGCCGACCTTCCACGGGAACGAGGTAGGCCTGCAAGGGCCCTGCAATGTCTGCGCGACGCATCGGAAATCTCCGCTGGGATCACCCCTATCCTTCAAAAGCCTCCCACGCTTTTGAAGTTTATGCAGCTAAACTTCAAAAGTATTAGAGTGTTCTGAAGTTTCCGGGTACGCCGACGGCGCCGCTATCCTCCACGGCATGACTGAAGAATTTGCCGCCCTGCGCGTAACCGACGTCGCCTTCGACGACGACTTCATCCTGCTGACCCTGGCCGATGGCCGCCGCACCCGCCAGCCGCTGCGCTGGGCGCCGGCGCTGTTCGAAGCCACGCCGGAACAGCGTGCGCACTGGGTTGCCACCGCCAATGGCCTGGGCGTGAACTGGCCTGCCCTGCTGCCGCTGCGCGAGACAGGCGTCGTCGATATTCCCAACCAGGTGTGGGATGACCGCTACGAGGCCGCGCTGGCGCGCCTGAAGGCGGCCGCGTGGACGCTGGATGCGCTGTCCGACGAAGACCAGCAGCTGGTGGCGCTCTGGCGCATGGAAGCGGACATCAACAACGGCGGCTTCATGCAGTTCCTGTGCAACTGGGGCGACCCGACCTGCCAGCTGGCGCTGCGTGCGCTGCAGGCGATGGGCGCGGTACAGACCCACGCGATCCTGGCCGGCATGCGCGGGCTGCTGGACCGGCTGGAAGACGACCCGGCGATCACGCAGCTGCACGACCTGTACGGCGCCATGACCGAACAGGAACAGGACGCGCTGCATGCGCTCGACGAAGCCTATTTCGTGCGGCCGGAAGACCTGGCGCGGCTGGGGCTGAAGCATTTCGGCCCGGAGCCGGTAGAGTCGAGCAAGCTCGACTGACGTAGAAGAGCAGTCGAGCAAGCTCGACTCTACGGTTCAGCGCGGGTACGCCAGCAACACCACCAGATCTTCCTCCCCCACCTGCTGCAGCGCGTGCGTGCTGCCCGCGCGGGTCAGCAGCGCATGGCCTGCGCGCACGTCATGCTGCCTGCCATCCAGCACGTAGCTGCCCTGCCCGCTCACGATGTAATAGATCTCATCCTTGTGCTGCGGGTGCAGGCCGATGCCTGCGCCCTTGTGCAGCACGCGCCTGCGCAGCACGAACGGCAGGTCTGTCGCGTCAGCGAAGAACGGGTACGCGGTGGTTGGCCCGGCGCCACCATGGGGTCCGGGCTGCAGGCGTGCAACCGCATCTTCATGCAGCACCTGCGAGGGCCGCTGCGGATCGGTGCCCTGCCCTGCGCCCATCACATCGCAGTCGATGTCACGCACCAGCGCCGGTTGCAGCGCGGGCAGCAGCGGCACCGCTTCGCGCAGCACCAGGCAGGCGACCGCATTGGCACCGGCCACGCTGAAATGGGTGCCGTCGGCCTTGTTCTGCTCGGGCACGAAGAGAAAGTACGGCCGCGCGCCCTGCTCACCCAGTGCGCGGATCCAGCGCGTGCTGCGGTCGTTGAGGTCGATCAGCGCGACGTGCTCGCGCGCTGCCAGCTGCTGCATCGCCAGCGTGTAGCGCGCGTGCGTATCCAGCAGTGAACCGAAGTCGTACAGCAGCCGCGCCACCGGCGTGATCAGCACCGGGGTGGCGCCCCTGTCGCGCGCCACCTGTACATAACGCATCAACAGGCGCGGATAGTCGCTGTCAGGATCGGTGTAACGCGTACGGTCTTCGAACTTCGCATCGTTGTGACCGAACTGGATCAGCAGCACATCGCCGCGGCGCAGCTCGCCGGCAATCGCATCCAGGCGTCCTTCATCGATGAAGCTGCGCGTGCTGCGCCCGCCCTTGGCGTGGTTGTGTACCTGGAAGCGCGCCGGGTCCAGGTAGCTCTGCAGCGCCTGGCCCCAGCCCGCCTGCGGCGCACGCTCCGACCCGTATTCGGCCGCCGTGGAATCGCCGGCGATGAACAGCCGCACCGGCGCCGCCTGCGCAGTGGTGCACGACAGCAGCAACAACAGCAACAGCCTTCGCATCGCGGCACTCCTGTAGAGCCGAGCCATGCTCGGCTGTTTTTCGATCAGAGCGCGACAGCCGAGCATGGGCTCGGCTCTACAGACCGGTGCGCCTCAGCGCGCCAACCAGCCACCATCGACCGGCAGCACCGCGCCGTTGACGTAGTCCGACGCCGACGAAGCGAGGAATACGGCGGCACCGGCCAGATCATCCGGCGTCCCCCAGCGACCGGCCGGGATGCGATCCAGGATCGACTGGTTGCGCGCTTCGTCAGCACGCAGCTGGGCGGTGTTGTCGGTGGCCATGTAGCCCGGCGCGATGGCGTTGATGTTCACGCCCTTGCCGGCCCACTCGTTGGCCAGCAGGCGGGTGATGCCGGCGATGCCGCTCTTGCTTGCGGTGTAGGACGGCACGCGGATGCCGCCCTGGAAGGACAGCATCGAGGCGATGTTGATGATCTTGCCGTGGCCCTGTTCGATGAAGTGGCGGCCGGCCGCCTGCGAGATGAAGAACGCAGACTTGATGTTGACGTTCATCACGTCATCCCAGTCCTGCTCGCTGAAATCCACGGCATCGGCGCGGCGGATCAGCCCGGCGTTGTTGACCAGGATGTCCAGCCCGCCCAGGCCTTCGATGGTTTCGCGCACCACGCGCGCCACCGGCTCGATGCTGATCAGGTTGGCTTCGATGGCCAGGCAGCGGCGGCCCAGCGCGGTGATCTTTTCGATGGTCTCGGTGGGCGGGGCGATGCCGGCCACGGCGACATCGGCGCCAGCGGCGGCCAGTGCCACGGCGATGCCCTGGCCCAGGCCGGTATTACCACCGGTTACCAGAGCGACCTTGCCTTCCAGGCTGAAGGGATTAGCCATTGCGTATGCGTTCCTTGGTAGAGGCGAGCGGGGGATGCGGCGACGGCCGCCGGCACGCGGTGCGCGGCGGCCGGGCAGGGCTTACTTGAGCTGGCAGATGTCCAGCACGTGCATGTCGGTGTAATCCAGGTTCTCGCCACCCATCGCCCAGATGAAGGCGTAGTTGCTGGTGCCGGCACCCATGTGGATCGACCACGGCGGCGACACCACCGCTTCGTTGTTCTGCATGACGATGTGGCGCTGCGCGTCCGGTTCGCCCATGAAGTGGTAGACGCGGTCGTTGGCGCCGAGGTCGAAGTAGAAATAGACCTCGCTGCGGCGGTCGTGCAGGTGCGGCGGCATGGTGTTCCAGACGCTGCCCGGCTTGAGCACGGTCAGGCCCAGCAGCAGCTGCGAGGACTGGCAGGTGGCCGGCACGATGTACTGGTAGATGGTGCGTTCGTTGCTGGTTTCCAGCGCGCCGCGGTCCAGCGCCACCGCATCCTTGATCGACAGCTGCTTGGTTTCAAAGCGCGCATGGGCCGGGGTGGAAGCGAGGTAGAACTGCGCCGGGTTGGCCGCGTCCTGCGAGGCGAACACGACATCCTTGCTACCCATCGCCACATACAGGCCGTCCTTCGGCCCCAGCGTGTAGACAGTGCCGTCGACGGTGACCGTGCCGGTACCGCTGCCGACGTTGATCACGCCCAGCTCGCGGCGCTCCAGGAACGGATGACCGGCCGCCGAGGCCGGTTCGGTCTGCGCCGGCAGGGACAGCGGGGCATCGACCGGGGCCGCGCCGCCGAGCACGAAGCGCTCGTAGTGGGTGTACTTCAGGGTCACCTGGCCGGCATTGAACAGGCCGTCGAGCAGGTACAGCTCGCGCAGCTGGTCGTTGCTGGCGCCCTTGATGGCGTCGGGATGGGTTGCGTAGTGGGTCTTGCAGTACATGGCTTCTCCAGAGCAGGGGGCGGGCCGAAGGGTTCGGCCCCGGCGCGGTTCGTGGTCGATTCTAGCGACGTTGGTAACCGGTGTCATTTTGCGCCGCACGATAGCGGGGCTGGCCGGGCGGGGCAAAGTGGAAGGGGCGGGGTGAAGTGTCACGACCAACGGTCGTGACGTGCAGGATGTGTCACAAGCAAGCTGGCGACCTACCGGATGCGTCGCAAGCGAGCTTGCGACCTACGGGGCTGATGCCGCAGGCATCAGTCCTCTGGCGGCTGGCAGGAGTCGCGGACGATCAGGTGCGGGCGCACGCTGGCGATCTGCAGCGCAGCCTGGCTGTCGGGCTGGATCAGCATCGCCGCGGCGGTGCGGCCGGTGTCGCGGGTATGGCGGCGCACCGAGGTCAGCGACGGCCACAGGCGCGAGGCCAGTGGGCTGTCGTCGTAGCCGACGATGGACAGCTGGCGCGGGATGTTGATGCCCGCACGCAGCGCCACCTTGTAGATGCCGGCGGCCATTTCATCGTTGCCGGTGAAGATGGCGGTCGGCCGGCGCTTGCCCAGCAGCAGCTTCTCGGCGGCGGCCACGCCCGATTCAAAGGTGTAGCCCGCCTCGATGATGCGGTCCTTCGGCAGCTCGATGCCGCGCTGCGCCAGCGCGTCGATGAAGCCAGCGGTGCGCTCATGCGCGGAACGGTAGGCGCTGGGGCCGGTCACCAGGGCGATCTCGCGGTGGCCGAGCGAGAGCAGGTAATCGGCCGCTTCGGCCGCACCGTCGCGGTCGTGGGTGACCACCATCTGCGAGGTTTCATCCAGCGGCAGCGCGGCCACCCGGGTGAAGCGGCAGCCGATCTCGTCCAGCATGTCGGCCAGCGCCTGGTCTTCCGAGGCACGCGGCACCAGGATCACCCCGTGCAGCTTCTGCTGCTGCACGAAGCGGCGCACGCCGTCGATGTAGCCCGGGCTGCGGCTGTCGCAGGGGTGCACGACCAGTTCGAAGCTGGAACCGCGCAGCGCATCCAGCGCGCCGTACTGCATGTCCACGATGTACTGGGCGGTCGGGTTGTCGTAGACCATGCCGATCAGGAAGGAGCGGCGGAAGGCCAGGCCACGGGCCAGCGGATCAGGCGTGTAGCCGACCTCGCGCATCAGCGCCTCGACCTTGTCGCGCGTGTCCTTGCGCACCAGGGGCGAGTTGTTGATGATCCGTGAAACCGTTTTCTTCGATACTCCCGACAGTCGCGCGATGTCGTTGATCGTGGCGGCCTTGCCCTTCGCCAATGCCGGCGTGGCGGCATCGTTCTTGTTGCGCACTGACATGTAGTGAACCCGGTAAGTCTGGGGATTCCAGCGCGCGCTCAGTCCAGCGCGCGATAGCGGAAGCTGCGGAAGGTTACCGCACCGTCGCCGGCCGCATACAGCGCCGGTTTCAGTGCCAGGAACTTGCCAGCCACATTGTGATGGTAACCGGACACTTCCATCTGAACCGGGTACTTCTGCCAACGCTGGCCATCGGTGCTGGAGTGGATGGTCACGATGTGGCGGTTGTTGGTCACCCGCAGCCACAGCTTGCCGCCCTTTGCGCTGGCCGCCAAGCGGGTGGGGCGCTCCTCGCCGTAGCGGTGCATGATGAACGTCTCGCCGTTGCTGCCCACGCCCACGTACAGGCGGTCGCTGTAGAACAGCAGGGCGCCGCCCACCGCGCCCGGGGCGATGTCCATCTCCACCTCGAACTGGTAGGCCTTGTCGCCGGCGATGGCGGTCAGCGGCGAACTGTCGCGCGGGGTCTGGCCCTTGCCCTGCAGCACCAGCCCCTGGCCGCTGAAGCCCAGCCGCCGGTACTCATCCTGCGCCGGGTTGAAGAACGACCACTGCGGGCCGAGCGCCGTGCCGCGGAAGTCGTCGGACAAGGCCATGCCATGCGCGCCCACCGATTCACCGGACGGCTTGCGCAGCGGCTGGCCGAGGTCGCCGCCCTTGGCCACGAACCAGCCATCGGCGGTCCACTCGATCGGCTCCAGCAGGGCCTGCCGGCCCAGCGTCCAGTACCCGTTCTCGTAGCCGTGGTACATCATCCACCAGCGCCCGTCGGTGCCTTCGATCACCGTGGCATGGCCACGCGACCACCAGGGTTCGGCGGCCGACTGGGTGCGCATGATCGGGTTGTTGGGCGCGTTCTCCCACGGCCCGTGGATCGAGCGCGAGCGCGCGGTGATCACCATGTGCCCGGTGGGCGGGCCGGCAGTGCCGCCCACGGCGGTGGTCATGTAGTACCAGCCATCGCGGAAGTGGATCTTCGGGCCTTCCTGCGCATAGGCCTCCACGTCCCAGCTCTGCGGGTACTTCCAGCCGTCGTAGACGTGCTTCGGCGTGCCGACCACGCTCAGGCCGTCGTCGGCCAGCTGCACGTAGTCGCCGCCGCTGAGGAACAGGTAGCGCTTGCCGTCCTCGCCCACGGCATGGCCGGGGTCGATGTAGCCGCCCAGGCCGATGTCGATCGGCTCGCTCCACGGCCCCTTGATGCTGTCGGCCCAGACCACGAAGTTGCTGCGGCGCTCGCCGGTGCGGGCGGGGAAATAGATGTAGTAGCGACCCTCGTGCTTGACGATGTCCGGCGCCCAGATCGCGCCCACGTTCTTCGTGATCGCATGGCCCAGCGGCTGCCAGTTCACCAGGTCGCGCGAATGCCAGATCGGCAGGCCGGGGTAGGCGTCGAACGAAGACAGGGTGAGGTAATAATCCTGGCCGTCCTTCAGCACCGACGGATCGGGCCGGTCACCGGCAAACACCGGGTTGAGGAAGGTGCCGTCGCCGAGGTCGGCCTGGCGCTGGTTCTCGATGCCGCGCTTCCACGACGTGGCGGGTGCCTGCGCTTGCGCTTGCGCTTGCGCAAGGACGGGTACGGCCAGCAGCAGGGTGGCGGCAAGCAGGGACTTCAGAGCGGTGCGCGACAGCATCGGGTTCCTCCGTGGTGCGGGTGCGGGTACAGCGTCAGGGCGCGGAGCGGCCGAGGCGGGCGCGCCAGGCCGGTGCATCGCGGTCGAGCAGGGCCTGCGGCCAGGTGCCGTACCAGTGGTAGCCGGTGCGGCGCTCGCGGCCGACCTGGTCGTAGGTCTGCAGGCGTTCGCCCTGGCGGTTGGCCAGCACCACGCTGTTGTCAGCCAGGTCGTGGAAGCGGCCCCACAGCAGCGGTGCGGCCGGGTCGGCCAGCAGGCGGCGATCGACGGTGCTGCGGTGGTGGGCGAACTGTGCGGCCGGTGCGTCGAAGGTCTGCAGGCGCAGGCCGTGCAGCGCGTTGGCCCGGAACCACGCCAGCGCGCCCTCGATGGCCTGCACCGTCTGCGGCGACGGATCGGGGATGGACATCAGGTAACGCACCACGCCCACGCTTTCGTCGGTCACCAGCGCGGCCAGTTCGAATTTTCGTCCGGGTGCAGGCTGCAGCGTGGTGGCATCGTACTGGCCGGCCCAGAGCGTCGGCTGGCCGCGCTGGCGCACCTGCAGGCGCAGCAGGCAGGCGTCGCCGCGCTGCACCGCCGTGGCCACCCGCGCGCGGCGCGCGGCATCGACGAAGGCGAAGCGCGGTGCGTCCTGCACCTGGCGCAGGGTGGTCAGCACGCCGCTGGTGACGTCGTCGGCGAAGGTGATGCGGTCGTGGTAGTCGGTGCGCGCCGGCACCGAATGTGGCCAGCCGCCACACCTGCGGACCTGCTGGTCGAGGATGAAGTCCAGACCGCGCAGTGCGGCATCGCGATAGCGGCGGTCGTTGCTGCGGGCGAAGGCTTCGGCGAGGTAATCGACCTGGGTATACGTGGTGCGGTTGTCGAAGCTGCCACCGGGCTCGTCCTGCGCCTTGCGTGCGGCCTCGCGCGCGGCGGCATCCAGCACCCGCAGCGGATCCTGGTTCACCGGCCAGCCGCCGGAGCGACGTTGCAGCAACAGCAGGTTGTCGGCGATCTCCCGGTACTGCTGGGTATCCAGCCGTGCGTAACCGTCCGCATGGCCGCTGCGCCAGTGGTTCACCCCGTCGTTGAAGCTGCCCACCGGAATTGCAGGTGCTGCCGCCGGCGGCGCGGCATGGGCCGCCGTGGCGGCCATGCCCACACCCAGCAGCAGCGGCAGCGCGCGACGCCGGATCATGCGCGCAGCAGGGCCGGCAGCCACAGCGACAGCTGCGGGAAGAAGGTGACGATCAGCAGCACCGCCAGCGCGGCGAACCAGAACGGCCAGATGGTGCGCATGCTCTGGCCGACGGTGATCTTGCCGATGGAGGTGCCGATGAACAGCACCGAGCCCACCGGCGGCGTGACCAGGCCGAGGCCGCCGGTCAACACCAGCACCAGGCCGAAGTGGATCGGATCGATGCCATAGGCCTTGGCCACCGGCAGGAAGATCGGTGTGCAGATCAGGATCATCGGCGCCAGGTCCATGAAGGTGCCCAGCAGCAGCAGCATCACCACGATCATCAGCAGCACCATGAACTGGCTGTGCGCGAACGACTGCAGGAAGTCCACCGCGGCGGTCGGCACCTGCAGGTAGGCCAGCAGCCAGCCGAACACCGCGGCGGTGGCGATGACGAACAGGATGACACCGGTGCTGCGCGCGGCATGGATGACCGTGTCGAAGAACTCGCGCCAGCGCAGCTGCCGGTACAGCACGGTGGTCACCAGCAGCGCATAGACCACGGCGATGGCCGCGCTTTCCACGGCAGTGAAGATGCCGGCACGGATACCGACGAAGATCAGCGCCACCAGGCCCAGGCCGGGCAGGGCCGAGATCACGCGCAGCAGCACCGCGCGCCAGCCCGGGAACACTTCCACGCCATAGCCGCGGCGACGTGCCACGGCGTAGCCGGTCAGCATCAGGGCGACGGTCATCAGCAGCGCCGGCACGATGCCGGCAGCGAACAGATCAGCGATGGACAGGCCACCGCCGGCCGCCGCCGAGAACAGGATCAGGTTGTGCGAGGGTGGCACCAGCAGCGCCACCAGCGCGGCGGTGATGCTGACGTTGACGGCGAAATCGCGGTCATAGCCGCGCTTGACCATCTGCGGAATCATCGTGCCGCCGACTGCCGAGACATCGGCGATGGCCGAGCCGGACACGCCGCCGAAGAACAGCGACGACAGGATGGACACCTGGCCCAGGCCACCACGCATGCGGCCGACCAGCGAGGACGCCAGTGCGATCAGGCGCTCGGAGATGCCGCCGCGCATCATGATTTCGCCGGCGAAGATGAACAATGGAATGGCGATCAGCGAGGCCGAGCCGGTGCCGGCCGAAATCTGCTGCACCAGCACGATGCTGGGAATGTCCAGGTAGAGCAGGGTGGCCAGCGCGGCGGCGGCCAGTGCGTAGGCCACCGGCACACCCAGCAGCAGCAGCACGGCGAACACGGAGAACAGAATGGTGATGCCCATGGATCAACGATCTCCTTCAGCGTCGTCGCTGCCAGCGTCGCTGGCCTGCAGCGCTTTCCACGCACGGTTGAGTGCGAACAGCACCATCAGCGCACCACCCACCGCCAGCGGCAGGTAGTTGATGCTCTGCGGCAGGTGGGCGCCGGCGGTCTTGATGTCCATCCCGTCCAGCAGCAGGTCGGCCGACCAGAAGGCGATGAAGCCGCCCAGCACCGCCACCACCAGCTGGATCAGCACGTCCACCGCGCGGCGCAGGCCGGGGCCCATGTAGGCGTGCAGCAGGAAGAAGCCGAAGTGGCGGTTGGTGTGCACGCCGCAGGCCGCGCCCAGGCTCATCGCCGTGGCCAGCAGCAGCAGGGTGACCGGCTCGGTCCAGCTGGGCGAATCGTTGATGACGTAACGGGCGAACACCTGCCAGCCCTGCACCACCACCAGCCCCAGGAGGGCGGCGACGGCACAGTAGATGGCGATGTCGGCGATGCGGTCCAGCAGGCGCTGTCCAGGCCCGGCGGCGGGCGTCGTCGTCTCGGTCATGGCAGGGTCCTCAGGCAGCGCGGATGCGGTCAACCAGCGCGGCGATATCCGGCTGTTGCAGGTACGCCTTCAGCAGCGGCTGGGCCGCAGCGCGGAAGGCGGGCATGTCCACTTCGTTGGCTTTCACCCCGAAGTCGAGGACGGCGCGGCGTGCTGCGCTTTCCGAGGCGTCCCACTGCTCGCGCATCACCTTCACCGAAGCGCGCGCGGTGTGCAGCAGCAGCTGACGGTCATCAGGGCTCAGCCGTTCGAAGCTGGCACGCGACATCAGCAGCACGTCCGGCGCGTAGGAATGATCGCTCTGCGACCAGTAGTGCGCGGCCTCGAAGTGGCGGCTGGAATGGAAGCTGCGCATGTTGTTCTCGGCACCGTCGATCATGTGCGTTTCCATGCCCGAGAACGTATCGCCCAGCGACATCGGCGTGGGGTTGGCACCGAGCAGGCGCATCAGCTGGATGAAAATGTCCGAGGAGGCCACGCGCAGCTTCAGGCCATGCAGGTCCTTCGGCGAAACGATCGGATGCTTGGTGTTGTAGAAGCAGCGCGCGCCGGAATCGTAGATCGCCAGGCCGACCAGGTCGCGGCGCTCGAAACCGCGCAGCACGGCCTCGGCCACGCCGTCGTCCAGTGCGGCACGCTGGTGCGCCACCGATTTGAACACGTACGGCAGGCACAGCGCCTGGGTCAGCGGGAAGGCGTTGTTCAGCGCACCGGCGTAGACGCGGGTGATGTCGATGGCACCGAAACGGGCCATGTCGATCGCTTCCGACTCGCGGCCGAGCTGGCCCGAGTGGTACTGGCGCAGCCGCAGGCGGCCGTTGGTCTCGCGTTCCAGCGTCTGCCCGATCCACTTCACTGCGGTGACGGTGGGGTAATCGGCCACGTGCACGTCGGTGGCGGTCAGCAGGGTGCCGCCGTCCACGCTGGCGGCCGGCCCGCGGCCACAGGCCGCGAGCATCGGCGTGGCCAGGGCTGCAGCGCCACCGGCCAGGAAATTACGTCGTGTGATCATCTGCGCCCTCCCGCGCGTGTTCACCAGGGCAGGCCGGCGGTCATCCCGCTGGCACGGCCCGGCAGGCAATGTCGCCGAAGCCGGCGAAGCGCACCAGCGCGGTCTGCCCGGCGGTGATGTCATGGATGCCGGTGGCGTTGCCGGTGGCGATCAGGTCGCCCTTGCGCAGCGGCCGGCCACGCAGCGCCGAACGGGACAGGGCAAACGCATAGGCGGCGCGCAGGCCACCCGGCAGGCGCGTCGCCCCCCCGGTGCCGACCACTTCGCCGTCGATCAGCGTCTCGGCGCGCAGCGCGGTTTCATCGCGTGCGGTCCAGTCGACGATCTCCGGCCCCAGCACCAGGCCGTTGTTGTTGCCGAAATCGGACACCACCACGCGCGGGCCGAGTTCGTTGATGGTAGCGAGCGGGCTGCTGGCCACTTCCACGCCGATGTACAGGCGCGCAGGCAGGGCTTCAGCCTGTTCCGGCGACCAGTGCAGTTGTCCGGCCGGGGCGTCCTCCAACAGCTCCAGCACGTACTCCGCTTCGACTGCGGCAAAGCCGCCGACGAACACCGGAATGTCCGTTGTTCCACCGGTAGCATTTTTCAGCTGACGAGAGAAAACCGGACCCAGCAGGCGGTCGTCCGCGGAGACATCACGGCGCTCGGCGGCGATGTAGCCCACTTTCCAGCCGACCACGCGGTCATCCCAGGCGGCGATGGCCAGGTCCTGCACCTGGTAGGCAGCGACCAGCGTGTCCGGGATGGTGCCCGGGAATGCGGCCAGCGACTGCCCGGCACGGCGGGCGGTGGTGAAAGCCTGGGCGATCGCGGCCGCATCGTCCGGCGGCGGCGTCTGCCCATGTGTGCCGTGTTCGTTGCTCAAGAACGGTCTCCCTGTGTTTGTTGCACTGCCCATCGACAGCGTCTGCAGAAGGTGTATATGGTAAACCGGTGTCATCGTGCAAGCCGCAGCGCATCACGTGCTGCCGCCGGATGCACCCAGCACCCTGTCCCCGTCCTGCCGGAGCCGTTGCCTGCCATGCGTCTGCGTCCTGTCGTGCTGTTGTTGTGCGGGCTGTTGCTGGCCCTGCCGTTGACCGCCACCGCCGCGCCGCCGCGCGACAACGAACGCCCCGGCCAGGAGCTGGCCGGCGAGCGGATCGCCCTGTGGCCGGACGGCCAGGTCCCCGGCGAGCAGGGCCCGGCGCGGCCGGCGCGGGTGGTCGAGCGCAGCAGCGACCCGGCGCACCCGGACCGCTATGTCGACCAGGTCGATGCGCCCTACCTGCTGGTGCATGCACCGGCACGGCCGAACGGGCGTGCGCTGCTGGTCATCCCCGGCGGCGGCTACCAGCGCGTGGTGATCGACAAGGAAGACAGTGCGCTCGTGCCGGAGTGGGTGGACCGCGCCGGTTACACCCTGTTCGTGCTGCGCTACCGCCTGCCGCAGCCCGGGCGCGAGCGCCAGGCCGCGCTGGCCGATGCGCAACGGGCGCTGCGGGTGGTGCGCGACCAGGCGGCACGGCGCGATCTGGATGCCGGCAGCGTCTCGGTGATGGGCTTTTCCGCCGGCGGTCACGTCGCTGCGCGGCTGGCCACCGGCTTCGATGCGGCGGTGTACCCGGCCCGCGATGCCATTGATCGGCTGAGTGCACGCCCGGCGCGCGCGGTGCTGGTCTATCCGGTCATCGACATGGGTGCGCATGCGCACAGCGGCTCGCGCGGGCGCCTGCTCGGCGAGCACCCCGATGCGGCGCTGGCCGCGCAGTACTCGATGCAGCGGCAGGTGCGCGCGGACATGCCGCCGACCCTGCTGGTGCATGCCAACGACGACCGCGTGGTGGGCGTGCACAACAGCGCGCTGATGGCCGCAGCGCTGGCCAAGGCCGGGGTCGAGCACGAGCTGCATCTGTTCGCCCACGGCGGGCATGGCTTCGGCATGCGCATACCGGCAGGATCGACGCTGGCGCTGTGGCCGCAGCTGGCGGAGGCGTGGCTGGCGGCTGCTGGTGAGGCGGGGGGGGGGGCAGTGCCGCTCTCCTCTGGTGAGGGTGTCCGAGCCCGGAGCGGCCGATGAGCGGGGCACCGGACGATCTGCAGCGCCGCCGTTTCCTGAGCGACAGCGCGCGCTGGGCACTGGCCACGGCCACCGTGATGGCACTGCCGTCGGCCTTGGCCGCACCGGGCCCGCGCGATGACACCCAGATACTGGCACGGGTGCGTGGCGGCCGCGTGCGCGGCCAGCGCGAGCAGGGCGTGCTGGTGTTCCGCGGCCTGCGCTACGGCGCGGACACGGCCGCCTACCGCTTCCAGCCCCCTCGGCCCGAGACGCCGTGGCGGGGCATTGCCGATGCGTTGGACTACGGCGCGGCGGCACCGCAGGGCGGTTCGGAGGGCCCCGGCAGCGAGGACTGCCTGTTCCTCAATGTATGGACCCCGACGCTCGCTGCGCGCGCGCAGCGGCCGGTGCTGGTCTATATCCACGGCGGCGGCTTCAACAATGGTTCCGGCAGTGACCCGCTGTACGACGGCAGCGCGTTGTGCCGGCGCGGCGACGTGGTGGTGGTCACCCTCAACCATCGCCTGAACACCTTCGGCTACCTGTACCTGGGCGCGCTGGGCGACCCGCGCTACGCCGCGTCCGGCAATGCCGGCCAGCTGGATCTGGTGCAGGCGCTGCAGTGGGTGCGCGAGCATGCCGCGGTCTTCGGGGGTGATCCCGGCAACATCACCGTGTTTGGCCAGTCCGGCGGCGGCGCCAAGATCGCCACGCTGATGGCGATGCCGGCCGCGCGCGGCCTGTTCCAGCGGGCGTGGACCATGAGCGGCCAGCAGGTCACCGCCGCCGGTCCCCGCGCAGCGGCACAGCGTGCGGCGGTGGCGATGGACGCGGTGCACGCGCCGGATCTGGCCGCGCTGCTGCGCCTGCCGGCGGCCGATCTGCTGGCCGCCACCCGCGCCCGCGATCCGTCGCGGGTGGAAGACACCGCGCTGTATTTCGGCCCGGTGCTGGACGAGGTGGTGCTGCCGGTGCATCCGTTCTGGCCGCAGGCACCGGCACAGTCGGCCGCCATCCCGATGGTGATCGGCAACACCCACGATGAAACCCGCGCCTTCCTCGGCAACGACCCGGGCAACTTCGCACTGGACTGGAACACCCTGCCTGCGCAGCTGGAGAAACAGCAGTTCGTCGATCTGCTGCCGTCGGTGGTGATCGAACACTACCGCCGCCTGTATCCGCACTACACGGCATCGGAAGTGTTCTTCGCGGCCACCACCGCCGGGCGCTCCTGGCGCGGTGCGGTGGAGGAACTGGAAGCGCGTGCGCGGCAGCCGGCCACGGCGGCTCCCACCTGGGCCTATCAGCTCGATTGGCCCTCACCGGTGGAAGAGGGCCGCCTGCGGGCCTTCCACACCCTGGATATTCCGCTGGTGTTCGACAACGCCGGCCTGCCCACGGCACGCACCGGTGGTGGCGGCGATGCGCGTGCACTGGCGGGGACCATGAGCGATGCATTGATCGCCTTCGCCCGCCATGGCGACCCCAACCACGCCGGGCTGGCGGACTGGGCGCCGTACACCCTGCCGCAGCGGCGCACGATGCTGTTCGACGTGCGCAGCCGTGGCGCCGATGACCCGCGCGGTGGCGAGCGCGAGCTGTACCAGCGCGTCCCCTTCCTGCAACGAGGTACCGCCTGAGATGCGCCTGCTGCCTGTCCTGCTTGCCTTGGCCGTGGCCGGCGCGGCCCACGCCGCCGTCGACCCGTCGATCAGCGACCGCCCCGCGCCCACGCCGATCCGCGCCAGCAAGATCGTGCTGGTCGGCGATTCCACCACCGCCGTACAGGGCGGCTGGGGCCCGGCCTTCTGCGCCGAGCACGTGACATCGTTCGCCGCCTGCCTGAACCTGGCGCGCGGTGGCCGCAGCACCTACAACTATCGCGCCGAAGGCTCGTGGGCGCTGGTCGAGGCGGAGATGCGCACGCCGGGCTACGCCGCCACCTGGGTGCTGATCCAGTTCGGCCACAACGACCAGCCCGGCAAGCCGGGGCGCTCGACCGACCTGCAGCATGAGTTCCCCGACAACCTGCGCCGCTACGTGCAGCAGGTGCGCGCGGCCGGCGCCAAACCGGTACTGCTGACCCCGCTGACCCGACGCCAGTTCGCCGATGGCGTGCTGGCGGACGACCTGGCACCGTGGGCCGACAGCGTGCGGACGGTGGCGCGCGAACTGCAGGTGCCGCTGGTGGATCTGCATGGCCGCAGCCGCGCCCTGGTGCAGGCGCTGGGGCCGGTGGCGGCGATGCGGCTTGCGCAGGCACCCGCCACGCAGGCGCAGGTGGCCAGCGCCCTGGGCGGCACCACGGTCGGCGCCAGCCCCGCGCTGGCCGGCGCGCCAGCCTCGGTGCAGAACGCCGCGCTGGAACCGATGGGGCAGGCCAAGCAGGCCTTCGATTACACCCACCTGGGCGACGAGGGCGCGCGGGTGTTCGCCACCCTGGTGGCCACGGAACTGGCGCGCGAGGTGCCAGAGCTGCGCGCACTGCTGCTGCCATGATGGCGGCAATGTCGCTCAAATGCGGCCAATTGTGTCGAACGCTGGCGTAATTCGCACTATCTAGAAAAGATGAAGATCTGAAAACATTCTGTTAACCCGGCTCGCCTAGACTGGCCGACATGGGAGCGACGTTCACACCACTGCCGTTCACGGGCCGGGATCGCCTGCTGGCGGCCATCGACGGCGCGGTCTGCCTGGCAGATCCGCAGCTGATTACCCGGGCCCTGCAGAATGTGCTGCGCGAGGCCATCATCGATCCACTGATCGAGCTGCCACCGTGTGTGCGCCGCCCGGTGGACGGCCACTACGCGCGCCGCGAACTGCACCGCAGCCCGACCCTCGGCTACAGCGTGATCGCCATGTGCTGGGGCCCGGGGCAGGGCACGCCACTGCATGACCACGATGCCATGTGGTGCGTGGAAGGCGTCTGGCAGGGCGAACTGATCGTTACCCCGTATGCGCTGATGGAACGACGTGGCGAACGCCACCGCTTCGCCGCGCAGGAAGCGCTGTACGGCTACCGCGGCAGTGCCGGCAGCCTGATTCCACCGCACGAGTACCACACGCTGCGCAACGCCAGCGACACCGACGTGGCGGTGTCGGTGCATGTGTACCAGGGCGTGATGGAGCGCAGCGCGGTGTTCGATCCGCAGGGCGATGGCTGGTACCAGCGCCGGGTGAAGCTGATGGAGACCGACGCGGCGTAGCGTCTGATCTTCGCTCTTCGTAGCGTCGAGCAAGCTCGACGCTACGAGAGTCACGGCGTTGCCGCGTCCGTGCGTCCCATCAACGCGGCACGTCGGCCACGTTGTTCAACCGGGTCACTTCCTCGCCACCATCGGCCAGCGCCACGCGCACGCGCAGGCCACTGCGGTCACCCGCCGGCAGCGGCAGCGACACCACCACCGTCTTCGGCTGCAGGTCTGCCGGTGCGGCCATGGCCGGTACCTCGGTGCGGGCGACCTCGCGGCCACGCGCATCCTCCAGTACCGCCACACCCACGCCACTGCCGGCATGGCCCAGGCTGTGCACGGTCACGTGCACCTGGCGGCCATCCACGCGCACGTCGCCACGGCCGATGCCCAGGTCCGGGCGGGTCTCCACCGGTGTGCCAGCGCTGATCCGCTCGAACTCGAACACCTCGGTACGGCCTGGGCGGAACTGCATCGGTACCGACGCGCTGGTTTCCAGCTGCACGCTGCGTTCGGCGGCAGTGCCGTCGATGCGGCCATCACCATCGGCGTCCACGCCGCTGCGCACGCGCCAGGTGCCGCTGGCCACATTCCAGCCGGTCATGTCGGCAGCGATGGTGCGCGTGCCCAGGTTATGGCTGGTCACGGTGAAGCGTTCGCGCGAGGGCGCATGCACCAGCAGGGCAACCTGCTCGGCGGCGCCATCGCGGTCGAAGCGCCAGCTGACCGTGTGGCCGGGCCAGCTCTGGTTGCGCTTCAGCGCGATGCCGCCCAGGCGCGCACGCTGCAGGAACTCGCTGGGCGCTTCCACGCGGTCGGACCACCAGTGGCCCTCGGTGTTCATGTAGGCACGCTGCACCTTGGCCTGCAGGCCGTCGGCGTGCAGCGCATCGATGTACGTCGTATCGCCGCTGGCCTGCCACGCCATCAGGCTGGCGAAGCCGGTCTTGCCGGCGTCGGCCTCGGCGGTCAGCGTCGGGTACCAGTCCTGCTGCCTGCCAAGCACTTCGACGTAGTTCTCGCCGAGGTTGGCCAGCGCGCCCGGGCCGCCCCGGGCCACGCGGTAGTCCAGCGCCTGCAGGTACTTCGCATCACCCGTCCAGCGCCAGGCGGCCCAGAACGTATGCATGATGTCGCCGCTGCCCGAACCGTTGTTCAACTCGCCGCCGCGGGTGGCGCCGGTAGCCCAGTTGATTTCGTTGGGCAGGGTGAAGCGACCCTTCCCATCGGTGCCCGCATGCGCCAGGTAGCCATCGGCCAGGCCGATCACCAGTTTGCGGCCGGTCGGGTCGGCGTTGTACTGGCCGAGCAGGAACGCCGGGTGCAGCACCGGGAAGGAATAGGGCTTCTGCCACTGCCAGTTCGGCTCGCGGTAGACCTTGTTGCCACCGAACCAGTTGCTGGAGAACAGCAGATGGCCCTGCGGGTTGCGCAGGATGATGCGCTCGTCGAACGCCTTCACCGTTTCCATCAGCCGCTCCAGCGTCAGCGGATCGCCCCAGTTGAGGTAGAGCATGGCGCTGTTGGTGTTGATGCCTTCCTCGTAGGAGTGCAGCTCGTCGGTCTCGATGGTGCTCAGGCCGTTGCTGAACATGCCATTGCGGTACACCGCATCGGACAGCGCGGTCAGCGAGGCATTCAGGCGATCCGGCTGTACGCCCATCAGCGCCAGGCCCGGCCACTGCTGGGTCAGGTCGGAATCATCGGAAATGCCGCCGCCGAAATCGCCGTAGGCCACCTGCCGCTCGTCGATCCACCAGTCGACGAACTGCCGTACCTGCGCCAGGTCCTGCACCTGGTGGAACGCCCACGCCGGCACGCCCTTGGGCACCGCCGGTGCGGTGTAGGGCGGGCGGCCCTGGCTGTTGTAGCTGATGTAGTTCCAGTACAGGCGGCCGAGTTCATGGTCCGGGTCCACCCGCAGCAGATCGCTGAGGTCGGCGTACACGCGCGCGTACAGGCGCTGGCGCTTGGAGGTGGTGTGCTCTTCCACCAGGAAGCCCCAGTTGTCGCGCACCTGGTTGAAGCGGTCGGCCACGTGTTCCTTCAACGCTTCGGCGCGCGGCTTGAACACCAGGCGTATCTGCGCGCCGTCAAGCGCAGCGGCATCGAAACCCGGCGCGGCCGAGGCGATGCTCAGCCACAGGCTGTCCGGGGTGAGGATGCGGTCGCGCAGGTCCAGCCACAGCGTGCGCTTCTGCCCCGGCTGCACCGACACCGAGACATCGATCATGTCGCGCGCCGGCCAGATCGGATCCTTGATGCGGATGTTCAGCGGAATCAGGCCGTCGTGGGTGGCCGGCAGATCCAGCGCGGGAAGGTCGATGGCCACGCCATCGAGGCCGTCGTGCATGTTTTCCCAGCTGTAGGCCCAGCTGCGGATCAGCGGCTGGTTGGCCGGAGCATCACCGACGCCCGAGGGAATCAGCACGTGTACGATCGGCCGCGGCTGCGCCGGCAGGCTGTCGGCGCTACGGCGGCGCGAGCCTGCACCCTTGGGCAGGGCCATCACCGTGCTGCGCTCGGCGGCCGGGAAGCGGCCATCGATGTAGTGCCGCAGCGCATCCAGGTTGGTGTAATCGGGCAGCGCCTGGCTGTCGATCACGTAGGTCTGCTTGACCGTGCCTTCCGGCTCGGCGCCTTCGCTCACGTTGTAGGCCCAGACTTCCTGGATCGGGGTTTCCTGTTCAACGTTGCTGAAACGCAGTACGCCGCCCTGCTGTGCCGGAATGTCCTGCACGCTGCGCACCACGCCGCGCGGGCGCGTGGCCAGCACCTCGGTGGCATGTCCGGCATCGGGCCCATGCGCCAGCGTGCCGAAAGCCGCACCGCGGATCTCCATGCGGTTCACCGTCTCGCCGGCCGGCAGGGTCAGGTCCAGGTGCTGGCCGCTTTCCACGTAGGTGTTCCAGTCCGGCAGCTGGAAATAGTCATTGCGGCCGGGCAGGCGCGAGCGGTTGTAGACGCCCGGCCAGGTGGTTTCGGCGATGCCGTCGGTGGCCTTCCACATCCATGCCTTGTGGTCGCGCGTATCAGCGAACTCGATCTTGCGGATGCGCGTGCCGGCCGACGCCAGCGCCGGCGGTGCGGTACCTTCCCAGCCGAAGCGATGGCGCCACGCGCGCTCGTCGCTGGCCGGCGCCACCGCGCTGGCCGGGGCCTTGCCGCCTGCCAATGCCTGCACGGCAGGGGCGTCCAGCATGCGGTCGTACACGCGGATGTGCTGGAAATCGCTGCCACGCAGGAAGTTGTAGCGGCTCTGCACCTGGTAGGGCGCCATCACCCGCCCGGCCAGGCCCAGCTGGTCCAGCGCCGCATCGTAATCGCCGGTCGCCTGTGCGCGCGCCACCTCGCGGCCATCGACGAACAGGCGCACGCCCTGGTCCTCGTCCCAGGCGAAAGCCAGGTGCAGCCACTGCTCCGGCCGCGGCGGCGTGTCCATGCGGAACGACACGCGGGTGCGTGCGAGGTTGGCATCGGTGACGAAGGCATCGAAGCCGTGGCCGTTCCAGTCGATGCGCAGCCAGGCCATGTCCCAGCTGCTGTGGTCGGCATAGCCGACGCGGAAGATCACGAACGGCGCTTCGCCCACCGCATAGCGCGGGCGCCAGTCGAAGGCCAGGGTGCCGCGCTGGGCCAGGATGTTGCCCGGTGCATCCCAGGCCAGCACACCATCGTCTTCCCACTGGATGGCCTTGCCGCGCGCCCCGTCGTCGACCACCGCCGCCTTGTCGCGGAAGTTCGGTACCGCTTCGCCCTGCGCCGTGACGGCGGTCAGCCCCTGGTTGGCGTCGACATGGAACAGCAGCGTCGGCGCCGGTGCGGCCAGCGCGGGCAGGGCGGTGGCCAGTGAAAGCGCCGCCACCAGCAGACGACGGCGTGGGCGGGACAGGTCAGAAGCAGTACGGAGCATGGAACCTTCCTTTCAGCAGCATTCGACGGTGCAGCGGCATGGCGGCGGTGCGGTACAGCGGGGCAGGGCGTGCGCTCAGAACTTGTAGCGCAGCCCCAGGTAGTACTGGCGCCCGGTGTGGGTGTAGCGGTCGGGCAGTGACAGCGCCGAATCGACGTAGCGTTCGTCGGCACTGTCCAGCAGGTTGATTGCCTCGAAGCTGACGGTCAGCTGCTTGTTGAACTTCCAGGACATGTTGAAATCCACGTTCTTGACGCTGTACTTGCCGGTGACGTCGGCGGTGGCGTACGGGTTGCCGTCCAGGTCCCAGACGTTTTCCTGGGTCAGGATCTGGTTGATGTACGCATCGCGATAGCTGGTGGATACACGGGCACTGAAGCGGCCGTCGTCGTAGTACACCGTTGCGTTGTACGAGTTCGGCGACAGGTTCAGCAGGTCGTTCTCGGTGTAGGTGGTGACGATGGTGTCGCCACTGCCGGAGCTGAAGAGATATTTGATCTTCGAATCGACGTGGGTGTAGTTCAGCTGCACGCCGAAGTTCTTCCAGAAGCCGGGCAGGAAGCTGAAAGGCTGCTGGTAGGTCAGCTCATAGCCCTTCAACGGACCGCCCGGGGTGTTGAAGTAGCTCTGCACGTTGAACAGCGAGTTCGGGCTGAAGCCGGCCGGCAGCAGATCCAGCGAGTAGCCCATGTCGGCCCAGGTGGTCAGCAGGCGGGTGCGCTGCACATAGGTTTCGATGTCCTTGTAGAACACCGCCGCCGACAACAGCGCACCTTCCTGGAAGTACCACTCCGCGCTCAGGTCGTAGTTGGTGGAGCGGAACGGATCCAGCTTGGGGTTGCCCAGGTTGATCGAGTAGTAGCGGTCCTCGTCGAGGAAGCTGGTCGGGCCACCGCTGACGCTGGGCGACAGGTTGGACAGGGTCGGCCGTGCCATGGTCTTGGCCGCACCGAAGCGCAGCACCACGGTGTCGGTCAGGTCCCAGGCCAGGTTCAGCGAGGGCAGCCAGTCGTCGTAGCGGTGGCCGACGGTGGTGGCCACCAGCAGGCGCTCGCCGGCATCGGCTGTCGCGCTGGCCACGCCCAGGAAGGGTTCGCAGGCTGCCGACAGATCGCTGCTGCTGGCCGCCTGGCACGGCGCGTAACCGCTGGCGTCGATCTCGGTGCGCACGTAGCGCAGGCCGAGGTTGCCGCGGAACGGGCGGTCCCACAGCTCGGTGTTGAAATCCAGCTGCAGGTAGCTGGCGTAGCTCTTCTCGGTCACGTCGAAGTTGTTGTTCGATGCGCCATAGTGGCCGACGCCAGCCAGGCGGTAGTCGCCGCCCAGGGTGCCGGTGTTGCAGTTGCAGTAGATGTCCAGCAGTTCGGCGATGCGGTTGAAATCGGGAATCAGCCAGCTGCCCGGGGTGGTCCCGTCCAGCCCCTTGCCGAAGCCATCCAGGGTGGTGGACAGGTCACCCACGCCAACGCCATCGGGCAGCGCCTGCGACAGGCGGCCATAGCTGATGTTGCGGTACTCCTGCGTGCGCATGCCGTAGTCCTTGTAGGCCAGGCCGCCGCGCAGGGTGAAGGTGGGCGAGACGTTGAAGGTCAGGTCGACCTTGGCGGTGTCGAAACGGTTGTCGACGTACTGCGGGTTCAGGCGTACTTCGCTGATGTTGCCGCCACGGGCGGTGCCGTTGGCGTTCACCGGCGCGGTGCCGTAGCCCAGCCACTGCCAGGACGCTGCATCGTTCAATGCGAAGGGGAAGGTCATCGACGGCATGCTGGCGCCGTTGCGCATGTCCAGCACGAAGCCATCCAGGTTGCTGTTGTCGAAGCTGACCATGGAGAACACCGGCCGCTCGAAGCTGGACGAGGAATGGCCGACCAGCGCATCCAGGCGCAGCGCATCGTTGAAGCGATGCTCGAAGTTCAGGCTGGCCTGCTTGAACTCGGTGCTCTCTTCGATGGCGGTCGACTCGGTGCGGAAGTCCACGTTGTCGAACACGCCGTAGACCAGCCGGTTCTGCGCATCCACCTGCGCCTCGCGCACCACGATCTGGGTCTTGCCGCCGTACTGCGCGGTGCGGTGCAGGTTGGCGCCGATCGAATCCTCGCGCTGGTCCTTGTCCAGCTTCGAGTACATCAGGTCGAGGTTGAGCAGGCTGTCCGGGCTGAAGCGGAACTGCAGCGCGCCGGTGACACCCAGCCGTTCAATCTCGTGCTCGGTACGGATGTAGCGCGGGTAACGCGGGATCCACGCATTGGTGGCGGTTTCGTAGGCAGCGATGTTTTCTGCGGTTGCTTCGGGGCGGTCGATGCCGGTCCCGCAATGGGTGGCATCGATGCCGTAGCTGCCCCAGCCGTTGCTGCGCGCCTGGTTGGCGGCGCTGCCGACGCCCTGCGCGGTTTCATTGGCGGCGGGGTTGCGCGGCGTCTGCGGGTCATAGCCGGCCGGACTGCAGAAACCGTAGGTGCCGTTGTTGGCGGCGGTGGACTGGTTCGAATTGCGGTAGTTGCCATGTTCCCAGCGCACCGGGTTGTAGCCTTCCTCGAAGATCGTGCGCTTGCTCCAGGCCACCGACATCAGCGCACCAAAGCGCCCATCGGCCCAGGTATTGCTCAACAGCGCAGAGACGCGCGGGTCTTTCGAGCGCGACAGTTCGTTGTAGCCGTACTGGCCGTTGAGCGAGGCCTGGAAGCCGTCGAAATCGAATGGTCGCGACGCGCGCAGGTCGACGGTGGCACCGAGCGAACCTTCGTCCATCTGCGCCGACTGGGTCTTGTTGACCTTGACCCGGCTGAACAGTTCGGAGGCGAAGGTATTGAAGTCGAAGCCGCGGCTGCGGTTGACGCCAGTGGTGCCGCTGCCGGCGGTGGACAGTGCCTCCAGGCCGTTGATGCGCACACGGGTGAAGTCCGAACCCAGGCCGCGCACCGAGATCTGCTGGCCCTCGCCGCCTTCGCGGTCGATGGAGACACCGGCGATGCGCTGCATCGATTCGGCCAGGTTCAGATCGGGAAACTTGCCGATGTCCTCGGCGTAGATCGCATCGACCTGCTCGATGCTGTAGCGCTTTTCATCCAGCGACTGCTGCAGGCTTTCGCGGTAGGTGGCTTTGACCTCGACCTTGTCCAGGTCGACCGCATCGGCTGCGGCAGCGGCCGCTTCCGGGGTCTGTTGTGCATATGCGGCGTGGCTCAGCACCAGTCCGATCGACAGGGCAAGCACGCTGAGCGGCGCGCGGCCGCGGTGAAGCGCGAGCGACGAATCCATCTGTAATCCCCTCCCAGGGCGTCCTCAAGCGTTGCGAAGGCGTTGTAGCGTGCGTGCCTGCCTCCTCCGGCACGACGCAGGTGCAACGACTTGCTGACACCGCGGGTCACGCGTGAACGTAACAAAGCGCATGACGCGCGGCATCTTGCGCCGCAGCAGCTGCCGCGGCGTTGCTTCGTTGCACTGAAGATGCGGCGGCGTGCTGCCACGCCGCCGCGATGACGGTCAGAACTTGTAGCGCACGCCCAGCAGGAACTGGCGGCCGGTTTCGGTGTACTGCAGGGGCAGGCGACCGGTCAGCGGCGAGTACACCCACTCGTCGGATGCTTCGTTGGTCAGGTTGATGCCTTCCAGGCTCAGCTCCAGCTGTTCGCTGATCTTGTAGCGGAGGGAGGCATCGATGACCGTGGTGCCGGTCATGCCGTGGTAGCCATCCAGGTTAAAGCCGGTTTCCTGGCCCGGTGCCTGGGTCAGGTAGTCATCGCGGTTGGTGGCCGAGACGCGGCCGGCGAAGGTTTCGCCTTCGTAGAACAGCGTCGCGTTCCAGGACGACTTGGACAGCCCGGTCAGGTCGGTCTTCATCACCGGCTGGCCCGCGGCGTTCAGATACTGGATCTTCGACTCCACCCAGGTGTAGTTCAGCTGCACGCCCAGGTTCGACCACTTGCCGGGCAGGAAGCTGAAGGGCTGGGTGTAGTTGGCTTCCACGCCGTGCAGTTCGCCACCGGGCGTGTTGACCGGGCGGGTGTAGGTAAAGTCATCGCTGGCCGACGCGCCGGTACCGGCCAGCAGCGATTCGGGCAGGCCGCTGTCGCTGAAGGGACGGACTTCGCGGGTGGTCTGCACGAAGCTCTCGATGTCCTTGTAGAACAGGCCGACGCCGACCATCGCGCCTTCGGCGAAGTACCACTCGAAGCCGAGGTCGACGTTGGTGGCGCGGATCGGGTCCAGCGTCGGGTTGCCGCTGGAGATGGTACGTGCGCCGCCGGCCACGGCCACGGTCGCGCCCGGGGTCAGGCTGCCCAGTCCCGGGCGGCTCATCACCTTGGCCGCGCCGAGGCGGATCAGGAAGTCCGGGGTGACTTCAGCCACCAGGTTGAACGAGGGCAGGGTGTCGTCGTAGCTGCGGCTGACCGTGGTCTGCGCGGTGCCGCTGGACAGCGTGGACAGGCCGGTGGACGACTGCTTGGTGCGCACGTAGCGCACGCCGAAGTTGCCCGACAGCGGCAGTGAGCCCAGTTCGGTGGAGAACTCACCCATCAACCAGGCGCCGCGATCCTTCTCTTCCACGCTGCGCACGTTGTTGGCGCGCGGGGCGACGGCGAAGCTGCCGCTGTTGCTGTAGATGTCGAACTGCTCGGCAATCGCATCCAGGTCCGGCACCACCCAGTTCGACGGGCTGCCCTGGATGCCTTTCAGGCCGGCCTGGCTGGTCAGGTCCACCGGCACGATCTTCGTGCCATCGGCGAAGGTCGGCACGGCCAGTTCGCTGGCGCGGCGCAGTTCGGTGGTCTTGAAGCTGTAGTCCTTGGCCAGCACACCGCCCTTCAGGCGGAAACCGGGGCTGATGTTCCAGTTGAAGTCGAGCTGCCCGGTGTCGAAGTCGTTGTCCACGTACTGCGGACGCAGGCGGATCTCGGCCAGTTCCCAGCCGCTGGGATCGGTCGGATCGATACCGTAGTTGATGACCGGGAAGCGGCTGTTGCCACGGTAATCGTAGCTGTAGCCATCCACATCGTACTTGTCCATGATGATGGTGGTCTGCACCGGATTCTCGTGCTTGGAGCGCGAAATACCGATCTTTCCGGACAGGGTGAAGTCATCGCCGAAGCGATGCTGGCCGTTCAGGCTGAGCTGCTTGAATTCGGTGCTCCACTCGTCATGGCGGTTCTCGGTGCGGATGTCGACGTTGTCGAACTCGCCATACAGCAGCGCGTTGTCGCGGATCTCGCCGTTCTTGACGATGGTGTTCGGCTTGCCCACCAGGCGCGGCGTGGTGCTGGTACCGCGGCTGAAGGAAATGGCTTCGATGTAGTGCTCGTCGCGGGTGGCGTCGATCTTGGAGTACAGCGCATCCAGCGAGATCTCGGTGGCGTCGCTGGGCTTCCACTGCAGCGAACCGGTCACGCCCAGGCGCTTCTGCTCATGTTCCATCTGCACGTAGCGCGGGAAGCGCGGGTGGAAGACATCGGCAGCGCGCGCGGCGGTGAACGGCGAAGATGCGGAGAAGTTGCCGTTGCTCGGGCCGTTGGCCCAGCGGCCGGTGTTGGAGCCTTCCTCCAGCGCCTGGCGCTCGGAATAGGCCACCGACAGCAGTGCGCCGAAGGTGCCATCGGCGAAGGTATTGGAGATCAGCGCGGACAGGCGCGGGTCGGCCTTTTCGGCCATGCCGTTGTAGCTGGCCTGGCCACTGGCGGCGAAGGTGAAGCCGTCGTAGTCGAACGGGCGCGCGGTGCGCAGGTCGACCGTGGCGCCCAGCGAACCCTCTTCCACGTCGGCCGAGGCGGTCTTGCGCACGATCAGCTGCGAGAACAGGTCCGAGGCGAAGACATTGAAGTCGAAGCCGCGGCCACGGTTGGTGCCGCCGCTCTGGTCACCGGCGCCGACCGTGGTCAGTGCTTCCATGCCGTTGATGCGCACGCGGGTGAAATCCGGGCCAAGGCCGCGCACCGAGATGTTGCGGCCTTCGCCGGCTTCACGGGTGATGACCACGCCCGGGATGCGCTGCAGCGACTCGGCCAGGTTCAGGTCGGGGAACTTGCCGATATCCTCGGCCACGATGGCGTCGACCACGCCGGATTCGCTGCGCTTGATGTCCAGCGCCTTTTCCACGCTGGCGCGGTAGCCGGTGACGTTCACCGTATCCAGGTTGGTGGCGCTGGGCGCCTCGCTCTGCTGCTGGGCGGCAGCGCCGGCCGACAGGGCCAGGCTGACCGCCATGGCGAGCAAGGTAACCGGTGTCTTTTTTGCGTGGTTCCGAGAATGCATGCCTTTCCCCTCTCCCAAAGGTCTGGTCTCGCGAGTGTTTCAGCGGAATGACACCGCTGGTCAGAGCGGACGGTAACAGCACGCCCGGTCTGCGGCATCTTGCACCGCAACAGATCTGTAATGTCTCCAAGACGCTTGCGGGACAATGCTTCCGCCAGTTTGGTAGGCTGTGCCCAAGGCCCGTCGGTTTTACGATGACACCGATGGTCAACCGCCACGCGGCTGCGTGGCGCGATTCCACGCCGTGCAGCAGCACCTGCTGGCGGCCAGCGTAAGGGAGCGGAAATGGGTCGTGTCGTATGTTTCGGGGAACTGCTGCTGCGCCTGGGGGCGCCCGGTCATGAGCTGCTGATGCAGTCACCGCAGCTGCAGGTACATGTGGGCGGGGCGGAGGCGAACGTGGGTGTCTCGCTGTCCCGCTTTGGACACGAGGTGGCCATGGTCAGCACCGTGGCTGGTAACGCGCTGGGTGCCCACGTGCTGGGTGAACTGCGCCGGCACGGGGTCGACACGCGCAGCGTGCGGCAGGATCCGGAAGGCCGCATGGGCCTGTACTTCCTGACCACCGGCGCGGTGCAACGTGCCAGCGAAGTGGTCTATGACCGCGCTGATTCAGCGTTCGCGCGCAGCACCGCCGCCGATTACGACTGGCCATCGCTACTGCAGGGCGCGCAGTGGCTGCACCTGTCCGGGGTGAGCCCGGCGCTGGGTCCGGACGTGGCCCAGGCCACGCTTGCCGCCGCCCGTGCGGCGCGTGCGCTGGGCGTGCGCGTGTCCTTCGATGGCAACTTCCGGCCCAAGCTGTGGCAGCGCTGGGGTGGCGATGCGCAGGCGATCCTGCACGAGCTGTTCGCCCAGGCCGACATCGTCTTCGCCGATTACCGCGACATCGAAGTCATCCTCGGCCAGCGCTTCGAGCAGGCTGAGGTGGTGGCCAAGGTCGAGGCCGCAGCCGCGGCGGCGTTTGCCGCCTTCCCGCAGCTGCAGTGGATGGCCTGCACCCAGCGCCAGGCCCTCAGCGTGGACCATCACGCGCTGGGCGCGCTGCTGCTGGGCCGCGACGGCACCCGCGCGCAGGCACCGGTGCGCCAGCTGCAGGGCATCGTCGACCGCATCGGCGGCGGTGATGCGTTCGCTGCGGGCATCCTGCATGGCATCCTGTCCGGCTTCGATGCCGATGCCACCGTGCGCTTCGGCCTGGCTGCCGGTGGACTGAAGCACTCCATTCCCGGCGATTTCAACCCCGTCAGCGAAGCTGACGTACTGGCCCTGGTGGGCGAGGAGCGATTCGATGTCCGGCGCTGATCCACGCGTACGTGCGGTACTGAAACTTGCACCGGTAATTCCGGTGTTCACCCCCGATGACGTGGACGATGCGGTGCAGGTGGCACAGGCATTGTTCCGCGGCGGCCTGCCGGTGATCGAAGTGACCCTGCGCACGCCGCGTGCGCTGGAGGCGATCAAGGCGATGGTCGAGGCCGTGCCTGATGCGGTGGTGGGTGCCGGCACGGTGCTGACGCCGGCGCAGATGCAGGCTGCGAAGGCTGCCGGCGCGCGCTTCGCGGTGTCGCCCGGTGCGACGCCGACGCTGTACGCGGCCGCCCGCGACGCCGACCTGCCTTACCTGCCTGGCGTGGCCACCGGTTCGGAACTGATCCTCGGCCTGGAAGCCGGCCTGGACACGTTCAAGTTCTTCCCGGCGGTGCAGTCCGGCGGTGCGCCGTTGCTGTCGGCATGGCATGGCCCGTTTGCCGATGTGCGCTTCTGCCCGACCGGCGGCATCAGCGCGCAGACTGCGCCGCAGTTCCTGCACCTGCCCAACGTGCTGTGCGTGGGCGGTTCGTGGCTGACCACCGCCGCCCTGATGCAGTCGCGCGACTGGGCCGGCATCGAGCGCCTGGCCCGCGAAGCAGCGGTGCTGGCAGGCTGACCGGCGCGCGGGTGGCCGTCGGCCCTGCGCGACGGCCGTTGCCCTGGCTCTGGTAGATGTCGAGCTTGCTCGACAGCCGTTCGCGAAGATCAAGAACGGTCGAGCAAGCTCGACCCCTACCAAAGGCGCGGCGCGCGCGTTGCTCCGACAACCATTCGCGAAAATCAAGAACGGTCGAGCAGGCTCGACCCCTACCAGAAGCGCTGCGCGTGTTCAGCGCGCGGCGGGTTGGCCAAGGCGCCGGTACAGCGTGCTGCGGCTGATACCCAGCTGCCTGGCTGCGGCGGTGACATTGCCGTCGGCGGCCTGCAGGGCCTGGCGCATCACGTCCTCGGCGATGTCCCGCAGCGCACCCTGCGCAGGGTTCGCGGCCGCCACCGGTGCCACCGGCACCTTCAGCAGTTCCGCAGGCAGCTGCGCAGGCGTGATCTGCTCCCCCGGATCGCTCAATGCCACCAGCGTGCGCAGGCAGGCCTGCAGCTGCCGCAGGTTGCCCGGCCAGCGCTGCCGTTGCAGCACCTCCAGCACCTCGGCCTGCAGCACTCGGCCCTGTGCCATCGGCGCCCACAGCGCCTGCAGCAGCGCACCGCGCTCGTCCAGCTCGCGCAGCGCCGGCAGATGCACAACGTGGTCGGCAATGCGGTAGTACAGGTCGGCGCGGAAGCGTCCCTCGGCCACCGCCTGCTGCAGGTCGCAGTGGCTGGCACAGACCAGGGCGAAGTCCAGCTTCACCGGTCGCCCTCCGCCCAGCGGCGACAGCTCGCGTTCCTGCAGCACGCGAAGCAGGCGTGGCTGCAGGGCCAGCGGCATGTCGCCGATCTCATCCAGGAACAGCACCCCACCCTGCGCCTGCCGCAGCAGGCCGGTGCTGCCCTGCCGGCGCGCACCCGTGAAGGCGCCTTCCTCATAGCCGAACAGCTCCGCCTCGATCAGGCCTTCAGGCAACGCCGCGCAGTTCACCGCCACCAGCGGCTGGCCCGCACGTGCGCAGCGCCGATGCAGCTCGCGCGCGAACACTTCCTTGCCGGTGCCCGTCTCGCCCTGCACCAGCACCGGCAATCCCGCATCCAGCACACGCACGGCCTGGCGCAGCTGCTGCTGCACCGGTGCCGCCAACACCGTGCCGGGTGCCGCCAGCACGGCGGACGCGGGGGCGGCTGGGGCCACGCGGGGGCCGCGTGCAGGCACGGCGCTGGCGGCACGCGCGTGGCGCGTGCTGTCAGCATGGCCGTACAGCGCACGCCCCTGCCGGTCCAGCAGCACGCCGTCGTCATGCAGGCGCGACAGCGGCTGGTCGAACAGCGCCTCATAGGACGCATGGCCGATGTCGTGGCGGTCCAGCCCGAACAGCCCCAGGCCGACCCGGTTGGCGGCCACCAGGCGGCCATTGCGGAAGCCGAGCAGGGCCTCGCGCGGGCTGCCCAGCAGCAGCGGCTGCGCATGCAGGTGCAGCAGTTCGCAGTCGTCCAGCCCGTCAGCGAAATAACGATGCTCGATCTGGTCCACCGCATGGCGGCCCAGCGCCAGCGCATGCAGGTGGGCATGGCGTGCATCACCGGAAATGTCGAGCACCCCCACGCGCTGGCCGAAGGGATCGAAGATCGGCGTGGCCGAACAGGTCAGGATGCCGTGCGGGGCGAAGAAGTGTTCGCCGCCACGCACCTGCAGGGCGCGGCCTTCAACGATGGCGGTGCCGATGGCATTGGTGCCGACGGTGCCTTCATCCCAGCGCACGCCCGGCATCAGCGCGACCTGGCCGGCGCGATCGAGGAAGCTGTTGCTGCCTTCGGCATCCAGCACCCAGCCTTCCTCGTCGGTCAGCAGCACGATGCCATCGCTGCTGGCCAGTGAGCCTGCCAGTCCTTCCAGCTCGGGGCGGGCCAGCCGCCACAGGCGCTCGCGGCGCTGTCGCAGTTCACGCAGCGACAGCTCGGGCACCGGTGCCACGTCGGGCCGCGCGTCCACCGACAGGCCCTGGCGCTGGCAGCGCCGCCACGATTGCAGGATGGCATCGGGCACCGCCCCGGCCGGCGATGCGCCGCGCTCGAAGAAGGCGCGACGTGCACCACCCACGCGCTCGGAAAGAATCGGCTGGGACACCCTGACGCTCCTGTGTCGCATTCTGCGACAGTTGTTGCGGGCACTGTTCCGATTAAAAGCACATCCTGGCTTCAAGCGCGATGATGATCGCTGGTGCACTGCGGCATTCCGCGCGGGGCACGCCAGCATCCTCGCCGCCGCACTGCGTGATGCGTCGCAACACCGGCAGGGTTGGCACGCTCGTTGCGGTAGGGAAGGCAGGCCCCGGGTTGTCCGGGCCATCCAAGGAGTGCCCCCGATGAATGCCGTTGCCTCGCCCTCGACCGACCCGGCCGACCCCAGCGCCCTGTTCAAGCCCCGCTACGACAACTACATCGGCGGCCAGTGGGTGGCCCCGCGTAGTGGCCAGTACTTCGACAACACCACGCCCATCACCGGCAAGGTGCTCACCTCGGTGGCACGTTCCAATGCCGAAGACATCGAGGCCGCGCTGGATGCAGCACACGCCGCCAAGGATGACTGGGGCAAGCGCTCCACCACCGAGCGCGCCAACATCCTCAACCGCATCGCCGACCGCATCGAGCAGAACCTGGAACTGATCGCGCGCGCCGAGACCTGGGACAACGGCAAGCCGATCCGCGAAACGCTCAACGCCGACATCCCGCTGATGGTCGACCACTTCCGCTACTTCGCCGGCGCCGTGCGGGCGCAGGAAGGCAGCCTGTCGGAGATCGACAAGGACACCGTGGCCTACCACTTCCACGAGCCGCTGGGCGTGGTCGGGCAGATCATCCCGTGGAACTTCCCACTGCTGATGGCGGCGTGGAAACTGGCCCCGGCACTGGCCGCCGGCAACTGCGTGGTACTCAAGCCGGCCGAACAGACCCCGGCGTCGATCCTGGTGCTGATGGAGATCATCGGCGACCTGCTGCCGCCGGGCGTGCTCAACATCGTCAACGGCTTCGGCCTGGAAGCGGGCAAGCCGCTGGCCAGCAACCCGCGCATCGCCAAGATCGCCTTCACCGGTGAAACCACCACCGGCCGCCTCATCATGCAGTACGCCAGCCAGAACCTGATTCCGGTGACGCTGGAACTGGGCGGCAAGTCGCCCAACATCTTCTTCGCCGACGTGATGGCCGAGGACGATGATTTCCTCGACAAGGCGGTGGAAGGCTTCGTGCTGTTCGCGCTGAACCAGGGCGAAGTGTGCACCTGCCCGTCGCGTGCGCTGGTGCAGGAATCGATCTACGAGCGCTTCATGGAGCGCGTGCTCAAGCGCGTGGCGGCGATCAAGCAGGGTGACCCGCTGGACCCGGACACCATGATCGGCGCGCAGGCCTCCTCCGAACAGCTGGAAAAGATCCTGTCCTACATCGATATCGGCAAGCAGGAAGGCGCCGAAGTGCTGATCGGGGGCGAGCAGAACAGACTCGGTGGCGACCTGGCCGGCGGCTATTACGTGAAGCCCACCGTGTTCAAGGGCCACAACCGCATGCGCATCTTCCAGGAGGAAATCTTCGGGCCGGTGGTGGCGGTGACCACGTTCAAGACCGAGGAAGAAGCGCTGCAGATCGCCAACGACACGCTGTATGGCCTCGGTGCCGGTGTGTGGAGCCGCGATGCCTCGCGCCTGTACCGCATGGGCCGCGCCATCCAGGCCGGCCGGGTGTGGACCAACTGCTACCACGCCTACCCGGCGCACGCCGCGTTTGGCGGCTACAAGCAGTCGGGCATCGGCCGCGAGAACCACAAGATGATGCTCGACCACTACCAGCAGACCAAGAACCTGCTGGTCAGCTACTCGCCGAAGAAGCTGGGCTTCTTCTGATGGATTGATCGGGATCAAGGCGCGGGCATGGGGCCGGCGCCATCCTGTCTGCAAGCGCACTACGGAGAAACCCGAATGAATAGAACCATGAAGGCCGCCGTTGTCCGTGAGTTCGGCAAGCCGCTGGTGATCGAGGAAGTCGTGGTACCGCGCCCGGGGGCGGGCGAGGTACTGGTCAGAATCGAGGCCTGCGGCGTCTGCCACACCGACCTGCACGCCGCCGAGGGCGACTGGCCGGTGAAACCGAACCCGCCATTCATCCCCGGCCACGAGGGCGTGGGGCACGTCGTGGCCGTGGGTGGCGGGGTAGGGCATGTCA
>PJUE01000207.1_pt1 | contig 59705 bp, 51 predicted proteins | sample 1512171 | NCBI WGS metagenome assembly PJUE01 (sample SAMN08177674, study PRJNA422409) | Feces metagenome, whole genome shotgun sequencing project. | isolation source: Chicken feces (3) enriched on wood chips: alkali lignin treatment | host: Gallus gallus | place: USA: Madison | collected 2015-01-15
ACGGTGGCGGCGGTGTTGTGGGCCTGGTCGGCGTCCACCTCGGTGGAAACGCGGCCCGGTACCAGCTCGGCCAGCATCGTGCCCACGCCCACGGTCAGGCGATCAACCACGGCATTGGCGATGGCCTGCTTGTCACCACTCTGGGCACGGCCCCACTGCAGCTCGCGCTCGATCAGGCCGGCGTAGACCGGCAGGTCGAGGGCTTTCTTCACCAGGGTCGGGTTGGTGGTGCAGTCGACCGGACGCAGGCGCTTGATGGCGTCGTAATCACCGGTGTCGGCGACGACGACGGACAGTTCACGCAACTGGGCGAGCTTGGAGGGGGCCTGGGACATCATGGTTTCCTGTTGCAGGGGCGGCGCGGGACGCGCTCAGCGGTGGAAATCACCAGCCGCCTCGGGCTGGTAGTGGACGGCGGTGACGCGCAGGCGCAGCTTGCGGCCGCCGGGTGCGGTCCAGTCGATGGTCTGGCCAACCGACAAGCCCAGCAGGGCGCTGCCGACCGGTGCCAGCACGGACACGCGGCCCTTGTCGAAATCCGCTTCGTGCGGATAGACCAGGGTCAGGGAATGCTTTTCGTTGTGCAGTTCGTCTTCGCAGTCCACACGGGAGTGCATGGTGACGATACCAGCGGGGATTTCTTCCGGCGGCAGCACCTGCGCGCGCTCAAGCTCCTGCGCAAGGGCAACGGCGGCCGGGTGCCGGCTCAGTGCCGGGGAGTCCAGCAAGGCCTCCAGACGGGCAATGTCGCGGGTGGAAACGATGATGGATGGCGGCAGACCGCTGTGGCTGGTCATGGGAATTCCTTATCTGAATGAAAAACAAGCAAAAGGCGACGCTTTGTCGGCGCCGCCCGGGCTTCTATTGTGCTGGTGAAACGGGCCATAGGCGACCCTTGGGAAGATCATGGGGCCGCTGCGCCCCGGATGCAATGTGGGGGAGGGGGATATTCAGGTTTGGAGTGCTGTGGAGAGCACCCCTCCCCAACCCTCCCCTCCGCCTGCGGCGCAAGGGAGGGAGCCAAGCCTTGCCCCCTCCCTTGCGCGCAGCGGAGGGGAGGGCCGGGGAGGGGTAGGCTTTTAAGCTTGAATCTGCGGCGATTGCGCCGGCGCCTCCAGCAACCCGGCCGGCAGCTGCTTGAACAACTGCGCGAACTGTTCCAGGAATGCACCCATCGCCGAGCTGCGGCGCCAGACCATGCCAATGCGGCGGTTGGGGTGTGGGTCGCCGTGGAAGGGGATCAGCTTGACGTTCTCCGAGCGGGCCACCGGCGGCTTTACCGCCAGCATCGGCAGCAGGGTGACACCGACGTTGGCCGCCACCATCTGCCGCAGGGTTTCCAGGCTGGTGGCCTGGAACTCGGATTTCTCCAGCGCGCCGGCCATATGGCAGACATCCAGTGCCTGGTCGCGCAGGCAGTGGCCGTCCTGCAGCAGCAACAGGCGCTGGTCGGACAAGTCGTCCAGGCTCAGCGCCGCGTGCGCGGTCAGCGGGTGGCCTTCAGGTGCGGCCAGCACGAAGGGTTCCTCGAACAGGAATTCGGTGTGCAGCTGGTCGTCGGCCACCGGCAACGCCAGCAGGGCCGCATCGAGCTGGCCGTTGCGCAGCTGGGCCAGCAGCACATCGCTTTTTTCCTCGACCAGCAGCATTTCCAGCTGCGGGAAGCGCTGGCGGATGGCTGGCACCACGTGTGGCAGCAGATAGGGGCCCAAGGTTGGGAAGATTCCCAGACGCACGGTACCCGCTTCCGGGTCGCGGGCACGGCGTGCGGCTTCCTTCATCTGTTCCACCTCGGCCACGATGCTGCGCGCGCGCGCGGCGGCCTCGCGGCCGGCCGGGGTCAGCATCACCTTGCGCGGCGCACGCTCCACCAGCGGCACACCCAGTTCCTCTTCCAGCTTCTTGATCTGGGTGGACAGGGTGGGCTGGCTGACGAAGCTGGCAGCGGCGGCACGGCCAAAGTGCTTGTGTTCGGCCAGTGCCACCAGGTACTTCAGGTCACGAAGATTCATGTTGGGCTCCCGGGTGTTTCCTTCTCCTGCGGGAGAAGAGCCTGTCCCCGCGAAGGCGGGGATGCCCCGAAGGGGCGGATGAGGGTTGGCGATGTCCATGTGTTTCATGGGAGCAACGGGTTTCCCCCCTTACCTCACCCCAACCCCGGCTTCGCGCCCCGGCCCCGCGCTGACGCGGGGCGTTCGTGGGGCAGTGAACCGGTGGTTCGCAAACGGCCCCTCTCACCGCAACGGGAGAGGGGCTTGCAGCGTCAGGCCGTTGCTGCCTCTAGCGCTGCCGGCTGCGGTGCCGGGCTGCGGATCAGATGATCGAAGGCGCTCAACGCGGCGGTCGAACCGGCACCCATCGCAATGATGATCTGCTTGTACGGCACCGTGGTGCAGTCACCGGCGGCAAACACGCCCGGCACATTGGTCTGGCCGCGGTCATCGATGATGATCTCGCCGCGACCGCTCAGGTCCACCGTGCCACGCAGCCACTCGGTGTTCGGCAGCAGGCCGATCTGCACGAAGATGCCTTCCAGCTCGACCCGGTGCGAATCGCCGCCGACACGGTCGGTGTAGACGATGCCGTTGACCTTCTGGCCGTCGCCCAGCACTTCGGTGGTCTGTGCGTTGAGCACCACCTTCACGTTGGGCAGGCTGTTGAGCTTGGCCTGCAGCACCTGGTCGGCACGCAGCTTGCTGTCGAACTCGAACACGGTGACATGGCTGACTATACCGGCCAGGTCGATGGCCGCTTCCACGCCGGAGTTGCCGCCACCGATCACCGCCACGCGCTTGCCCTTGAACAGCGGGCCGTCACAGTGCGGGCAGTAGGCCACGCCCTTGTTGCGGTATTCGTTCTCGCCCGGCACGTTCATCTGCCGCCAGCGTGCGCCGGTGGACAGGATCACGCTCCTGGACTTCAGCGAGGCACCGTTCTCCAACTGCACTTCGACCAGGCCATCGGCACCGGCCGGCACCAGCTTGGTGGCGCGCTGCAGGTTCATGATGTCCACCTCGTACTCACGCACGTGGGCTTCCAGCGCGGCGGCCAGCTTCGGGCCTTCGGTGTGCTGCACCGAGATGAAGTTCTCGATGGCCATGGTGTCCAGCACCTGGCCGCCAAAACGCTCGGCGGCAACGCCGGTGCGGATGCCCTTGCGGGCCGCATAGATGGCCGCAGCCGAGCCGGCCGGGCCACCGCCCACCACCAACACGTCGAACGCATCCTTGGCCTTGATCTTCTCCGCCTCGCGGGCGGCGGCGCCGGTGTCCAGCTTGGCCACGATCTGCTCCAGGCTCATGCGGCCCTGGTCGAAGATCTCGCCATTGAGGAACACGGTGGGCACCGACATCACCTGGCGCTGCTCCACTTCGTCCTGGAACAGAGCGCCGTCGATGGCCACATGCGTGATGTTGGGGTTCAGCACCGCCGCCAGGTTCAGCGCCTGCACCACATCCGGGCAGTTCTGGCAGGACAGCGAGAAATAGGTTTCAAAGCGGTACTCGCCCTTCAGGTCGCGGATCTGCTCCAGCAGTTCGGCCGCTTCCTTGGACGGATGGCCGCCAACCTGCAGCAGGGCCAGCACGAAGGAGGTGAACTCGTGGCCCATCGGCAGACCAGCGAAGGTCAGGCCGATGTTCTGGCCCGGGCTGTCCAGGTCGAACGAGGGCACGCGGCCCTGGCCGTCACGGCGCACGTCAAGGGTGATCTTGTCCGTCAGCGTGACCAGCGTGTTGAGCAGCTCCATCATCTCCTGCGACTTGGCGCCGTCATCGGCGTGCGCGGTGATGTGGATCGGGCGGGTCACCCGTTCCAGGTAGGCTTTGAGCTGGGTCTGCAGGTTGGCATCCAACATGGACAATCTCCTAATCAAGGCAAAACGTTGGGCAATACGGCGGCATTGACGTCGCTGCGTGGGGGCAGGTCGCCTGGGAATGTAGGGGTGAACCGCAGCCTGCTTGCTCGGCTTGCTGGCGCCGTGCTGGCTGGCGTCAAACACGCTGCGGTTCACCCCCACGCCCGCCGCGAGGCGGGGTGGGAGCGAGGGACGGCTTAGATCTTGCCGACCAGGTCCAGCGACGGCGCCAGGGTCTTTTCGCCTTCCTTCCACTTGGCCGGGCACACTTCGCCCGGGTGGCTGGAGACGTACTGGGCAGCCTTGACCTTGCGCAGGGTGTCGGCGGCTTCGCGGCCGATGCCTTCAGCGGTGATTTCCACCGACTGGATCACGCCCTGCGGGTCGATGATGAAGGTGCCACGGTCAGCCAGGCCGGCCGGACGCAGAACGTCGAAGTTCTTCGAGATCTGGTGGGTCGGGTCGCCGATCATGGTGTACTTGATCTTGCCAATGGCGGCCGAGGTGTCGTGCCATGCCTTGTGCGAGAAGTGGGTGTCGGTGGAAACCGAGTACACCTCGACGCCCAGCTTCTGGAATTCGTCGTAATGCTCGGCCAGGTCTTCCAGCTCGGTCGGGCAGACGAAGGTGAAGTCGGCCGGGTAGAACACAACCACGGACCACTTGCCCTTCAGGTCGGCGTCGCTGACCTTGACGAACTGGCCGTTCTTATAAGCATCGGCCTCGAACGGCAGGATTTCGGTATTGATGACGGACATCGTTTTTCCTCTTGTGGAAGGGGTGGGTGGAAAGCGTTGAGGGAGAGACTAATAGGCAGTGCCTAATAAAACAAATGAATTGGATGCATCGTATCAATAGGTTTTGACTATCGATCCCGCCCGTGAACCTGCTGCAAGCCTTGATATCGGGGGCTTTGCCGGGTTTCCAAGCCGCTTCCGGCAAAGCTGAACGGATTGGAATAGGCAGGGCCAATGCCGGTGACAGACGCCGGCGGTAGGCAGGACGGGGCGGGCTGACTATCCTCGCCGTCCTGGAAAGACGCCGCGAAGAGGTAGTGAAGTGTCCACGCTGAAGGTTGCCGAGCTGTTGCGGGAGGCCGCTGCGCGCCTGCCGGGCGACGATGCCCGCCATGAGGCCGAGCAGTTGCTGATCCATGTGCTGGGCGTGGAACGGGCCTGGTTGTTCGCCCATGCCACCGATACGGTGGACGAAGACAGCCGGCAGCGCTTCGAGCTGCTGCTGACGCGCCGCGCCGAGGGCCACCCGCTGGCCTACCTGCTGGGCCGCCGTGGGTTCTGGACGCTGGACCTGCAGGTCAATACCGCCACCCTGATCCCGCGCCCGGAAACCGAGCTGCTGGTGGAGCAGGCGCTGGCGCGGTTGCCGTCTGACGACATGGTGCGGGTGGCCGACATGGGCACCGGCAGTGGCGCGATCGCGCTGTCCATTGCCAGTGAGCGGCCGCTGGCCACGGTGATGGCCACCGACCTGCTGGGCCCGGCGCTGGCGGTGGCGGTGAAGAACGCGCAGGCGCATGGCCTGGACAACGTCTGGTTCCGCCGCGGGCACTGGTATGCGGCGTTGGGCGCGGACCGTTTCGACATGATCGTCAGCAACCCGCCGTATATCGCGGCGGGCGATCCGCACCTGGCCCAAGGCGATCTGCGGTTCGAGCCGCCACCGGCACTGGCTTCCGGCACCGATGGCCTGGATGCGATCCGCGAGATCATCGCCGGCGCGCACGAACACCTGGTGGCAGGTGGCTGGCTGTTGCTGGAACACGGTTGGGACCAGGGCGAGGCGATCCGCGCGCTGCTGGTGCAGGCCGGGTTCGACGAGGCGCAGACGGTGCAGGATATGGAGCAGCGCGACCGCGTCACCCTGGGCCGTTGGCCGGGATGAGGTGGGACGCGTTCGGCGCGGCGTAGGTTTCGCTTTTGCCATTGCTGTTGCTGCTGTTGTTGCTTTTGTCGTTGCCGTTGCAGGAGTTTTTGGCTTGTCATTCCCGCGCAGGCGGGAATCGCTCCTGCGTTGGTTTCTGCTCCTGCTGCGGTCTCAGCTTCGGCCCGACACAGCGCAGCCATCAAGATCCCGGAGTCATGGCGATTCCCGCCTGCGCGGGAATGACGGCTTGCGGATATCCACGTCAGAAACGGACACTGCCGCGGAGCAGACCGGTCAGATTTTGGCGCACGACGGCGGCCTGATCCTTTCGTACCATCGAGGCATCCACACCGGAGATGCCGATGATCCGCACGTCCGCCGCGGCTGTCCTGCTGCTCGCATCGTTGACCTGTTTGCCGGCCTCGTCTGCCAACCCGCAAGCACCGTTGCATCCATTGCGGGACACCGCGCCGATGCACGACGACTACGCTGATCTGGCACCGCTGGGCGCGGCCATCGGCGACAAGCGCATCGTCATGCTGGACGAACTGACCCATGGCGAAGGCAATATCTACCAGAGCAAGGTGCGCACCGTGCGCTACCTGCATGAGCGCAAGGGCTTCGATCTGCTGGTGCTGGAAAGCGGCCTGTTCGATGTCACCCGGCTGTGGCAGTCACGCCGGCCGCTGCGGACCAATGCGCCGGGCAACATCTTCTACATGTATGCCAACAGTGCCGAGCTGTGGCCGTTGTACGACTACCTGGACGCGCAGCGCGATGCGCCGGCTGCGATGCAGCTGGCCGGTTTCGACGGCCGCCTGAGTGGCGCGCTGTCGCGCACGCAGCTGGTGCCGCAACTGCGCGCGCGGCTGGCGCGGCAGCCACTGGATGCGGGCCGGCAGGCGCGTGTGCAGGGCTATCTGCAGCAGCTGCAGCGCCTGCTTGACGGCGAGCTGGCGCCAGCGGATGCGGCCACCCGCCAGCAGTTCCTGGCGGATGCGCAATGGTTGCCGGGCCTGCTGCCCGCCGCCGATGAGGAACACGGCGAGGATGTATTCGACAGCGACGGTTTCTGGCGGCGCATCAATGCCAGCCTGCAGCGCATGGCCGAGGTGAGCTGGCAGCTGCGGCCATTCGACGAACACGATCCGGTGATGGCCGACAACCTGCGCTGGTTGCTGGAACAGGCCTATCCCGGCCGCAAGGCGGTTGTCTGGGGCCACTACGCGCACCTGAACAAGCTGGGCGGCTACCGCGACGGTCATCCGCGCGGCTTCCCGCCGGTCGACAACGTGACCCGCGCGCTGCCGGCGGCGCTGCAGGCGCAGACCTATGTGCTGCATTTCGCCGGTGCCCAGGGCCGCTACCGCGATTACATCGACCAGCAGGCACGGCAGGTGGTGGCCACACCGCAGCAGCTGGAAACGCGCCTGACCGCACATGGCCCGGTGTTCGTGGACCTGCATGCCGGCCGCGTGCCGGGCGAGGAGGACGCCGGCAACCGGCTATGGAGCATGGATTACGCCGATGGCCTGGGCTTGCCCGAGGCGCGGCAACGCTTCGACGGCATGTGGCTGCAGCCGGGCATCACCCCGTCCGACTATCGCACGCCCTGAGCGCCACCCGCCGTGCAGACAGGTAGCAACACAGGGCTGCGTTAAACTACGCGGCCTGTTCCCAGCGAGGCTGCCATGCGCACGCTCTATCCCGCCATCGAGCCCTACGAAACCGGCACGCTCAAGGTCGACGACCGCCACACGCTGTATTTCGAACAATGCGGCAACCCCGACGGCAAGCCGGTGGTGATGTTGCACGGCGGCCCCGGTGGCGGCTGCAGCGACAAGATGCGGCAGTTCCACGACCCGGCCAAGTACCGCATCATCCTGTTCGACCAGCGCGGTTCGGGCCGTTCCACCCCGCATGCCGATCTGGTGGACAACACCACCTGGGATCTGGTCGCCGACATCGAGAAGCTGCGCGAGAAGCTTGGCGTGGCGCAGTGGCAGGTCTTTGGTGGCAGCTGGGGTTCCACCCTGGCGCTGGCCTATGCCGAGACGCACCCGCAGCGTGTCACCGAGCTGGTGCTGCGTGGCATCTTCATGCTGCGCCGCTGGGAGCTGGAGTGGTTCTACCAGGAAGGCGCCAACCGCCTGTTCCCGGATGCGTGGGAGCACTACCTCAAGCCGATCCCGCTGGTTGAGCGGCATGACCTGATCTCGGCCTTCCACCGCCGCCTGACCAGCGACGACGAGACCACGCGGCTGGACGCTGCGCGCGCCTGGAGCGTGTGGGAAGGCGCCACCAGCTTCCTGCATGTGGATGACGACTTCATCAACAGCCACGAAGACCCGCAGTTCGCGTTGGCCTTTGCCCGCATCGAGAACCACTACTTCGTCAACGGTGGCTTCTTCGAAGTGGAAGACCAGCTGCTGCGTGACGCGCACAAGATCGCCCATATCCCCGGCGTGATCGTGCACGGCCGTTATGACGTGGTGTGCCCGCTGGCCAACGCCTGGGATCTGCACAAGGTCTGGCCGAAGGCACAGCTGCAGATCACCCCAGCCTCCGGCCACTCGGCATTTGAAGCCGAGAATGTGGACGCCCTGGTGCGCGCGACCGACAGCTTCGCCTGATAGCCCGAGATTGGGCCCCCTCCCTTTGCCGCAGGCAAGGGGAGGGCCGGGGAGGGGTGCTCTGCGCTGTAGATCCAGCGGTGGTTTAGCGTGATCGGATTGCTGGGCAGGCCCTTGCCGAGCATGGCTCGGCACTACATCTGCGCCCCTCCCTCTGCCGCAGGCAAGGGGAGGGCTGGGGAGGGGGGCTCTGCGCTGTAGATCCAGCGGTGTTTTAGCCCGATTGGATGGCTGGGCAAGCCCCTGCCGAGCATGGCTCGGCACTACATCTGCACCCCCTCCCTTTGCCGCAGGCAAGGGGAGGGCCGGGGAGGGGTGCTTTTGCGCTGTAGATCCAGCGGTGTTTTAGCCCGATTGAATGGCTGGGCAGACCCCTGCCGAGCATGGCTCGGCACTACACCTCCCCCTCCCTTTGCCGCAGGCAAGGGGAGGGCCGGGAAGGGGAGCTTTTGCGCTGTAGATCCAGCGGTGTTTTAGCCCGATTGGATGGCTGGGCAAGCCCCTGCCGAGCATGGCTCGGCACTACATCTGCACCCCCTCCCTTTGCCGCAGGCAAGGGGAGGGCTGGGGAGGGGTGCTTTGCGCTGTAGATCCAGCGGTGTTTCAGCCCGATTGGATTGCCGGGCAAGCCCCTGCCGAGCATGGCTCGGCACTACCGGGTGCTGTTCTTGTCAGCGCTGACAAGCACCTCCGCGCGGATGAAGGCAGCATCCAAGTCTGGTCATTACTCAGGGCATCCGCGTGTCACTGCGCCACTTTCACTACCTGGGGCTATGCGGCCTCCTGCTGCTGGCCGCGCCGTTGGCGGCGCAATCCCTGTCCACTGACGCGCCGGTCGAATGGCGTGCCGACGCTTCGGCCAACAAGCAAGCACAGAAGGCGGCGGAAAAAGCCGCTGAGCGTTCGCAACCACCGCCGGGCAAGGGCGCGATGGCAGACAAGGCGGGCGCGCCACCGAGCGGTGGCCCTGGCGGGCAGGGTGGTCCGCCACCAGGTGGCATGGGCGGCGGCCCGCAGGGCGAGGGTCCGGGTGGCAAGGGCGGACCTGGCGGGCCGGGTGGCCCCGGTGGCCCGGCAGCAGCGCAGCGCGCCGGGCGTGCATCGGCTGCGTCCATGCTGCGCCCGGAAATGGCTTTCGCCGCACCGCTGGAAGACAGCCTGATGCTATACCGCAGTCGCGAGTCGGTGTTGTTCGGCAGCAAGGACAGTACGGCGGTAACCATCCTGCCCTTGTCCGGTGATGCGGTGACGGTGGCGCCGGGTGTGCAGGCCAGCGTGCATGAGGATGCCGATGGAGTGTGGGTGGAGATGCTCACCTCCAACGCCATCAAGGTGATCTGCCGTTATCACCAGGAAGCCGATGGCAGCCTGCGCGTCGATGTGGTGGCAGAAGGTCCGGTACCGCACCCGGGTAGCCGTTTTGAAGTGACGCGGCGCTACCGGGCAGCGGGGCTGCGTTAGTTGATGGGTGGTTAAGTGGGTGGTCAGAAAATGACCAGTCCTGACAAAGGCTTGCGGCATAAGGGCTGTGCGCGCTTATCCACAGCTTGTGTAGGCGTAAGGGCACAGCCTGTGTGGACAACACTGTTCCCTCCGTTTGCCGAGCATGTTGCCGAGCATGGCTCGGCACTACGCTCCCTCCCTTTGCCGCAGGCAAGGGGAGGGTTGGGGAGGGGTGCTCTTGCTTTGGATCTGAGGCTTGCGCGGCGCGGAGGGATTTCTGGGCAGGCCCCTGCCGAGCATGGCTCGGCACTACGCCCCCTCCTTTTGCCGCAGGCAAGGGGAGGGCTGGGGAGGGGTGCTCTTTGCTTTTGATCTGTGGCTTGCGCGGCGGGGAGGGATTGCTGGGCAGGCCCTTGCCGAGCATGGCTCGGCACTACAGTTCAGGCTTGCAGCAGCTCGGGCTGCAGCTTGCCGAAGATCCTCGCCAGGCGGTCGGCCCAGGCCTGCTGGCCGGCGCTGTCGGCTATCAGGTCCTGGCGGATTTCCAGTTCCACATGCACCAGGCCACGGCCTTCGCCATGCACCGGCACCGCATAGTCGCTGCTGCTGCTCACCGAATACGGCTGGTTGTCGCCAACATCCAGATCACCTTCCGCACGCAGTGCCTGCAGCAACGCATGCGCAAAGCGGGTGTCCTGGTGGTAGAGCACGCCGGCATGCCAGGGGCGCTGAACACCGCCCATGGCGGGGGTGAAGCTGTGCATCATCACCAGCAGGGTCGGCCTGCCGGCGTCGCGGCGGCGATCCAGCTCAGCGTCGATGCGCGCGTGGTAGGGCGCGTGGATCGCGTCGATGCGCTGCTGCCGCTGTGCCGCGCTCAAACCACGATTGCCGGGGATGGCGGTGCCATCGCTGGTTTCAGGGATCAGCGTGGGTGACAGCAGGGGGCGATTGCAGTCGATCAGCAGGCGCGAATAGGTCTGCTCGATCGCCCAGGCATCCAGCTGGCGGGCCAGTGCGCGGGTGGTGCCGGCAATGCCGATGTCCCAGCCGATATGCCGGTCCAGTTCGGCCTGTGGCAGGCCCAGGTCCTGCAGTGCCTGCGGTATGCGCTGGCCGGCGTGATCGGCCAGCAGCAGGTAGGGCGAGCTGCCGTGCGGATGGTGGATCTGGAACACCGCCGGATCGTCGCTGCCCAGCAGTGCCGGCGCCAGTTGCAGTCCGGAATCAGCCACGGGGGCGCCCGTCCAGATGGTGCTCGATCATCCACAGCCCGGCCCACAGCTTGGCGTCCAGCTCGTAGCCCTGGCCCATCTTCTCCACCAGCCAGGCGGCGGCGCGGGCGCGCGGGATGCTGTGTACGGTGATGTCCTCGCTGGCGTCGCCGCCACCGCTGCCTACCTTGCGCAGGCCGGTGGCACGGACGAAGGCGATCTTCTCGTTGCTGGCCCCCGAGGAGGTGGGGCCGATCATCAACACTTCGGCGTGGTCGGCGGTCCAGCCGGTTTCTTCCTCCAGCTCGCGGATGGCCGAGGCTTCGATGGATTCACCGGCGTCGATGTCGCCCACCAGCCCGGCCGGCATTTCGATGGTGCGGGCCTGCAGCGGCACGCGGAACTGTTCGACAAACAACACCTCGTCCTGCGGGGTGACCGCGATGATGATCGCTGCCAGGCCACCGGCGTGGGTGCGCTCGCTGTATTCCCAGGTGCCGCGCACCAGCATGCGCTGGTATTTGCCTTCATAGACAACGCGGGGTTCGGCGGTGTTCTGGCTCATGCGAACTCGTTGGCAGAGGTGGAAGGGGATTGCAGGCCGGCCGCAGTGAGCAGGCGGCGGCGCGTCATCGGGCCGAAGCGCAGGGCTTCGCACAGACCGCCGAGCATGTCGCCGTCACCGCTGGTACGGAGGAAGCGGCCGTCGGCATTGGCCAGCGGTGCGTTCAGCGCCACGGTGGTCAGCTGGCGGAACAGCAGGGCCTGCTCGCGCTGCTCGCGCAGGCGGGTGGCGATGGTGGCGGCGCCGCGCAGGCGCAGGAATGGGACTTCGTCGATGCGCTCGAGCAGGGCATCCAGCGTGCCGAAGTGGGCCAGCAGCACCGCTGCCGATTTGGCGCCGATGCCGGAGACGCCGGGGATGTTGTCCACCGCGTCGCCGCTCAGCGCCAGGTAGTCGGCCACCTGGTGGGCGTGCACGCCTTGCCGCGCCTTTACCCCGTCCGCGCCCCAACGCTGGTTGCGGGCGTAGTCCCATTGCTCGTCGTGTTCCAGCAGCAGCTGCGACAAATCCTTGTCGGCCGAGACGATGACGCCGCGCAGTTGGCCGCGGCTGGCATGCAGGGCGCTGCCGATCAGGTCGTCGGCCTCGTATTCGCGGTCGGCCAGTACCTCCAGGCCCAGCGCGGCGCACAGCGCCTTGCAGTGGGCAAACTGGCGGCGCAGTTCTTCCGGGGCCGGGTCGCGGTTGGCCTTGTAGGCCGGGTACAGCGCGTGGCGGAAGCAGCTGTCCAGGGCTTCGTCGAAGGCGACCGCGATATGCCGCGGGCGCTCACGTTCGAGCAGGTCCAGCAGGAAGCGGGCAAAACCGTGAACTGCGTTGACCGGCCAGCCCTGGGCATCCTGGAACTCGTCCGGCATCGAATGCCAGGCGCGGAACACATACAGGCTGGCGTCGATCAGGTAGAGCGGCTGCAGCGGGGCGCTGGCTGCGCTCACGGCTGCCAGTCCTGCAGCAGGCTGGCCGGGTCGGGGCGGTCGCGGTCGGGCACAGCGATCTTGGGGGTGCCGATATGGATGAAACCGACGATCCGTTCATTTTCAGCCACGCCCAGGTGGCGGGCCACTTCCGGGTCGGTCGCCATCCATGCGGTCAGCCATTGCGCGCCGAAGCCGCAGCCCTGGGCGGCCTGCAGCAGGGCGAAGCAGACGCAGCCGGCGGTGAGCAGCTGTTCCTGGGCCGGAACCTTGGGGTTGTCCTGCAGGCGCGCGATCACGGTGATGATCAGCGGCGCATGCGAGAAGCGCTGGCGGTCCTTCTCCACTGCGGCATCGGCGGCATGGGGATCGCGCTGGCGGCTGCGCTGGGCCAGGAACTCGCCCAGCGCGTGGCGTGCATCGCCCTGCAGGCGCAGGAAGCGGAACGGCACCAGCTTGCCGTGGTCGGGCACGCGCACTGCCGATTGCAGCATGCGCAGCACGGTGGCGTCGTCAGGGGCGGGGGCGCCCAGTTGCAGGGAGGGGACCGAGCGGCGCTGGTCCAGCGCCTGCAGGAAGCAGTTGTCCGACATGGCTCACGGGCAGGGAAAGCGGCCATCGATTATAGACGGCCACGGGTGACGGCCCGCTGTCGGTGGGCCGCGGCAAATCTGTGCGCTTGGTCTTGCGGGCTGAATGCAGCAGGGTTCGCCAAATCCACAGCGCCCGCTTAGCATGTCAGGCAATGCCGGGCCGCCGGCTGTGAGGTATGAAGTGCGCACTGCATCACTTACCCTGTTCAGCTTCTCGGCCTACCATGCCGGTGCGGAAACAGGGGCCGCGTCTGCATCAATCCATCCATTTTTGAGAAGTCCAGCGCCTTTCGGGGTGCGGAGCCTTTGCGCATGATGTCCAATCCGCATTCCGCCGGCCTCCCCGGTCGCAACCAGAGCCTGCTGTCGATGGCGCGCGAGGCCGCGTTGCCGTCCATTTCCCAGGCCTTCGACAAGGTGCTGGGCGGCTTTGACGATGTGTTGTTCGATCGCGCCGAGACCGCCGGTGCCTCGCAGCTGGCCTTCCTGGACGGCATGCGCGAGCTGCGCCGCCGGCGTGAGGAGATCTCGCGCCGCTTTGCCGCCCATCTGCAGCAAGCCTGGGCCGCGCTGGATGCCGGTACGCCGCTGTCGGCCGAAAGCGTGCTGGCCGGGCCGGGCGAAGGCGGGTTGAGCCTGGTGCCCGAGCACGTGCTGGAATCGCGTCTGGCGGTGCGCAATTTTGCCACCGTGCTGCTGCGTGACTGGAAGCAGGTGCTGCAGCGCATCGACCACCGCCTGGCCTGGATTGCCGGTGTGCCGGCGCTGGACGCCGACACCAATCCAATCGGCCCCGAGCATATCGGCGTGGCCGTGCACGAGGCCTTCTATACCTGTGACCTGGCCGCGGAAGTGCGGCTGGTACTGTTCAAACTGTGCGAGCGCGAGTTCGCTGCCGGCATCGGCAAGCTGTACGAGACCGTGGATGAGCGCCTGGCCCAGGCCGGTGCCGCGCCCGACATCGCCCCGCAGCGCCGTGCCCAGCCGCAGCGCCCGGCTGCGCAGGCTGCCGCGGAGGCGGAGGCTGACGAGTTCGACCCAGGGCACGCGCCGATGTGGGCGCAGCGCTTCTCCGAGCGCTGGAGCCAACGCCGCAGCAGCATGGCCGGCGGCGGCTCGGATGGGTTTGCTGGCGGTGCCGGCTTTGATGCCGCCGCCGTGTATGGCGGTGATTCGCAGAACATGGTGCTGGAGGCATTGCATGAGTTGCTGTCGCAATCGCGGCAGCAGCGCGAAGGTGGGAGTGCCGCTGCGCAGTCCGCCGGCGCTGGCCAGCACCGTGCGCTCAACCAGCGCGAGATGATGTCGGTGTTGTCGTTGTTGCAGGCCACCCCCACCGCGACCTTGCGGGCAGCGGTGGGCGAGGACGGTGAATCGCTGGCCCAGCGGCTGAAGAGTGAAGTGCTGTCCGGCGCCACCCGCCTGGGTGTGGATCCGGCCGAGGCGCGGCTGGACCCGCAGGACGAGGATGCCATCGACCTGGTCAGCATGTTGTTTGACGTGATGCTGGACGAGCGTGAGCTGGAGGGGCGTTCGCGCGAACTGATCGGCCGGTTGGTGGTGCCTTTCGTCAAGGTCGCCATGCTGGACCGGCGCATGTTCGTGCAGAAGACCCATCCAGCCCGCAAGCTGCTCAATTCGCTGGCTGAGGCCTGCGAGGGCAATGCCGGCGAGAGCCAGGCCGAACGCGCGCTGATGGGCAAGGTCGAGGAGATCATCGAGCGCCTGACCGCCGAGTTCAATGAAAACCTGGCCATCTTCCTGACCCTGGAAGAAGAGTTCCGCGAGTTCCTGGCCCAGCACCGGCGCCGCATCGAAATTGCCGAGCGCCGTGCCGCTGAGACCCAGCGTGGCCAGGAGAAACTGGAAGTAGCGCGTGCCCGCGCCGCGACCGAGCTGGACAGCCGCATCAGCGGTGTCGCCCTGCCCAAGGCGATCGAGGATTTCCTGCGCCAGCCGTGGAACCACCATCTCACCCTGACCCTGTTGCGCGAAGGCGACGAGGGCGAAGGTGTGGCTGAAACCCTGAAGCTGGCGGACGCCTTGCTGGAGGAAGTGACCGAGGCGCGCCGCCATATCGTCGGCAAACCGTGGCTGCAGGCCTGCCAACCGGGCTTGCGCAAGGTCTTTGCCAGCGTCGGCCTGCATGGCGATGGCGGCAGCACGGCCATCGATGCCCTGCACGACACACTGCAGGCCATTGCCGAGGCGCGCCCGGAACTGGAGCGCGCGCTGCCGGAGCTGCCGCAGGTTGCCCTGCCCACGCCGCCGCCGCAGGAAGCCCCGGCCATCGAATTTGGCAGTGCCACCAAGGCCGAGGATTTCGACGACGCCGATGCCGAGCGCTTCCGCAAGATGGAGATCGGCACCTGGCTGGATTTCATCGACAAGGAAGGCAAGCTGCAGGCCGGCAAGCTGTCCTGGGTCAGCCCCATTTCCTCGCGGCTGTTGTTCGTCAACCGCCGTGGCATCCGTTTCTGCGTGGCCTCGCCCGAGGAGTTGGCAGTAATGGTGCGGCTGGGCCGGCTGCGCACGCATGTCGATGATGGTGCTTTCGACAGCGCCATGCAGGGTGTACTGGACCGGCTGGAGCCGCAGGTCTCTCCCGTCTGATCCTGTTTGGCAGGCCGCAGGCCTGCCGCTGGCGGCCAAGGCTTTGCTACGATCCGAGGGTTGATCCATCGCGCATCGGGGACTGGAATGGCCGTTGATGTCTGGGTAGTAAAGGAAACCGCCGACGGTGAGCGGCGTGTTGCCGCCACACCGGAAACGGTGAAGAAGTTGCTGTCCGCAGGTGCACAGGTACATCTGCAGCCGGGTGCGGGTGCCGCCGCCGGTTTTGCCGACCAGGCGTATGTGGATGCAGGCGCCACGCTCGGCGACGTACTTGAAACCGCCGATGTGGTGTTATGCGTGCAGGCACCGCCACCGGCAACCCTGGCCCGGCTCAAAACCGGCGCGGTACTGGTCGGTAGCCTGCACCCGCAGGCCGATGCCGAGCGTGCCGCGGCGATGCAGGCGCGGCAGTTGCAGACCTTCCCGTTGGAGCGGCTCCCCCGCACCACCCGTGCGCAGGCGATGGACGTACTCAGCTCGCAGGCCGGCATGGCCGGTTACAAGGCAACGCTGATCGCTGCCCAGTTGGCCCCGCGCTTCTTCCCGATGTTGACCACCGCAGCCGGCACCATCCGCCCCTCGCGGGTGCTGGTGGTCGGCGCTGGCGTTGCCGGCCTGCAGGCAGTGGCAACCGCCAAACGCCTGGGCGCAGCGGTCGAGGGGTTCGACGTGCGCCCGGAGACCCGCGAACAGATCGAGTCGCTGGGTGGCAAGTTCCTGGACCTGGGCGTCAGTGCGGCCGGCGAGGGTGGCTATGCGCGCCAGCTGACCGAGGACGAGCGGGCCGAGCAGCAGCGTCGCCTGGGAGAGCACCTGAAGAACGTTGATGTGGTCATCTGCACGGCCGCCGTGCCGGGGCGCCCGGCGCCGAAGATCGTGACCGCCGCGATGGTGGCGGGCATGCGCCCGGGCAGCGTCATCGTCGATCTGGCTGCCGAAACCGGTGGCAACTGCGAGGCGACCGAACCGGGCCAGACGCGCGATGTGGGCGGAGTGACCGTCGCCGGGCCGCTGAACCTGGCCAGCATGGGTGCAGTGCATGCCAGCGAAATGTTCGCGCGCAACGTTTACAACTTCGTCGTGCTGTTCCTCAAGGACGGCAAGTTGTCGTTCGACTGGAACGACGAGCTGCTGGCCAAGACCGTGTGGCCGGCACGCCCGGCCGGTGGCGAGATTCCGCCGGTCTGACCGTCCTGGGTAGAGCCGAGCCATGCTCGGCTGGGGTTCTACGCGGAAATCGCCTTGCTGCCGTGATGTAAGCCTCGAGCGATGCAAGCCTCGAGGCCGATCATGCATCGGGATGCTGGCTGGCTCGTTGCTTTGCTGAAGCCTGATGCGCGGCGGATGCTGCTCCTGCAGTGCGGATGCGTTGTTTGAAAGGCCTTCGCCGAACATGGCTCGGCAGTACACCCCCTCCTTTTGGCCGCAGGCCAAGGGAAGGGCCGGGGGAGGGGGGCTTTTGGTTTTGCGGGTAATGCCCCTGCCGAGCATGGCTCGGCACTACCCCCCCTTCCTTTTGGCCGCAGGCCAAGGGGAGGGCCGGGGAGGGGTGCTTTTGGCTTTGCGGGTAAAGCCCTTGCCGAGCATGGCTCGGCACTACCGGGGCTTGATCAGCGTGGGGGGCGGGCGGCGGGCGGGTTGGCCTCCACCCACTGGCGGCGCTGTTCCGGGCTCATCTTGTTCCATTGCTCGCGCAGTTGCTGGCGCTGGTCCTTGTCCATGCCGCGCATCTTGTCGAACAGCGCCTGGGCATCGCGGCGTTGGCTGGGCGACATGTTCTCGAACCGGTGCATGCCGCGGCGGGCCTGCTCGCGCTGTTCCGGGGTCATCTGCTGCCAGCTGCGGGCATGTTCATAGGTGCGCTGGCGGCGTTCCGGGGAGGCATTCCAGCGGTCACGCACCGGTGCGATCAGGGTCTCGCGTTGGGCCGGGGTCAGCTGGTCCCATTCGGGCAGGGCGGCTTGCTGTGCCAAGGCGGGCGCGCAAGCCAGTAGCAGGGGCAGCAGGAAAAGGGGGCGGGTGTGCATGGGCTTCATTCCATTGCCAGGTTGTCCGAACCCAGCCACAGGTACAGCTCGGGGCTTTCGTCGAACAGCAGGGTGGTGTCGTCTTCGCTCTGGTCAGCGATGGTGGGGGTAGGGGCCAACGGTGTGGGCGGGCTGCTGTTGCTGAACTGCAGGCCCAGCGCCACTGCCAGGACTGCAGAGCAGGCGGTGGCCAGCAGCCAGCCTGCGCGGCGTGACGGCGCGCCGGATGTGCGGTTGCCGACCTGCTGGCGGCCCTGGCGCAGGCGCGCCAGTGTGGCCGCGGACAGGTGGCTGTCGGCCTGCTGCTGCAGTTGCCGCAGCGAGCGATCGAAGCCATCGGGGGTGTTGGGCAGGCGGTTCACCGCACTTCCTCCAGTTGCTGCATCAGGGCGTCGCGCGCGCGCGACAGATGGGTTTTTACCGAGCCTTCGGAGCAGCCCATCGCCTTGGCGGTGGTGGCCACGTCCAGTTCCTGCAGCACGCGCAGGCTGAACGCCTCGCGTTGCCGTGCCGGCAGCCTGCGCAGGGCCTGTACCAGGTGTGCGTACTGCACCTGCTGCTGGTGCTGTTCGGCCGGGCCGGGGGCATGGTCGGCCCAGTCGATGGTGCTGTCCGGGTCCTGTTCGGCCTGCGGTGCCCAGAACTTCAGGCGGAAACTGCGGCGTCGCTGCAGATCGATGATGCGCCGGCGCAGGATGCTCCAGAACAGTGGCGTCCATTCGCTGGCCGGGTGGTCGCGGTAGCCAAGCATGCGTTCCATGGCGTCCTGCACCGCGTCCAGCGCATCCTCACGTTGGCGCAACCCGGACTCGGCAAAGCGGAAGGCGCGTGGCCCGATGCCGGCCAGGAACGCATCCAGCGAGGCGGGTACGGCGTCGGTCGGGTTGGTCAGGGGCGGGCTGGTCACCAGCACAGGGTACGGGTTCCGAGGGGTCTCGGCCTCTATAACGCACCAGTGCCGGATCGGTTGACAACGCAACCGTCGCATCCGCTTTGCTGGCTTGGTTATGATGCCGGGCAGGCGTTTGCCGCCTTCGGAGAGAACAGCAATGGGCGACGGGTTCGTAGCGTTGTATATCTTCATGCTGGCAGCCATTGCCGGCCACGTGATCATTTCGCGGGTGCCGGTGATCCTGCATACGCCGTTGATGTCTGGTTCCAACTTCATCCACGGCATCGTGCTGATCGGCGCGATGGTAGTGCTGGGCCACGCCGATACCACCCTGGAGAAGGTCATCGGTTTCATTGCCGTTGCGCTGGGCGCGGGCAATGCGGCCGGTGGTTACGTGGTGACCGAGCGCATGCTGGACATGTTCAAAAGCTCGAAGAAGCCCGAAGGCAAGGACAAGTGAGCCGGGTCTCCGTACAGGCCGCTGCCCCCGGCGTCGACGCCCGTCAGGTGTTCCAGTGGCTGAGCTACCTGCAGTATCCGGCGCTGCTGGTGGCCTTTGGCTACGCCGCCCGGCCGCTGTTCAATGGCATGGACGGCATGCTCGATGCCTATAACAGTGCACTGCTGTACGCCGGTGTCGGTGTGGGCATGTCCTCGCTGCAGGATCCCCGCAAAACACAGAACACGATGTCCAGGAAGGTCTGGGAAGACCCGCGCAAGGGAGGCTTCATGCTTTGGGTGCTGGCCACCCAGGCATTGCTGCCCATCGTGTTGGGCCTGCTGGGTGTCGCGCTGGCCAGCAACACCACGCTGGCGCAGCTGGCGCTGGGGCTGGTGTCATTTGGACTGGGCATGATCGGCCTGTTGAAGACGGCCATCGAGATGCGCGAGCACCACCGGCTGGACAAGCAGCCGCCCCCTAACACGCAGACGGCTCTGGAGGCCGGCGCATGAGCTTATCGATGCTGGTCAATACGAGTTACCTGGTTGCCGCCACGCTGTTCCTGCTGGGGCTGCAGCGCATGGCCTCGCCCAAGACCGCGCGCAGCGGCATCCAATGGGCCGGTGCAGGCATGCTGATCGCAACCGCGGCGACGTTTTTCCTGCCAGGGCTGCACAACATCGCCCTGATCCTGGTGGCGCTGGTGCTGGGCACCGGGCTGGCCTGGGTATCGGCAAAGAAAGTGGCCATCACCGACATGCCGCAGATGGTGGCGCTGTACAACGGCATGGGCGGCGGCTCGGCGGCGGCGATCGGTGCAGTGGAACTGCTGCGCTTCTCCGACCTCGCCAGCCGCGATACCAGCCATTGGAGCGCACAGGCCATTGCCGATCTGTCGGCACGCTTGCCGTCCACCACCGTCTTGGCTTTGGCGGTGATCGGTTCGGCGATCGGTGCGGTGTCGCTGTCCGGGTCGATCATCGCCTGGGCCAAACTCGATGGGCGCCTGGACAAGCGGGTGACGTTCCCGGGCCAGCAGGCCTTCAACCTGCTGGTTGCGTTGGCGATGCTGGCATTGGGCGCATGGGCAGCGGTCAGCCTGCAGCCGGTGGCGATCATCAGCTTCTTCGTGGTGGCGCTGGCGCTGGGCGTGTTGATGACGTTGCCGATCGGCGGCGCGGACATGCCGGTGGTCATTTCGCTGTACAACGCCTTCACCGGCCTGGCGGTGGCGTTTGAAGGCTATGTGCTGGGCAACGAGGCGCTGATCATTGCCGGCATGATGGTCGGTGCTGCCGGCATCCTGCTGACCCGGCTGATGGCCAAGGCGATGAACCGGCCGATCAGCGGCGTGCTGTTCTCCAACTTTGGCGGTGGTGGCCAGGGCGCGGAAATCACCGGCAGCCAGAAGCCGATCGAAGCGGCCGACGTCGCAGCGATGATGGCCTTTGCCGAGCGTGTGGTGATCGTGCCGGGTTACGGGCTGGCGGTTGCCCAGGCCCAGCACAAGATCTGGGAGCTGGCGCAGCGGCTGATCGAGCGCGGGGTGAAGGTCAAGTTCGCTATCCATCCGGTGGCCGGGCGCATGCCTGGGCACATGAATGTGCTGCTGGCCGAAGCAGGTGTGCCGTATGACTTGATCGCCGACATGGACGACATCAATCCGGAATTTGCCAACACCGATGTCTCCCTGGTGATCGGTGCCAATGACGTGGTCAATCCAGTGGCCAAGACTGACCCCGGTAGCCCGATCTACGGCATGCCGATCCTGGACGTGGTCAACTCAAAGAACACCATCGTCATCAAGCGCGGCAAGGGCACCGGTTTTGCCGGTATCGAAAATGCGCTGTTCTATGCCGACAACACGCGCATGCTGTATGGCGATGGCGCAGAAGCGGCCAGCGCCCTGGTCAGCGAACTCAAGGCGCTGGACGGCGGTCATTGAGCGCGGCGGCCGTCAGCAGACGGCCGCCTCATACTCGTCCTGCAGCTTCTGAGCTGCAGGTGCAGGCTCGGCAGCCATCCTGCGCAGGGCCGGTGTGAGGGGGACCTGCCTGCGCCGTGCGGCGGTGGTGGTGCAGCCAAAGCTGTGCTTGAACGCGCGGCAGAAGGCGCTCTCGCTTTCGAAGCCGAGTTGTTCGGATATCTCGCAGATGGGCGCGTTGCTGTCGCAGACAAGGTCCCAGGCACGCTGGTTGCGCAACCGTGCCGCATATTCGCTGGGGGTTTCACCAAATACTTCGCGATAGACGCGGATCAGGTGGGTCGGCGAGTAGTTGGCGGCGGCGGCCAGGCTGGTCATTCCCAGGCGGCTGTCCACATTGCAGCGGATGAGGTGCTGCACCCGTAGCAGCCGCAGCAGGGTTTGATGGCGGCGCAGGGCGGTACGGCCGCTGCAGCGTTCCAACTGGCCGTACAGCGGACGCTGGCGTTCGATCAATACTTCGCGCAGGCTGCCGAGCATGTCGCCGGCGGGCGTACTGTCAGCCCCCTTGAACCAGCGTGCCCGGCATAGCTGCACCATCAAGCGGGCCAGATCCACATCACATGACATCTCACGTGGAATCAGGTGATTGATGATCGACGCCGTGCTGCGCAGCGGGCGCTGCCACATGGCGGCAGGCGCTGCCACGCACAACCACCAACTGTGCTGGGGACTGAAATGGCGCAGGCTGCCGTCGGTCCACAGTTGTACGCGGCGTGATGCCAGTTTCCATGGCGTCGGGCCATTGATCAGGTCCAGCGAGCCATCCAGTACCAGCGTCGCGCTGATCCAGCCGGCCGGGATGAACAGCCGGTTGCCGCGGCCACGGCCAGTGATGGCGTGGATGCGTTCACCGCGCTGCAGGGAAAGATCCAGGCCCTGCGAACCCTGGATTTGATGATGTTGAATGCTTGCTTGCACAGGCATGCTCCTGACGATCTGGGGAACAGGACGGGGCGCTCCGGCGCCGTCCCGCAGCGGTTCGGGGGGTCTGTTGATGTAGACGCAGGGGACAGCCGGATTCCTCAGTAGTCGCCACAGGTTCTGTGCGGCTGCCCAGGGGGTGGGGGCGGCGGTGGAAAGTCAGGGCGGGGGCAACAGCCTCAAGGCCGAGGCTGCGGCGCGGAGGCGTTGGCTTCCAGACGACGTGCCTGCCCGGTGGTCAGGCCGAACGCCTGCTTGAAAGCCCGGCAGAAGGCACTCTCACTGTCAAAGCCCAGTGACTGCGATATTTCGCCGATGGACAAGGCGGTGCCGCGCACCATTGCCCAGGCCCGTTGTTGCCGTAGCCGGTTGGCAAACTCGCTGGGGGTCTCGTCGAAGACATCCCGGTAGGCGCGGATCAGATGGGTGGGGGAGTAGTTGGCACTGGCCGCCAGCTGATGCAGGTCCAGGCGGTCTTCGGTGGTATGGCGTATCAGGTGCTGGACCCGCAGCAGCCGCAGCAAGGTCTGGTGGCGCCGTAGTGCGGTCCGGCCGCTGCAGCGTTGCAGTTGCGCTTGCAGTGCTTGCTGGCGCTCGCACAGGGCGCCGCGCAGGTGCGCCAGATGGGTGTGGTCGATCGCCAGTGACGTTCGTTGTGCCGCTGGGTTGTGGAACGTACGGGTTATCGCGCGGATCATCCGGTGATCGGCGTTGAACTGATGCGGCAGAAATCCGTAGTTATCTGCATGGCGGTGATCAACCGCCAGCTTCCAGATGTCCGCCGGCGCGGCCACGCACAGCCACCATCCCATGCGCGCCATGTACAGGCGCAATGCGCCGTCCACCCATACCTGGCATTGCCGTGAGCTCAGCGTCCAGGCAGTGGCGGCGCTGGCACAAGCAAGCGATCCAGCCAGCACGAGGATCACGCTGCTCCAGCCGGAAGGCGCATGCAGGCGCGTACTCCGCCCCTTGCACATGATCAGGCGGAAGCCATCGGCTGGCAGCGCGGATAGATCGAGTATCTGATTGCTCTGAAGCAGGTGATGGCAGATCTTCACTGCACCTCCCATGTGCCTGGAACAAAGGATCCATCCCAAGGGGCGTTGCCTGGGCCCCCAACGACAGGGCCCGGTGCTGCCGCCGATATCGCGTCTCGTAAAGAGAAGACGCGCAGGAACACGACAACCTCATGGGACTGATGCGGCCCCGCGGCTGTACCCGTGGCATGCAGTGCCGACGCCGCGCACAATAAAAAAGCCCAGCAGTGCTGGGCAATGCCGGCATGGCCCCTCAAGCACGGATTGACTGCTGTGCTCGGTGAAGCACGCCCTGGGAGAGAGAGTGTCCAGGTCCGGGGGCGTCATGGTCCGGTGCCGTGGTGGCTGGACCGAGCGCTGGTTCGCGCTTTTGGATCGCCATTTTTTGTGGCTTGGATGGCCCCGCCGCCCGGGAGAACGTATTGGACGAAGTCACTGTGTATCGGCTCGCCCGGGCTCACCTACACGCGGGAGAGGCCGCGCAGGCTGCAGCCGCGTTGCGGCTGTTTCTGCAGCACCGGCCAACGGATACGGCTGGCCGGCAGATGCTGGCGATGGCCTTGGCAGGGCAGGGCGACTTCCTGTCCGCACGCGTTCAATTCGCGGAGCTGGCACGGGAACAGCCCGGCTTTCCGGATGCGTGGATCAATCTGGGCAATGCCTGCCTGCAATGCGGCGACGCCACTGCAGCGGTCGATGCATTCGGCAGGGCACAGGCGCTTGGCAGCGACGACGTGGCGTACCTGTTGGGACATGGCCTGGCCTTGCAGGCCACGGAGCAGTATTCACAGGCAGAGCAGTTGCTGGCACGCGCCTTGGTCCGCGAGCCAAACGCGGCCGACGTGCGCCTGGCATATGGGCAATGTCTGGCCGAACTGGAACGGTTCGAAGAGATCGCGGCATGCATCGATGACCTTGACCCTGCACGGCTGACCCTGGACCAGCAGTGCAGCCTGGCATGGTTGCGTGCGCAGGCGGGCAGGGACGAGCAGGCGCTGCAGTTGTACCAGAGCATTCTGCAGGCACAGCCGCAGCTTCACGAGGCGCGGCTGCAACTGGTGGTGTTGCTGGAGCGTTTGAACAGGGTCGGCGAGGCCGAGCGACATTTGCAACAGGTTCCGGTGCTGCAGGATTCGATCACGCCGATGTTCCGGCTGGCATCGATGCGGGTGGCCCGACGGCAGGGCAACACCGCACAGGCTTTGTCCTGCATGCGCGGGGTGTGCCTGCAGTCCGTACCGGAGGCCATGCGTGCGCAGTTGCTGTTTGAAAAAGCAAAGTGCCATGAGCAGGCAGGCGCTGCCGATGCGGTGATGCAGTCGCTTGCGCAGGCGCATGCAGCAGCAAAGGTGGCGCTGCAGCAGCGGCACCCGCAGCTGTGCCAGCGGGACCCGCTTGGCTGGCTTGCGCAGCGGCTGGCATCGCCGGCCGCGCAGGAATGGTGCACGCCGGTTGTCGACACGTTGCCACCTGACCCGGTGTTTCTGGTCGGCTTCCCGCGCTCTGGCACGACCTTGCTCGAGCGCATGCTGGATGCCCATGGGCAACTGCAGGTGTTGGACGAGCGTCCGGTACTGGAGCAGGTCATCACCTTGCTGCAGCAGTGCCCAGGCTGGGACCCGAACTCCCTGGATCGCGCACTCGCCGGGTTGTCGCCGGCGCAGTTGGGACTGGCACGGTCGGCCTACTGGCAGCGCGCCCGTGGCCACATGGCAGGTAGCGCCCGGCTTGTCGACAAGTACCCGCTGAGCTTGACCCGGGTAGCCCACGCCGCGCGCCTGTTTCCTGCTGCCGACTGGCTGCTGATGTTGCGGCATCCCTGTGATGTGGTTCTCAGCTGCTACATGCAGGCGTTCGGTATCAATGGTGGCGCGCTTGCATTCGAATCATTGGAAGCGGCTGCAATGGCCTATGCCCGGGTGATGCAATGGTGGGAGCAGCAACATGTGCTGTGGCCGGCCCTGCGGCTGCGTGTCGTGCGCTACGAAGACCTGGTGCAGCAGCCGCAGGCCGTGCTGGCGTCGCTGATGGCGTTCCTGCAGCTTGCCGTGGAGCCACCACAACTTCAGTTCCACAAAGCGGTACGGGAACGCTCGCGGCGGATTACAACTCCCAGCTATGCGCAGGTTGCACAGCCGTTGAATCCGGGCGCGATCGACAGATGGAAGCGCTACCGCGCGCATTTCAGCACGCAGGCACTCACTGTGCTTGAGCCGTGGGTGCGACGCTACGGTTATGAGCTGTGACTAGCGTTGTGGAAAGCGCAGATAGGTGGAAAGAATATATTTGTCCTGCGTCGGCGATGACTGTCCCTGGTGTGCGTACATCCAGTACGGCGGGAACATCAGCAGGCGTCCGCGCCGTGGCGCAATGCCGGCATCCAGGCCTGGAAACCAGGTTTGGCCGCCATCGGTCACGTCGTTGAGGTACCAGAGAAAGACCAGGTAGCGGTCGCAGACGGTATTGATGCTGTCGAAGTGGGTCTGAAATCTGTCCTGGCCAGCGCGGTAGCGCTTGAGGATAAGCGGGCTGAGCAGAGGGCTGTCGGGCAGCGCGATCGGGAGTTGGACGTCGTTGTTGTAGCGCCTCAATGCCTGGCTGATCAGATCACGGAAGAACTGCAGGAAGTCCGCATCGGCCAACCTGCCGATATCCATTTCGGTCCACCCGCTTTGCTCAAGGCCGGGGCGTACACCACGGCCATTGCGCTGCTGGAAGCGATCAAGTTCATTGAACGAGGAAATAAGCTTCGCGCACAGCGGTGCGGGAAGACTGTCGTCGTAGTAGCGCACGTAGTGACGCAGATCCAGTACCGGCTTTCCCGCTGCGGCATCTGCCGCAGCGGGACCGTTCACAGGATCAGAAGCGTGCGGTCCAGCGCATCCAGTAGTACCTGCCGATGGCATCGTAGGTCCGCATGTCGGTGGTGGCATTGAAGCCGGAGTAGATCAGCGGCGGTTGCCGATCGGTGAGGTTGCGTATACCCACTTGTACCGAGCTGTTCTTCAGCTCCTTGAAGGTGTAGCCGATCTGGAAGTCGGTCTGGGTAACCGATGGGATCCTGCGCTTTGCCACATAGCCTGGGTCCTCCACGCCTGCCACGTCTGGAGCTTCATAAAGGTGGTGGACGTAGCGGGTGGTGAGGCTGGCGTTGAGGTTGCCGCGTGACCAGCTGATGTCATTGAGCGCGCGCCAGCGTGCCATGTTGCCGAAGCCGGATGCGGCTGAGTCAACGAAGGTGCCTGCCAGGCCGGTGCTGCCGGGAATTCCCGGGAAGGCGCCAACATCACTGGTGGGGTCGCCGCTGAGCAGGCGCACGTCGTACTTGGCCAGGTAGGTCGTGTCCAGGTTCCAGGTGAACCGGCCCCATGCGCCCTCCGGCATCGCGTAGCGGAAGCCCAGGTCGACGCCCGAGGTGTTGAGGGTGCCGAAGTTGCCGACCACGTTGGTCATCTGCGCCACGTCGCCCGCATCGTCACGGATGAAGGTGTCGCAGAAGCGGCCGAAGTCATAGCATTGGTTCAGCATCACCGTTTCCGGCAGGCTGGTGATGAATTGATCCAGTTTCACCCGCCAGTAGTCGGCGGTGATGCTGAAACCTTCCGCCCACGAGGGGCTGTACACCACGCCATAGGTGAATACATCGCCTTCTTCCGGTTGCAGGTCCGGATTGGCTACCTGGAACGAGGTGGTCTGTGTGTTGCTCTGGCTGAACTCGCCATCGGTCCTTACCCCCGCACAGGCGCGTGGGTCTGCGACGGCTCCGCCGCGGTAGTTGTTGCAGGGATCAACATAGGTGCTGGCCGAAGGCGTGGTGGGGGCATACAGGTCGCCGATGGTTGGCGCACGGAACACATCCGCGTAGGTGGCGCGCACCAGCAGGTCCTCGAATGGCTTCCATTCCAGGCCGATCTTGGAGTTGGTGGTGCCGCCGAAGTTCGAATAGTCCGAATAGCGCGTGCCCAGTGTCACTGCCAGCTTCTGTGCGAACGGAACGTCGGCAAGCAACGGGATCAGGGCCTCGGCATAGATCTCGTTGACGTCGAACTTGCCGCTGAGGTCGCCGAAGGTACAGGCCTCCTGGGTGATCAGGCAGACCGTCTCACCCGGCGGTATGATGGTGAGGAAATCGCTGCTGGAGTCAGCTGATTCTTCGCGGCGCTCAACACCGACAGCCAGCGACACGGGCCCGGCCGGCGCCTGGAAAAGATCGCCGGTGATGTTTGCGTTGTAAACGGTCAGCTCGTTTTCGTTGCTGCTGTGGATGGTTGGATTGATCAGCTCCAACGCCGCGAGCTGGGCGCGGCCGGCGTCGGTGTTGGGGTCCGGGGCCGGGCCCAGGAAATTGACCGGCAGGCAGCCGGCAATGGCGCTGGACGGATCCCCCGCGGTTCGCACGCAGATCGGGTTGCCGCTGTCCGGATCGAGCATTGACGGCCCCAGTGCGTCAGTCAGGCCGGGGCTGTACAGATAGCCGCGCACGGTGGCTGTCTGCGGGGTGCGGCCATAGGAGTAGGACGCATCCCAGGTCCAGCTGGTGTCGGCAAAGGCGCCGCGCAGGCCCGCACTGATTTGGTAGGTCTCGGTGACGTAGCGGGTGGTGCGGGTGGGGATGAAGTCGCGCAGGCGCAGGCGGGCATCGGTGATATCCACGCCAAACGGGTTGTACATGCTGTCGGCGCTGATCGGTACCGCATCCACCGTTGGCCGGCCGTCGAACGGCAGTGGTGCGATGAAGAACGAGGATTCGGTGCGCAGCCAGGAACCGAGCAGGAAGGCTTCGATGTTGTCGCTGAGCTGGTAGTTGCCGCTGAGGAACAGCGAGGTACGCTCCTGTGGCGTGAGGTGGAGGTTGCCGTCGGCCTGGTAGTTGTAGACGTCATTGAGGTTGTCAAAGCAACGGAAGTCCGACTGCGAATTGCCCGTGCGGCCGTCGATGCGGGTCAGGGTGATGTTGTCGGGCGCAGTTGGATCGGTCGGCGGCGGCGCGCAGTTCGGGTCGCTCAGGTCGACGCCGGTGATCGACGCACGTGGCACCACGTAGCGGCCGGTGAGAATGCGGCTGGTGCCGCCTATGCCGCGCTCACCTGCATACAGCTGGTAAGGCTGGCTGGAATAGCTGCGGTCGGCGGCGCTGACCTGGTCTTCCTTGTCATAGCTGGTGCCCAGCATCAACCGGCCTTTCTCGCCGATCATGCCGAAAGTGGCGTCCAGCCGACGGGTGCTGGCATCGCCACGTGACGAGGTACCGAAGTAGGCGCTGGCCTCAACGCCCTCGAAATCCTTGCGCAGGATGAAGTTGACCACGCCGCCGATGGCGTCGGAACCATAGATGGCCGAGGCGCCATCCTTCAGGATCTCGACGCGTTCGATCAGGGCCATGGGGATGGAGTTGATGTCCACCGCACCGTTGGCGTTGGAGATCGTGCCAATCCAGCGCTTGCCGTCCACCAGCACCAGTGACCGGTTGACGCCCAGGCCACGCAGATCGACGGTGGCTGCGCCAGCGCCGCCGCCGTTGTTGACCTGCGGATTGGTGGCGGCGCCAGCGATGGCGGGGCTGCGCTGTAGGAACTCGCCGACCGTCGCCGCGCCGGAGTTCTGGATGCTCTGGCGGTCAATCGTGAATACCGGGCTGGAGGTTTCCAGGTCGGCGCGTTTGATGCGTGAACCGGTGACCTCGATACGGTCCAGGTTGGTGGCATCGGGCTTTGCCTGGGCCTGCTGTGCCGAGGCAGCCGTGGGCATGCCCATGGCCACCAACGTTGAAAATGGAAGCAGCGCCAGATGGATGGCGCTGCTGAGAGGTTGTTTGATCACGTGGACTCCACTCGGTGGCGCGGGGGAGTCTGGAAATTACGAATATTTAACCTTTTTATATGTGCGGGAATGGCACAGCCGCATGTGCGCAAACCTGCTTTTGGTGCTGCAGGCGAAAGTCCCGGACGCGCTGCCCGTCAGCGTGCCGCGCGCCACGCCACCAGCAGCGCGATGACCAGCCACACCGCTTCAGCCAGGCCGTTGGCCAGCGACAACAAGGTCCACGCCAGGTAAGGCCCCATGCGCAGCGCAGACTCCCAGGGGGCCAGGCCCATGGGGCCGCCAATGTAGGTAGCAGCGATGCCCCAGTTGGCGGCAGCGGTGATCACCACCGTGGCCAGCATGGTCACGATGACGCGCGCCCGGCCCGCCGGGAAGGCGCCCAGGCGGAGCATCCAGGCCGCTTCAAGCGCGGCGACCACGGCCATCCAGCCGGCCTGGGTGCCGGTGGTGAGAGCCGCGAACAGCCAGGCGACGGTGATGGTGACGCTTCCCAGCAGCAACAACACGAGCCAAAGCCAGGGGCGGGAGCGGCTGGCTGGCGAAGAAACAGGCGACATGGGCATTCCCGAACAGATTCCGCAGCATAGCGTTTCAGCGGCGAGTGCGCCCAGTCGGATAAAATGGCGCCATTGCGGGTAGCCACCGCGTCCCCATATCGATCCACATGTATTCCCGTAGCAGCGAACCAGTTCATTTTGAGCGTGATTGCCCGGCCGTGATGGTGCCGCAGGGCGATAGCGTGACCTTGCCGGCCGGCAGTTATGGCTATATCACCCAGGCCCTGGGTGGCAGCTATACAGTGTTTGTCGAAGGCAACCTGTTCCGTATTGCCGGCAAGGACGGCGATGCCATTGGCAAGGAGCCGCCGCCGGGCCTGGAGCTGCCCGAGAATGCCGGTGACGAAGACGTGGAAAAGCTGGTATGGGAGCAGCTTCGCACCTGCTTTGACCCGGAAATCCCATTCAACATCGTCGATCTTGGGCTTATCTACGAAGTGGATATCAAGCACCTGGACGATGGCCAGCGCGAGGTCGACGTCAAGATGACCCTGACTGCTCCCGGCTGCGGCATGGGCGAGATCCTGGTCGATGACGTGCGCAGCAAGCTGGAGATGATACCGACGGTGGCCCAGGCCGACGTCGATCTGGTGTTCGACCCGCCGTGGGGTCGTCACATGATGTCCGAGGCGGCGCGCCTGGAAACTGGCATGCTGTAAGGGCCGCACCGGCGTGGCCGGTGACGGTTTGTGTTGCACCCCCGGTGCCGCCGTGGTGCCGGGGCTGTCCCATCCCGCAATCTGGAAGGAATTATCCGGTGTCCCAGTCTTCCCTGAGCTTCGATGTCACCCGTTCGGACCACCCGCGCAGCGCCGAGGAGCGCGCCAAGATCCTGGAAAAGCCGGGTTTTGGTGTGTATTTCACCGACCACATGGTGGCCGTACGTTGGGACAAGGACGCCGGTTGGCACGATGCGGCGGTAACGCCGTATGGCCCGATCTCGCTGGACCCGGCCGCCGCCGTGCTGCATTACGGCCAGGAAATCTTCGAGGGCATCAAGGCCTATCGCCACGCGGATGGCTCGGTCTGGACCTTCCGCCCGGAAGCCAATGCCGCCCGCCTACAGCGTTCGGCGCGCCGCCTGGTCTTGCCGGAACTGCCGGCCGAGATCTTCGTCGAGTCGCTCAAGCAGCTGGTTGCGCTGGACAAGGACTGGGTGTCCGATGCCGACGAAGCCAGCCTGTACTTCCGCCCCTTCATGATTGGTGACGAGGCGTTCCTGGGCGTGCGCGGCGCACACAAGGCCACCTATTACGTCATCGCCAGCCCGGCGGGCCCGTACTTCGCCAAGGGCGTGGCGCCGGTGGCGATCTGGTTGTCCACCGATTTTGCGCGCGCTGCCAAGGGCGGTACCGGTGCTGCCAAGTGCGGTGGCAACTACGCTGCCTCGCTGCTGCCGCAGCAGCAGGCGCAGGCGCAGGGCTGCTCGCAGGTGCTGTTCCTGGACCCGATCGAGGGCAAGTACCTGGAAGAACTGGGTGGCATGAACGTGTTCCTGGTCTATGGCAAGGAAAACAAGCTGGTCACCCCGGCGCTGTCGGGCAGCATCCTGGAAGGCATCACCCGCGAGTCGCTGCTGCAGCTGGCCCGCGACCGCGGCATGACCGTGGAAGAGCGCAAGGTCACCATCGACGAGTGGAAGCAGGGCGTGGCTTCGGGTGAGATCACCGAAGTGTTTGCCTGCGGTACCGCCGCGGTGATCACCCCGATCGGCCAGCTCAAGGGCGAGGGTTTCTCGGTGGGCGACATCAACGCGCCGGCCGGTGAAGTGACCATGTCGCTGCGCAAGGAGCTGACCGACATCCAGTACGGCCGTCAGCCGGACCGCCACGGTTGGCTGGTGCGTCTGGACGCCTGAGCCTGCTGATTCGGCATGGCCCGAAGACCGCTGCGGCAGCTGCCGCGGCGGTTTTTTTTTTGTCCTCGGAGGTCAGTGGCAAGCCATCCGTTTCCGTACGGATTGCCGCCGCAGGCGTGCGGGCTTGCTTATTTGTCCTTACAAATCATTCACTTGTGTAAACGTGATTGGTACGACAGTTTCGTCTGTAACCCACTTGTAATGGGTTCAGTCGCCGTTTACTGTCCGCCAACGGATCGGTAACAGGGGACTGGTTCGGGTAGTTCTACCCGGGCAGCAACCTCTTCTCGTACTGGCAGGGCCCGGGCAGGACTGGCGCCGCGCAAGCGGCTTCCTCTCAATGTAGAAGGGCTCATCAATGTCATCCAAATCGCGCCGTACGCTGGTCCGTGGGTTGGTAGTTGTTGGCACCGCCTCGTTGTCCTCCCTGTTGTTGTGTGCCCCCGTGTGGGCGGGTGAAGTGCATCTGGCCGGGCTGGACTCGGCCCCGACGCACCAGCGCTTCATCGTCAAGTACCGTCAGGACAGCCGCCAGGCTGCCGGTGAGACGGCCCTGCGGCAGACCCTGAGTTCGGCAGCGCGCGCGCTGCCCAGCCGCGCCGGCAAGAGCGTGGGCGTGCAGCACATGCGCCGCCTGGCGGTGGGTGCGGACGTGGTCCGTGCCGACGCCAGGCTGGACCGTGCCGATGCTGAAACCCTGATGCGCAAGCTGGCCGCCGATCCCAATGTGGAATACGTGGAGGTCGATCGCCTCAACACCATCAGCCTGACCCCCAATGACACCCGCTACAGCGAGCAATGGGGCTATTCGGGCACCTATGGCATCAAGGCGCCGCAGGCCTGGGACAACGCGACCGGCACCGGCGTGGTGGTCGCGGTGCTGGATACAGGCATCACCAGCCATAGCGATCTCAATGCCAACGTGCTGCCCGGCTACGACTTCATTGCCGACACAGCGGTGTCCAACGATGGTGATGGCCGCGATGCCGACCCCAGCGACCCCGGCGACTGGGTGGCCGCCAACCAGTGCGGTGGCAGCCACCCGGCGCAGAACTCCAGCTGGCATGGCACCCATGTGGCCGGCACCATCGCCGCGGTGACCAACAACGCCAAGGGCGTGGCCGGCACGGCCTTCAACGCGCGGATCCTGCCGGTACGCGTGCTGGGTACCTGCGGTGGTTATGACTCGGACATCGCCGACGCCATTGTCTGGGCTTCTGGCGGCACGGTCAGCGGTGTACCTGCCAACCCCAACCCGGCCGAAGTGATCAACCTCAGCCTTGGTGGCTCCGGCAGTTGCGGCACCACTACCCAGAACGCGATCAATGCCGCCGTGGGCCGTGGCACCACCCTGGTGATCGCGGCTGGCAACAGCAACGTCAACGTCTCCACCGCCTCGCCGGCCAACTGCAACAACGTGATTGCAGTGGGTGCCAATGACAGTGCCGGCAAGCGCTCGATCTGGAGTAGCAGCCAGCAATCCAATTTCGGCACCCTGGTGGATGTGGCCGGGCCGGGCAGCAACATCCTGTCCACGCTCAATAGCGGCACCAAGGGGCCGTCCGCCGAGAGCTATGCCTCCTACGGCGGCACCTCGATGGCCACGCCGCATGTGGCGGGTGTGGTGGCGCTTGTGCAATCGGTGTCCAATCCGATCAAGACGCCCGCGCAGGTGGAGGCCTTGCTCAAGAGCACGGTGACGCCGTTCCCGGCAACGCCGGACAAGGCCATCGGCGCCGGTATCGTCAATGCGCAGGCGGCGGTGGCGGCAGCGATGGGCGGCACCAACCCGCCGGACCCGGGCACCGGTGGCTCGGTCCTGAACAATGGCGTGCCACTCACCGGCCTGTCGGGTGCTGCCGGCAGCAGCACCTATTACACGGTGCAGGTGCCGGCCGGTGCCACCAACCTGGTGATTGCCAGCTCCGGCGGCAGCGGCGATGCCGACCTGTACGTGCGCGCCGGCAGCCAGCCGACCAGCTCCACCTACGATTGCCGCCCGTACAAGAGCGGCAACGCGGAAAGCTGCAGCTTCGCCACCCCGGTGGCGGGTACCTACCACGTCATGCTGTCTGCCTACTCGGCCTATTCCGGGCTGAGCCTGCAAGCCAGCTGGGGCACCGGCAGCAGCGGTGGCGGCAGCCAGACCTATAGCAACGCCACGGCGGTCAACATCATCGACAACGCCACGGTGGAGAGTGCCATCAGCGTCTCCGGCCGCAGTGGCAACGCGCCTGCAGCCACGCCGGTCGCTGTCGACATCAGCCACACCTGGAAGGGTGACCTGAAGGTGGATCTGGTGGCACCGGATGGCAGTGTCTATGTGCTCAGCAACTATGCCGGCGGCAGCGCTGACAACATCAAGCAGACCTTCACCGTGAACCTGTCCAGCGAAGCACTCAACGGTAGCTGGAAGCTGCGTGTCAACGACAAGGCCAGTGGCGACACCGGCAAGATCAACAGCTGGTCGATCACCTTCTAAGCAGCGTACAAGCAAAGTCGTCATCCACAACGGCCTCCGGTCCCGCACCGGAGGCCGTTTCACTTAGTGCATAGCCATGCCCGGCGAAAGCAGCCCGTAGTGCCGAGCCATGCTCGGCAAACGCAGCCCGTAGTGCCGAGCCATGCTCGGCAAACGCAGCCCGTAGTGCCGAGCCATGCTCGGCAAACGCAGTCCGTAGTGCCGAGCCATGCTCGGCAAATGCAGCCTGGTAGTGCCGAGCCATGCTCGGCAGACGCAGCCTGGTAGTGCCGAGCCATGCTCGGCAAAACCGTCCCGAAGCCAGAAATCCCCGCAACACCCCAAGGAAATCACCACCCAATCCGCACACCACCCCGACCATCAAAAGCGCTGGCAGCACCCCCAAGCTGCGTTCAAAACCGATCACCGCACGCGCATGGCCGCCGTAGCGTAGAACCCCGGACCGCAAGCAGCAGAAACAAGCCGCTACCCGGTCTGGCAGGCAAGCCACGACGCGCTCGCTACACCGGCAATGCAAAGAGCGCACAGGCAAGGTTCCCACTACGCGGAAGGCCAGGACCATGACCTCAATCCATTCCCACTCTGTGCCGCGCCGCTCCAGCGTTCTGGCGGGTGCAGTGTCTTTGGCAATTCTGCTTGTCGCGGTGCCAGCGCATGCCGCAGAGGTGCACCTGACCGGTCTGGAGCAGGCCGCCAGTCACCAGCGCTTCATCGTCAGGTACCGGCAGGCCGGCGATGCCGTGGAAACAGCTGCCGCGTTGCGCAGAAGCCTGTCCAGCGCCGCGGCCTCGCTCCCCGCAGGCGGCGGTTTGGCTGCGAACGCAACGGTGCAACGGCTTGCCGTCGGTGCGGAGCTGCTGCGTTTGGGCAAGCCATTGGGCCGCGCGGACAGCGAGCGGCTGATGCGCAGATTGGCGATGGACCCGGCTATCGCCCATGTGGAAGTGGACCGTCGGCTCAGGCTTCATGCAGTTCCTGACGATCCACGCTTCGCCGACCAATGGGCGTACACCGGCAACTACGGCATACGCGCCCCCCAGGCCTGGGATCATGCCGACGGTGCCGGGATTGTGGTGGCGGTACTGGATACCGGTGTTGCCGCGCACAGTGACCTGGATGCCAACCTATTGCCTGGCCATGATTTCATCAGTGACCCGGCCATGGCCAACGATGGCGATGGCCGTGATGGCGACGCCCGCGATCCCGGGGATTGGGTGGCCGCGAACCAATGCGGCGGCAGCCATGCCGCGCAGGCCTCCAGCTGGCATGGCACACATGTGGCAGGCACCGTGGCTGCGTTGAGCAACAATGCGCGCGGGGTTGCGGGCACGGCGCCGGCGGCGCGTGTCGTGCCGGTACGGGTGCTGGGCCGCTGCGGTGGCTATCTGTCGGACATCGCCGATGCGATTGTCTGGGCGGCAGGGGGCGTTGTCGCCGACGCGCCGGCCAACCCGCATCCGGCCGAGGTCATCAATCTCAGTCTTGGCGGCTCCGGCGCATGCGGACCTACCTTCCAGGAGGCCATCAACAGCGCGGTGGCCCGTGGCACCACCGTGGTGGTTGCTGCCGGCAATGACAACGTCAACGTCGCCAATGCAGCGCCGGCCAACTGTGCCAACGTGATTGCCGTCGGTGCCAGCGACAGTGCCGGCAAGCGCGCCATCTGGAGCAGCAGCCAGCAATCGAATTTTGGCCCGGCGGTGGATGTGGCTGCGCCCGGCAGCAACATCCTTTCCACCCTCAACAGCGGTCGCAAGGAGCCGTCGGTGGAAAGCTACGGCTACTACGGTGGCACGTCGATGGCAGCGCCGCATGTGGCAGGTGTGGTGGCGCTGGTACAGCAGGTGAGCGACACCGTGCTGACACCTGCACAGGTCAAGGCGCTGCTGAAGCAGACTGCCACGGCCTTTCCTGCGGTGCCGGACAGGGAAATCGGCGTCGGCATCGTCAACGCACAGGCCGCGGTGGCCATGGCGATGGGCGAGGCGCCGCCACCGGCGCCCGAGCCCGAACCGGATGCGGTGCTCACCAACGGGGTGGCCTTGACCGGGCTGGCGGGCAGCAAGGGGCGCAACCGCTATTACACGGTGCAGCTGCCAAACGGTGCCTCCAACCTGCTGATCAGCATCAGCGGCGGCAGTGGTGATGCGGATCTTTACGTACGCGCGGGCACCCGGCCCACCAGCAGTGCATTTGACTGCCGTCCCTTCCGGGGTGGCAACGGTGAGAGCTGCAGTTTCCCGACGCCTGTTCCGGGCCTGTACCACGTGATGCTCACCGCTTATGGGAGCTATGCAGGTCTCAGTCTGAAAGCCAGCTGGGGCCTGGTGCCAGCCCAGACCTATCGCAGCGGTGAAGGCGTGGATATTGCCGACAACGCCACGGTGGAGAGCAGGATCGAAGTGAGCGGGCGCAGCGCCAACGCACCTGCTGCTACCCCGGTGAACGTTGATATCAGCCATGGTTGGCGCGGGGACCTGAAGGTGGACCTGGTGGCGCCCGATGGCAGCGCCTACCTGCTGAGCAACTATGAAGGCGGCAGCGCCGACGACATCAAGCAGACCTTCGAGGTAGATCTGTCCAGGGAGGCCTTGAATGGCAGCTGGACGCTGCGCGTGCACGACAAGGCCAGCGGCGACACCGGCCGGCTCAACGGCTGGTCGATAACATTCTGAGTGGCGTTGCGCTGCCGTGATGGTGGGCAGGCGAGGCGACGTTGGTCGCCGTTGAAACGGCGCTCAGTCTTCGCAGATATCGGCGCAGCTGGCCTGCAGGAAACGCAGCGCATCGGCGGGGGATAGATCCAGCAGCAGTCCGCGCTGGCCAGCATTGATGTACAGCGTGTCGTGCTGCTGTGCGCTGCTGGCGAATACCACCTTGGCCGGCCGTTGCTGTGCGAACGGACTGATGCCGCCGACCTTGTAACCGCTGCGCTTCTCGGCCTCGGCCACTTCCATCATCTGCCCGTGCTTGCCGCCACATTGGGCGGCAAGTTTTTTCAACGACAGACGCTGGTCGGACGGGATCACCGCGATCAACGGCTGCTTGTCGACCCAGGCCATCAGGGTCTTGAACATACGGGCCGGGGTGATACCCAGCGCCTGCGCGGCGGCCAGGCCCTTGCTGTCGACATCGGCCGAGTAGTCATAGGCATGCAGGCCATGGCTGATGCCTGCCTTGTCCAACGCAGCGGTGGCGCGGGTGCTTTTGGCCATTACACGGATTCGAAGCGATTGGCGTCCACGTTCTTGCGGACCTTTTCCGGGTTCCAGATGCGGCCGTTCATGGCGATATACACACCTTCCGGGAGCGACTGCACTGCACCGATGGCACAACCGATGTTGAACTCGGCATCCGAGCCACGGAAGCGGGCCGGGCTGAGTGCGCCGGTCATCACGATGGTCTTGCCGGGGATGGTGGCCAGCACCTTGCCGGTGGCGACCATCGAGTCGGTGCCGTGGGTGACCAGCACGTGGCGGGTGGGCTGGGCGGCGATGGTGGCGCGGATCAGTTCGCGGTCGTCATCGGTGATATGCAGTGAATCCTTGCGCAGGATCGGAATGACGTTGAAGCGGAAGGTGACGCCCAACTCGCGCAGGATCATGCCGATCTGCGGGTCGCCGATCTGGTAGTCGGACTTGTCGTCGAAGTAGATCTTGTCGATGGTGCCACCGGTGGTGACGATCAGGAGTTCTTCCATCATTGCGGTAAATCCTTGCGGTGACTGCCAGCGGCCAGGGCCGCGATGCTGCGAATGATAATGCCGCAGGCAGCGCCGGACCACGCCCCCGGGTAGTGCCGAGCCCTGCTCGGCAGGGGGGCTCATGTAGTGCCGAGCCATGCTCGGCAGGAGGGCGCGTGTAGTGCCGAGCCATGCTCGGCAAGGGGCCTCATGTAGTGCCGAGCCATGCTCGCCAGGAGCTGCGTCACCCGCGTAGCCGATTTTGATGAAACCGCAGGCTGGTGGGTGATCGGCTGGGTCAGTGGCTTCGAGGCTGATGCCGCTCCCACGCGCGCGCTGTGCTGGCTGTGCCATCGAACATGGGCAGGGGCCAACCTGTAACAGGCGGAGGGGATTGCAGATAGCGCCCCTGCCGGGCATGGCTCGGCACTACCTGGTGGTCCTTTGGGGGGCGGCTGGCCGATGTGGTCTGCCGCTCCCACGCGCGGGGGCTGAGCTGACGCTTCAACCGAGCATGGTCCGGGCTGCGGCGAGCGGGAGAGAGGATTGCGGCGAATGCCCCTGCCGAGCATGGCTCGGCACTACCTGACAGGGCGGCAGGGTGCGGTGCGGATGGGGGCGTTATCTGGCCTTCCTGGCGGCAAAGCGCGCGCGCATGCCCGGGATGCTGACCAAGGCGACGATCAGCAATGCCAGCACTATGCCGGTCCAGGCAAACAGCGCAGTCTCGCGGTGGGTCCAGGCGCTCATCACCCCATGGCTGAACCAGAACAGGGCCAACACGCCGGCCCAGAAGCGGGCCGCGCTGCGTTGTGCCAACACCCCGATCAGCAGCGCCAGCGGTGGGGCTACAAACACCACCAGTACCGCCGTCAGATGGCGGTCGTGGCGGAACCACCAGGCGTACAACCCGGCCAGCAGTGCCAGGGCGATGGCCAGCACGACATCGCGGCCGCGCCCCGTCATGACGCCAGGCGCCTGGCCACGTCGGCAACGCGCCGCCCCAGTGCACGTGCCAAGTGGGCTTCGTCGTCGCTGGGTTGGGGGTCGTCCTGGGCACCGGCGACATGGCTGGCACCGTAGGGTGTGCCGCCACTGGTTGTATGGCTCAAGGCTGGCTCGGTGAAAGGAATGCCAACAATCAGGCAGCCGTGATGCAGCAGTGGCAGGTGCATGGACAGCAGGGTGGACTCCTGGCCGCCGTGCATGGACGCGGTGGACGTGAACACCGCTGCAGGCTTGCCCGCCAGTGTGCCGTTGACCCATTCAGCGCCCAACCCATCAAGGAAGTGCTTGACCGGTGCGGCCATGTTGCCGAAGCGGGTGGGGCTGCCCAGCACAATGCCAGCGCACTCGTTCAGATCGGCGATTTCCACATAGGGGGCGCCGTCTTCGGGCACCGGCGGAGCGCTGGTCTGGGTGACAGCGGCCACCGGCGGGACCGTGCGCAGGCGGGCGCTCATGCCCGGCACCTCGCCAATACCACGGGCGATCTGTCGTGCCAGCCGGGCCACCGAGCCGCCGCGGCTGTAGTAGAGCACCAGAATTTCCGCCATCGCACCTTTCACTCATTCACCAGAAGCGGCCAGTATCAACGATGCGGGCCACGCTTTGCATCGGGTACCCTTGGCCCATGGAGCCATTGGATTCGGTCAATCTCTGGATGGAGCGCCTGCGCGACCGGGCGCGGGTGACCACGTTCGCGCGTTTTCTGTGGAAGCGGTTCATCGACGACCGCCTGTTCCAGGCGGCCGGTTCCCTGGCCTACACCACGGTGTTCGCGCTGGTGCCGCTGGCCATCGTGGTGTTTGGCGTGCTGTCTGCCTTCCCCATGTTCGACCGCTGGAGCGAGGCACTCAGTGATTATGTGTTCTCCAATTTCGTGCCCTCGGCGGCACGCGCGGCCGAGGGCTATCTCAAGCAGTTCTCGGCCAGTGCAGGGCAGCTGACGGCCGCTGGCTTCATTGCCCTGGTGGCGTCCCTGCTGATCACCCTCAATAGTGTCGAGCAGACCTTCAACCGCATCTGGCGGGTGGCCTCGGCACGGCCCAAACTGACGCGTTTCCTTGTGTACTGGACGGTGCTGACCCTGGGCGCGATGCTCGCTGCAGCCTCGTTGGCGGTCTCGGCAAAAGTGCTGTCCCTGCCCCTGTTCGGCACCACGGAAGGGCGCTGGCTGGCGGAGATCGGGTTGCGGCTGACGCCGGTATTGATCGAGTTCGTCTGCGTCATGCTGATTTTCCGGGTGGTGCCGCATCACGTGGTGAAGTGGCGTCACGCCGTGCCGGGTGCACTGCTGTCGGTGGTGTTGCTGGAGCTGGTGAAGTGGGGCATGGGCCTTTACCTGGGCAGTTTCCAGTCCTACCAGAAGCTGTATGGCACGGTCGCGTTCGTGCCGATCCTGCTGTTGTGGATCTACCTGAGCTGGGTGGCGGTGTTGCTGGGTGCCTCGCTGGCGTCCTCGATCGCCGCGTTCCGTTACCAGCCGTTGGCATTGCGGCTGCCGCAGGGGTGCGAACTGTATGGCCTGTTGCGGCTGATTGGCCGCTTTCGCGAAGCGCGGGTGTCGGGGCAGAGCCTGGATGAAGAGCGGATCCTGCAGCTGGAACCCATGCTGACCGATTCGCTGCTGCAGCAACTGCTGGAAATAATGGAGCAGATCAACCTGCTGCGGCGCGACGAGCAAGGGGGCTGGCTGTTGTCGCGTGATCTGGACGGCGTCAGCCTGGATGAGCTGTACGTCAGTTCGCAGCTGCGTATCCCGGTGGCCGAGCAATACCTGCCGCTGCGCGATGACAGCCTGGGGCAGGCCGCGTGCCGGGCCCTGGACGAACTGCGCATGCCGCTGCGCGAACTGCTCAAGCGCCGTGTCGAAGATATCTACGCATCAACTGGAGAGACCTGATGACTTCCAAGCTGCTCCCGCTGGCATTGCTGGCCCTGGCCCTGGCTGCGTGCAAAGCCCAGGCGCCAGCCCCGGCGGCGGCCCCCGCCGAGCCGCCGGCCGCAACTGCAGCGCCTGTGGAGGGTGCGCAGGCTGTCGTGCAACAGACCGCCGAGCAGCCGCAGCTGCAGCTCCCCACGGTGGATGGCAAGACCTACTCGCTTGCCGACCATCGTGGGCAGTGGGTGGTGGTGAACTTCTGGGCAACCTGGTGTGCGCCCTGCCTGCAGGAGATGCCCGAGTTGTCGGCCCTGCATGTGATGCGCGGCAATGTCGAAGTGGTTGGCCTGGCGTATGAGGACATCGAGGTGGCCGACATGCAGGCCTTCCTGAAGGAGCATCCGGTTGCCTATCCGATCGCCATCCTCGACACCTACAACCCGCCCAAGGACTTTGCCACCCCGCGAGGCCTGCCGATGACCTACCTGATTGCGCCGGACGGCAAGGTGGCCAAGCAGTTCCTGGGGCCGGTCAATGCGCAGGAGATAGAACAGGCGATCGTGGCTGCAGGTGGCAAGGCGGCGTGACCCGAGCAGGTGCGGGCGCCGGTTTCCTCGTTCGTCCCCCTTCGGTCTGCACTGTCAGGCCAAGAAGGGCGGGACAGGTATTCTGCCCCCTTGTTGACAGCCAGCTTCGCGACTTGCGCCGCGCCTGCAGGTGCGGCGGGACCGCCTGAGCCCTTTTCCATACCGTAGGAAGGGGCTGGCTGGGGACAGGCTTGGGGTCGTTGGGTTGAACGCCGGATTCCCCGCTTACGCTGCTCCGGCGGTATTGGCCTTCGCTGCTTCTTCATCCACCGCGAACGACGGAATCGGCTTCACCACCCCGAACTTCTCTTTCTTCGGCTTGCCCGGCAGGGGCGGCAGTTCGATCAGCGCATCGTCGATGTGGGTATCTGGCAGGCGATCGAGCAGGTCACGGATCAGGCTCAGGCGGCCCAGCTTCTGGTCGTTGAAGTCCACCAGCGTCCACGGCGCATGGCTGCTGTGGGTGGCCTCAAGCATGGCTTCGCGGGCCTTGCCATAGTCGGCGTAGGCCTGGCGCGATTTCAGGTCCACCGGTGACAGCTTCCAGCCCTTGAGTGGGTCGTCGCGGCGCTCGGCAAAGCGCTTTTCCTGCTGGTCCTGGTCCACGCACAACCAGTACTTGAACAGCAGGATGCCATCGTCCACCAGCAGTTTTTCGAATACCGGTGCCTGTTTCAGGAATGCCTTGTACTGCGCGTCGCTGCAGTACCCCATCACTTTTTCCACCCCGGCACGGTTGTACCAGCTGCGGTCCATCAGCACGATCTCACCGGCGGCTGGCAGGTGCGCGACGTGGCGCTGGAAATACCATTGGCTGTCTTCGCGCTCGTTGGGTTTGGGCAGGGCGACCCCCCGGCATTGACGCGGGTTCAGATGCTTGGCGATGTCCTGGATCACGCCACCTTTGCCGGCGGTGTCGCGGCCCTCGAACAGCGCCAGCACCCGCTGGCCGGTGTGCTGGGCCCAGCGTGCCATGTTGGCCAGTTCCAGCTGCATGGGTTCCAGCAGCTGTTCGTACTCCTTGCGTTTGAGCTTGCCCATGGTCACTCCCGATAGGAATGCCGAGGGTAACGCAGGCGTGTGTCAGCCAGCGTCGACACCCCGCCAGCCGTGCTGGCCTGCCAGTTGCTGGACCATCGCACTGAAATCGGCGGCAAAACCCTGCATGTCGAACAGGCCGCGGTCATTGCGGGCTTGTCGCAGGCGCGTACGCAGCGCCTGCAGGGCGTTTGGATCATTGCCCAGGGCAATGGCGTGGGCGACGAAGCTGGCATCGTCGGCCACGTTCATCTCGTCCAGGCCCAGGTGGTGGTTGAGGCTGCCGGCAACGCGTGCGGCGAAGGTCTGGCCCGGGGCTGTCAGCACCGGGCAGCCTGCCCACAGTGCGTCGGATGCCGTTGTGTGCGCGTTGTAGGGGTGGGTATCCAGGAACAGGTCGGCAAGTTGATAGCGGGCTAGGTACTGGGGATGGGGCAGTTTGGCCATGAACACCAGCCGCTGCGGATCCACCTGTTGTTGTCTTGCGACCTCCCGCAGGCGCTGGTCGGCCTGGCCCGGCCCGGACAGCAGCCACAGCACGCTGCCCGGCACGCCCTGCAGCACCTGCAGCAGTCGGTGCATGCTGCGTGGGTTGAGCTTGTAGCTGTTGTTGAAGCAGCAGAACACCACGCCCTGTTCGGGTAGGCCGCAGGCCCTGCGCGTAGGCGGTGCTTCCAACTGGCGCGTGTTGTCGGACGGCTGGAAGGCGCGTGGCAGGCGCAGCACCTGCTCGCTGAAGGCAGGCTCCAGCGCCGGTGGCAGCACGAAGGCGTCGGCCAGCACATGATCGATCCACGGCGCACCCGAGGTGCCAGGATAGGCCAGCCAGTTGAGCTGCAGCGGGGCCGGGCGCATGGCCAGCACCTCCGGTGTGCCGCCGCCGCCCCAGCCGCGCAGGTCGAACAGCAGGTCGATGCCGGTTTCGCGGATGTGTTGTGCGATGCGTGCATGGGCTTGCCCGCTGACATCGTGCAGCGCACTGGCGGCGGCATGCAGGCGTGCGCGGAGGGCGCTGCCATCGTCGCCATTCAGGGCAAACAGATGCACCTGCAGCTGCGGGTGCGCACGCAACTGCTCGAACAGGGCCACGGTGAGCAAGCCGGTGGGGTGGGCGCCAAAGCCGTTGGAAAGGAAGCCAATGCGCAGCGGGCCGTGGTGGCGCACGCGGGCCGGGGGCAGTCGGGGAATGGAATGGGCGACGACGTTGGCCCGTTGGCGTGCACAGGCCAACTGCTCGCCGGCGCTGGCCTCCTCGCTGAGAAAGGCGAACGGTTCCACTGCCGGGTTGCCCTGCGCCACCGCGTGGCGCACCTGTTGCGACAAGGCATCGAGGTCGCGCCAGTCGCATAGCCGGCGTTGCCAGTTCAGGCGCTGTGCGGCCATATAGGCCTCGCCCGGTGCCAGCGCATGGGCGCGGCGATAGGCATCGGCGGCGGCTTCGGGTTGATGCGCGTCTTCCAGTACATGTGCAAGCCACACCGCCATGCCGGGATGCTGCGGGGCCAATTGGCAGGCGCGTTGCAGCAGGTTGGCGGCGGCATCATGGCGGCCCTGCATCCAGCGCGCACGGCCCAGCCGGGCCAGCGCTTCGGGATGTTCGGATCGCAGTTGCAAGGCGCGTAGTGCGGCGGCCTCGCCCGCGCCGATGTCGCCCATGCCGAGTTCCGCGTCGGCCAGCATCACCCAGGCGATGAAGTCAGCGGGTTGCCGGGTGACGGCATGGCGGAGCTGGTCGCGTTCGTTGGTCATGATCTGGCTTTGCTTTGTTGCTTTGCTCCCTCACTTGCGCGTAGCGCAGGGGAGGGTTGGGGAGGGGGCTTTTGATTCTGCTCTGCGTTGCAGGCAATGGCCAAATCCACCGGCGACAGCCAGCTCCTGAGGCAAGGCCAAAGCTACCCCTCACCGGCCCTCCCCGATGCTGCGCACAAGGGAGGGAGCAACGCCTGCGCTGTGTGCAGGATCGAGAGCCGAGCCTCAGGTCCCTTCTGCCAGGCGTGCCAGTTCGTCCACCTGGTGCTCGTGCTGCAGGCGTGCGATCAGATCATCGAGCGCGCCTTCGATGATGTTGGGCAGGTCGTACAGGGTCAGGCCCTCGACGCGGTGGTCGGTGATGCGGCCCTGCGGGAAGTTGTAGGTGCGGATGCGCTGGCTGCGGTCGCCGCTGCCTACCTGCAGGCGGCGCGATTCGGCCTGGGCGGCGGCCTGCTTGCTGCGTTCGGCATCCAGCAGCTGCGCTTTCAGGCGCTTCATCGCCTTGTCGCGGTTGGCGTGCTGGCTGCGCTCGGTCTGGCACTCCACCACCACGCCGCTGGGCACGTGGGTGATGCGGATCGCCGATTCGGTCTTGTTGACGTGCTGGCCGCCAGCACCGGAGGAGCGGAAGGTATCCACCTTCAGGTCGGCCGGGTTGATGGCGATGTCCTCGACATCATCGGCCTCGGGAATGATTGCCACGGTTGCGGCCGAGGTGTGGATGCGGCCCTGTGATTCGGTGGCCGGCACGCGTTGCACGCGGTGCGTACCGGACTCGAACTTGAGCCGCGAATACGCGCCACGGCCCACCACGCGCGCGACCACTTCCTTGTAGCCGCCGTGCTCACCGGGGCTGTCGGATTCGATCTCCACCTTCCAGCCCTGGCGCTCGGCATAGCGGGCGTACATGCGGAACAGGTCGCCGGCAAAGATGGCCGCTTCATCGCCGCCAGTACCGGCGCGCACTTCCAGAAACAGGTTGCCTTCGTCGCGCGGATCGCGCGGCACCAGCAGCAGGGCCAGTTCTTCATCCAGTGCCTGCAGGCGCTGCTGGGCGGCGCTGATTTCTTCTTCGGCCAGTTCGCGCAGCTCGGGATCGGCGCGCATGGCTTCGGCCGAGGCAAGGTCGGCCTTGGCGCGGGCCTCTTCGGCCAGCGCCGTGGCGATGGGTTCCAGTTGTGCGAACTCGCGGGAGAAATTGCGGAAGCGCTCGTTGTCGGCGACCACGTCCGGGTCGGAAAGCAGGCGTTCCAGTTCTTCACGGCGCTCGGCCAGTGCCAGCAGCTTACGGCGCAGGGTCGGCGTCATCGGTCCTCGCAACAGGGTGGTGGTACCCGGGAACAGCCGGGAACAGGCGCTCGGCGGCGCGGGTGATGGCAGTATCGCCTTCCAGCGCGGCCTGGCGAAGGGCGGCGGTGGGCGGGTGCAGCAGGCGATTGGTCAGGCCATGCGCCAAGTGTTCCAGCACTTCGTCGGCGGGTTTGCCATGGGCCAACTGCTGGCGTGCCTTGGCCAGCAGTTCGGCGCGGGTGGCCTCGCCAAAGGCGCGCAGCTGGCGCATCGGTGCCTGCAGTTGGCTGGCACGCAGGTTTTCCTGGTAGCGGGTGACCTGCAGGTTGATGATGGCCTCGGCCTCGGCTGCGGCCTCGCGGCGGCTGCGGCGGTTTTCTTCCACCGCCCGTTCCATGTCGTCCACGGTATACAGGTAGGCGTCGCCGAGCTTGCCGACCGCAGCGTCGATGTCACGCGGAACTGCCAGGTCGAACAGCAGCATGGGTTTGTGCCTGCGGTTGCGCAGGGCATCGGCGACATGCCGCTGCAGGATGACCGGCTCGCGTGCGGCGGTGGCCGAGAACACCACGTCGGCTTCGCCCAGGTGGCGCTCCAGTTCGGCCAGTGGCAGCGCTACGCCGCCATGGCGGCTGGCCAGGTCCTGGGCGTGGGCAAGGGTGCGGTTGGCAATCAGCAGGCGTTTCACCTTGGCATCGCTCAGGTGCTTGGCCACCAGCTCGATGGTTTCGCCAGCGCCGACCAGCAGCACGGTGGAGTCTTCCAGCCGCGCAAACGAATCCTGCGCCACGCGTACCGCAGTGGAGGCCACCGACACCGGGTTGGCGCCCACGCGGGTGTCGGTGCGCGCACGCTTGGCCACTGAGAACGTCTGCTGGAACAGGCGGTCCAACTGCTGGCCGATGGCGCCGCGGTCGTGGGCCAGGGCCCAGGCATCCTTCACCTGGCCCAGGATCTGCGGTTCGCCCAGCACCATCGAGTCCAGGCCGGTGGCGACACGGAACAGGTGGCGTACGGCGTCGTCGTCGGCATGCTGGTACAGGTAGCCATCCAGCTTGCCGGCGTGATCTTCCAGCCAGCGGGTCAGGGCGCTGCCATCCTCGGCCACCGCGTACAACTCGGTGCGGTTGCAGGTGGACAACAACACGGCTTCGGCCAGCTGCGGCGACTGCCGCAACGATTCCATCGCGCGCGGCAGGGCGTCGCCGCCGAAGGCAGCGCGCTCGCGCAGTTCCACTGGCGCGGTCTGGTGGTTGAGTCCAAGCACCCAAAGGGTCATCTGTTCAGTTGCTTGCGATAAGCTGCTGGCTGTTGAAGGCCGCCATTTTACGGCCCGGTTGCGCCAGATGCCCGTATTCCATCGCATATGCACCGTTCTGTTGCTTTCCCTGCCGGTTTTCCCGGCGTTGGCGGCACCGGCAAAACCCGAAAAACCCGCGGAAGTGGCTGTGGTAGCCACCCCCGCGCCACCGCTGGAACCCATGCTGGCCGGCGAATTTTCCTTGCAGGCCGGCAAGTTGCCAGATGCCGCGCGCTGGTACCTGCAGGCCGCGCAGCAGGCGCAGGGCGACGTGGGGCTGGCTGAACGGGCCACCCGCATTGCCATGATTGCCGGTGACGATGCCCGCGCCAATGAAGCCTTGGCGCTATGGGCGCAGCGTGACCCGGGGGCGGTGGCGGTACGTGCCACCCGTGCGTCGCTGGCCATGCGCAAGGGGGACGCGCGGCAGGCGCGCAAGGAGCTGCTGGCGGTGCTGCGGGCCCCCGAGCCCTTGGCCTGGCGTTATGCCGTGCTGGCGCTGGCGACCGGCGGCCGCGATCCGGCGGTGCCTGCCCAGGTGCTGGGGGAACTGGTGGATGCCAATGCCATCCCCGAGACGCTGGATGCCTGGCAGGAGTTCGGTCGGCTGGCGCTGCGCATGGATCGGCCGGAACTGGCCCAGCGCATGGTGGCCGAGGTGGTCCGGCGCTTCCCGGAAGAGCCGCGGGTAGTGCTGCTGCACGCCACCCAGCTCAACCAGGCGGGCAAGAAGGACGAGGCGCTGGCCTTGCTGAAGGGCATCGAGGGCAAGGCCGCGGCTGATGAAGAGCTGCGCAATGCGCTGGCGTTCGCCTATGACGCGCTGGGTGCGCCCGAACCGGCCGAACGGGTGCTGGCGCAGGGGCCGCAGAACCTGCAGACCTGGGGCATGCGCGCCTCGCTGCTGGCCAAGCAGAAGGACGATGCCGCGCTGCTGGCGCTGTACCAGGACATCTCGGCCAAGGCCAGCAAGCCCGATCCCGAGCAGCGTCTGCTGCTGGGCAAGATTGCCGAATACCTCAAACGCTACCAGGAGGCCGTGGACTGGTACCACGGTGTCCCCGGTGGCGAGCAGCGCGGCGAAGCGCGCCTGCGCGCGGTAAACGCCCTGCACCTGATGGGCGACAAGCAGCGCGCCAATACCGAGGTTCATGCGGTGCAGGCCGATGCAGCGCTGGACGACGATGTGCGCCGTGACGCCTACCTGCTGGAGGCTGAGCTGCAGCAGCGTGATGGCAGCAAGGCCGAGATGGATGTGCTCACCCGCGGCCTGGCGGCTTTCCCGGATGACGGAGCGCTGCTGTATGCGCGCGCCCTGGCCTGGGAACGCAACGACGACGTGCCGCGTGCCGAGGCCGATCTGCGCAAGATCCTGGTTGCCGAGCCCGAGAACGTGGCTGCCCTCAATGCGCTGGGTTACACCCTGGCCGACCGCACCCAGCGTTACCAGGAGGCGCTGGAGCTGATCGACCGCGCACGCGTGGCCGAACCGGACAATGCCGCCATTGTCGACAGCTATGGCTGGGTGCTGTACCGGTTGGGGCGCAACCAGGAAGCCCTGGAGCACCTGCGTCGCGCCTGGGGGCTGAACAAGGATCCGGAAATCGCCGCCCATGTTGGCGAGGTGCTGTGGGTGCTGGGGCAGAAAGACGAAGCGCGCCGCTTCTTTGATGAGGCACGCAAGCTGGATCCGGACAACCGCGCGCTGCAGCGTGCGATCGAAAAGTTGGGTGCATGAACAGGATGAAGATGTGGCGGGCACCGCTGGTGCTGCTGATGGTGGGTACGTTGGCGGCCTGCGGCTCGGTGCCCAAGCGCCAGCAGACGCCGGTGGCGGCCGAAGTCGCGGAAGTGTCGGCGCAGGCGCAGGCAGCTGAACAGGCGCGCCAGGCAGCGCTGCGCGCTGCACCGGATTGGACCTTCCAGGGCCGGGCGGCGATCAGCAAGGGCCGCAATGGCGGCAATGGCCGGATCGACTGGCAGCAGCGGGGGCAGGCCTACGAGGTCAGCCTGGCGGCACCGGTGACCCGGCAGAGCTGGCGTCTGAGCGGCGCTGCAGGGCAGGTGGTGCGTCTGGATGGCCTGGAGGGTGGTCCGCGCACCGGCGATGACGCCGGTCAGGTGCTGCTGCAGGCAACTGGCTGGGAGATACCGGTCGAGCAGTTGGCGCAGTGGGTGCGCGGGCTGCCGTCCGATGCCGGTACGCCGGAGCATCTTGGTTCTGATGCCGAAGGCCGGCCGCGCGTGCTGCGCCAGCAGGGCTGGCAGATCGACTATCTGGACTGGTACCCGGCAGAGGCGGGCAAACCCTCGCTGCCGCGCCGCATCGAGGCGGTCAGCGGCGATGCCAAGGTACGCCTGATCGTCGATGCCTGGGATGCGGCCGAGCAATGAGTGCCGTTGTCGTGAATGCGGGCTGGTCGTACTGGCCGGCCCCGGCCAAGCTGAATCTGTTCCTGCATATCACCGGCCGTCGCGCCGATGGCTATCACCAGCTGCAGACCGTTTTCCGCCTGCTGGACTGGGGTGACCGCATAGGCTTGCGCCTGCGCACGGATGGCCAGGTGCGTCGCGATGGGCCGTCCGTGGCCGGCGTGGCCGAAGCCGATGACCTGGTTGTCCGCGCCGCCAGGATCCTGAAAGAGGCAGCTGATTGTCCGCAAGGTGTAGACATCCGCGTCGAAAAACGTATTCCGGCCGGGGGGGGCTTCGGTGGCGGCTCGTCCGACGCGGCCACGGTTCTGGTGGCGCTCAATGCGCTCTGGGGCACCGGCCTGGACGAAGACGCACTGGCTGCCCTGGGGGTGAAGCTGGGGGCGGACGTGCCGGTGTTCGTGCGCGGCCGCAGTGCCTGGGCCGAAGGCGTGGGTGAGCAGCTGACCCCGATCAGCCTGCCGCCAGCGTGGTATTTGCTGGTCGACCCGGGGGTGCATGTCCCCACCGCTGAACTTTTCCGTTCGCCGGATTTGACTCGGGATGCCAAGCCCGTGAAAATAGCGGACTTCGCTTCCGGGACCGTCCTCGGAAATGCGTTCGAGCCGGTACTACGGCGCCAGGAGCCAGCCATCGAGGCAACGTTCCAGGCCCTGTCAGGTATTGGTCGGGCACGGCTCACGGGGTCGGGAAGCGGTTGTTTTGTCGAATTCGCCACGCGTACTGCTGCAGAGCAGGCCCTGGCGGAATTGCCGGGGCAACTGCGGGCATGGGTGGCTGCGGGTGTTGATCGCTCGCCACTGCTTGATGCGCTGGAGACGACGGGAAGTGTTTGATGCAGGGGCGTCGCCAAGAGGCCCAAGGCACCAGGTTTTGATCCTGGCATTCGTAGGTTCGAATCCTACCGCCCCTGCCACATCCTTCCCCAAGGCTGTAAGCGCAATGGATGTGCGCAAACCCACAAACGCGCCATCTCTGCAGTAATCACGTTCTTTTCGCTACTCGCCCCCCGCCCGAGAGAGCTGTCATGCAAGATTCCCCGAACCTGCTGGTCTTTTCCGGCAATGCCAACAAACGCCTTGCGCAGAGCATCTGCAAGGAACTCGGGGTGAGGCCGGGCAAAGCGCTGGTTTCCAAGTTCTCCGACGGCGAAGTGCAGGTCGAGATCCAGGAAAACGTGCGCAAGCAGGACGTGTTCGTGGTGCAGCCGACCAGTGCCCCGAGTGCCGAAAACCTGATGGAGCTGCTGGTGATCATCGACGCGCTCAAGCGCGCGAGCGCCGCCTCCGTCACCGCGGTGGTGCCGTACTTCGGTTACGCCCGCCAGGATCGCCGCATGCGCTCCTCGCGCGTGCCGATCACCGCCAAGGTCGCTGCCAAGATGTTCTCGGCCGTGCATACCGACCAGATCCTCACGGTCGACCTGCACGCCGATCAGATCCAGGGCTTCTTCGACATGCCCGTGGACAATGTGTATGCCTCGCCGCTGCTGCTTGCCGATATCTGGCGCGCCTACGGCACCGACAACCTGATCGTGGTCAGCCCGGACGTTGGCGGCGTGGTACGCGCCCGCGCCGTGGCAAAGCGCCTGGATGATGCCGACCTGGCCATCATCGACAAGCGCCGCCCGCGTGCCAACGTCGCCACCGTGATGAACATCATCGGTGACGTCGAAGGCAAGACCTGCGTCATGGTCGACGACATCGTCGACACCGCCGGCACCCTGTGTGCGGCCGCTGCTGCCCTCAAGGCGCGCGGTGCACTCAAGGTTGCCGCGTACTGCACCCACGCCGTGCTCTCGGGCCCGGCAGTGGACAACCTGAACAACTCCCAGCTCGACGAGCTGGTGGTGACCGACACGATCCCGCTTTCCGAAGTGGCCCGCGTCTGTCCCAAGATCCGCCAGATCAGCGTGGCCGAAATGCTGGCCGAGACGATGCGCCGCATCGCCTTCGGTGAGTCGGTCAGCTCGATGTACGTGGATTGATGCATCCGGTCCCCGGCTTGTCCGGGGATCACATCAGGCTCTTCTGGTCGCGGAAGAGTCTCTACGCAGCGCCGCGAGGCGGTGCAACAACCTAGAGTAGTCAACAATGGCAAAGTCTCACGAAATCAAAGTCGCTCGTCGTGACGTGCAAGGTCAGGGTGCGAGCCGCCGCCTGCGTCACGAAGGTGTGGTCCCGGGCATCGTTTATGGTGGTAATCGCGAGCCGGTGAAGGTTCAGTTCAACCACAACGAAATCTGGCTGGCCCAGTTCAACGATTGGTTCTACTCGTCGATCATCGACCTGAACCTGGACGGCACCATCCACAAGGTGCTGCTGCGTGACATGCAGCGTCACCCGTACAAGCAGCTGGTCATGCACCTGGACTTCCAGCGCGTGAACGAAAACGAAGTGCTGCACGCTTCGGTCCCGCTGACCTTCATCAACGAAGACACCTCGCCGGCTGGCAAGGCTGCCGACGTGCTGGTCACCCACGAACTGAAGGAAGTGGCGATTGCCTGCTTGCCGAAGGATCTGCCGCAGTCGATCGAAGTCGACCTGGGCGAGCTGAAGGCTGGCGACATCATCTACCTGTCGGGCCTGAAGCTGCCGGCCGGCGTGGAAATCCCGGCGCTGAAGCTGGGCAAGAACCACGACGACGCCGTGGTCATCGCCAAGACCTCGGCTGGCGAAGAAGAAGCAGCTGCCGAGTAATCGGCAATGTCGCGCCCGCCTTTCGGGGCGGGTGCGACAGATGCATCAGACAGATGACTGGCTTGCGATTGATCGTTGGTCTGGGCAACCCCGGACCCGAACACGCCCGGACCCGGCACAATGCCGGGTTTCATTTCGTTGAGGCCCTGGCAGAGCGGCAGGGCGCGCGCTGGGCGCTGGAAAGCAAACTGTTTGGCGAAGTGGCCAAGGTCGACATCGCCGGGCAACCGGTATGGCTGTTGAAGCCGGCCACCTTCATGAACCTCTCTGGCAAATCGGTCACCGCCGCACAGCGGTTCTGGAAGATCGAGCCGGAACAGACCCTGATCGCCCACGACGAACTGGACATGCCGCCCGGCGTGGCCCGGCTCAAGTTCGACGGCGGCCACGGTGGCCAGAACGGCCTGCGTGACACCATCCGCCTGCTGGGTCATGGCAAGTTCCACCGTCTGCGTCTTGGCATTGGCCATCCGGGTCACAAGGACCGCGTGGTGGGTTGGGTGCTGGGGCGTCCGTCCGCCGATGACGCGGTGCTGATGGAGCGCGCCATCGACGCCGCCATCGATGTGCTGCCCTTGGCGGTGGCAGGGGACTACAACGAAGCCATGAAGCGGCTGCACACCACCAAGTGAGCAGAAAATGGGGAATGGGGAGTGGAACGGCAACAAGCCCTTCCGATTCCCCATTCCCGATTTTCCATTCACGGGAGTTCAAGCATGGGTATCAAATGCGGCATCGTCGGTCTGCCCAATGTCGGCAAGTCGACCCTGTTCAATGCGCTGACCAAGGCGGGTATCGCTGCGGCCAACTTCCCGTTCTGCACGATCGAGCCGAACACCGGCGTCGTGCCGGTGCCGGACCCGCGCCTTGAGGCGCTGGCAGCCATCGTCAAGCCGGAGCGGGTGATCCCGACCACGATGGAGTTCGTCGACATCGCCGGCCTGGTTGCCGGTGCGTCCAAGGGTGAAGGCCTGGGTAACAAGTTCCTGGCCCACATCCGCGAAACCGACGCCATCGCCCACGTGGTGCGTTGCTTCGAAGACGGCAACGTCATCCACGTCGCCAACAAGGTCGACCCGATCGCGGACATCGAAACCATCGACACCGAGCTGGCGCTGGCCGACCTGGAGTCGGTGCTGAAAGCACTGGACCGCGCCACCCGCGCCGCCAAGGCCAACGACAAGGACGCACTGGCCCGCAAGCCGGTGCTGGAAAAGCTGGCATCGGTGCTGGATCAGGGCAAGTCGGCACGTTCGGCGGGTCTGGATGCTGACGAGAAGGCACTGATCCGCGACATGTTCCTGATCACCCTCAAGCCGCTGATGTACATCGCCAACGTGGCCGAGGATGGTTTCGAGAACAACCCGCACCTGGATGCGGTGCGCGCGCGTGCCGAAGCCGAAGGCGCCGAAGTGGTGCCGGTGTGCGCTGCGATCGAGGAAGAACTGGCGCAGCTGGAAGACGCCGACCGCGACGAGTTCCTCAAAGACCTCGGCCTCGACGAGCCGGGCCTGAACCGCGTGATCCGCGCCGGTTACAAGCTGCTCGGCCTGCAGACCTATTTCACCGCAGGTGTGAAGGAAGTCCGCGCATGGCAGCTGCGCGCGGGCTCCACCGCCCCGCAGGCCGCTGGCGTGATCCACACCGATTTCGAGCGAGGCTTCATCCGCGCCGAAACCATCGCCTACGACGATTTCATCAACCTCAAGGGTGAGCAGGGCGCCAAGGAAGCTGGCCGCCTGCGTCTGGAAGGCAAGGACTACATCGTCAAGGAAGGCGACGTGCTGCACTTCCGCTTCAACGTCTGATCTTTCGCGACGTTGCTGCATCCACAAGGCCCCGCATTGCGGGGCCTTGTCGTATCCGCGCATAGTGGGCTGGTCAAATTTTCACCACGTTTTTGAAACCCTTGTCGCGCAAGGGCTGCGCAGGCTTGTCCACAGGCTTCTCCATCGATTGCGCACAGCGGCTGTGGAGAAGCTGGCCGCTCCTACAAAAAGGCCGGCTGCTTGCGTTTGGGTGCATTGGTGAAAAATTCGCCACACTTTTGAAAGCATTGCAGGCCAAGGCCTGCACGCACTTGTCCACAGTCTTCTCCAGCCATTGCGCACAGCGGCTGTGGAGAAGGATCACAACTGCGTAGCCCGGGTAAGCGCAGCGCACCCGGGAGGTGATCGGTGCGAGCAAAAGCGGCCACCACCCGAAAATCCCCGGGTGCGCTGCGCTTACCCGGGCTACGTCCGTTGCGGAGAAGCATCGCCCCTGTGTCTGCCCCGCGATGCTGTGCTCCTGCTTTTGCCGGCACGCGCAATCCACACAAACAACAAGGCCCGCCAATGGCGGGCCTTGTGTGAATCGGCACAACGGACGGGCTTACAGCGCCGCGCCGCCGAATTTGTGGGTGTACTGCAGGTTGATCTGACGGCCAACGCTGTCGAACCAGGAGATGTCGTAGTAGGGATACGAGGTGTACGTCGGATCCTTGGGCGGCATCTTGTTGAACAGGTTCACCACCGACAGGGTCAGGCGCGAGTGGTCGTCGAAGCGGTACTGAAGCGACGCGTTGTAGCGGTAGGTAGCACGGATGTACGGGCCCGGATCGCCGTCTTCCCACACCTGATCGTAGGACCAGCCATTAGGCAGTTTGCCCAGGCGCTGGCCGTAGATCGTGGCGGCCCAGGCATCCTTCTCCCAGCTGATGCTGGCACTGGTCTTGGTGCGCGGAATATCGAAACCGCTGTTGACCGCGAACTGATCCTTGACCACATCGCCGGCGTATTGCTGGAAGTCGTGTTTCTTCACCCACGTATGCGTGGTGCTGAAGGTGAACTGGCCAATGCCAGTCTCCAGACGATAGCGCACGGCTGCATCGACGCCTTCGGTGGACTCCTTGGCGACGTTGATCGGATTGACGTGGACTCCATACAGTGCGCCGCCGGTTCGTGTGACGCGGGCCAATGCATCGATACAGGTCGGGGAGCTGGCATCCAGATTTCCAAGTCGGCAGGCAGCCTCATCGCGCAAAATCTGATCGGTGCTCATGTCCTGCACCTGATCCTTCATCTCGATGTTGAACCAGTCTGCGGAAATATCCAGTCCGCTTACCGGTGACCATACGAAGCCGGCTGTCCAGGAGGTGCTGGTTTCCGGATTCAGATCGCGGTTGCCGTTGCGGCTGCGAATCAGGCCTGTTGAGAAGTCTTCGGGTGCGGCATCGGGGTCGGTGCTCTGCGCATACGCGTAGTAGTCGATACCACTGGTTTCATCGTTTCCGGGACCCGCATAGACGTAATGCAGGTCGGGGGCCCTGAAGGCGGTGCCGTAGGAACCACGAACCAGCAGCGAATCAATTGGACGCCACTCCAGGCCCGTGCTCCAGGTTGCCTTGCCGATGCTGTTGCCGGAGTAGCGATACTCGTCATAGCGACCGGCAACGCTCCAGTTCAGTGTTTCATGTAATGGCATGCGCAACTCACCCGCGGTTGCCCAGCGGTTGCGGCTGCCCTTTCCGTCAGAATCCTTCCAGCTGTAGTAGTAATACTCGGTGGCCAGCGGATCGGGGTTCAACGCATAGGACTGGCGGCCCAGTTCTACAGTGCCGGCGAAACCAGCATCGCCCCCCGGCAGGGTGAACAGATCAGCCTTGCTCACGGTCAGTGACAGTGTGCCGGTCTCGGATTTCGGCTTATAGACGGTGCGTGCCGCGATGGAATCGTATTCTTCGCGGCTGAGCGGGCGGTACAGGCGGCTGGGATCGGCATTGTAGCTGGGCAGTGTTACATCGATGCCATTGACGTCGGTGTAGGTGAATTCGCCAGTCTGCGCGCCCAGGAACAGGGCATTGGCCTTGGCTGCGACGATTTGCGGCCAACTGATCTTGGATTCATACCTCGAGTAGCTGGCCGTTGCTTCGTAATCCCAGCTGTTTCCCCAGGTTCCCTTGAAGCCCGTCGCCAGGCTGAAGGTCTTCTGGGTGGTTTCGATCATGTTGCGGTTGAGCCCACCCATTTCCTCTGGCGAGAACAGGCGATACCAGTCTTCAACAGTGTCCGTCGCTTCGTTGTAGAACCAGCCTTCCTCGTTGCCATCCGGGCGCATCAGCCCCCAGTTGGTTACGTCGCGGAACATCTTTACCTGGTGGTATCCGGCCTGGATGTCGGCAAACCACTGGCTGCCGTTGTCGAAGGCATAGCTCATCGACGTATAGGCGTTGACGCCGCGACGTTCGCTCAGGATGGTGCCGTAGCCGATGGCCTCGTCGCTGCCGCAATAGTCGCCGTAACCGCTGCGATAGGACAGATAGGTTGTGCCGCCGTTTTGACCAGCCAATGCATCGCAGGTCGCCTGGTCAGGGTCGATGTAATAAACGCTGTTGTCGTTTGCCCTGTCATAGTCCGGGCCAGCCAGCTCACGGCGCAAATAGTTGCTGCGCGCGCGCTGGTCGCGCGCGCGCGGAGCGTCCTTGGTCGAATCCTGGATGCTGCGCTCATAGGCCCACAGCGGCGTCTGCGACTGCAGGTCGACACTGTAGACACCGCTGAGGCGGCCCTTCTCGAAACCGCCGACCAGGCTGACGTCGAACGATTCGCCGCCGCCTTCGCTGGTGGTGCCCATGCGCGCATCGACGGTGATGCCGTCGGTGCTCTTCTTGAGGATGAAGTTGACCACGCCGGAGATCGCGTCGGAGCCATAGATGGCTGATGCGCTGCCGGTCAGCACCTCGATCCGCTCGATCATGCCCAGCGGAATATTGGAAATATCGGTGAAGTTGCTGCGGCCCTTGAACGGCATCGGGAAGTCGGCGATGCGGCGGCCGTTGACCAGCACCAGGGTGTGGTTGGGGCCAAGTCCGCGCAGATCCACCTGCTGAGCGCCCGGCGAGAAGTCCGCGCCACTGGCCGATTGCTGGCTCTGGGTTTCGCCGCCGTTCTGGGTCATGGCGCGCAGCACGTCCGGCACGCTGGTGAAACCGGCTGCCTTGATTTCCTCGGCAGTCACCACCGTGACCGGCGCAGGGCCCTCCACCTGTGCGCGCGGGATGCGCGAACCGGTGACCTGCACGGTATCCAGTTGTTGGGGTTGCTCCTGGGCAGATTGGGCCAAGGCGGGGGCGGCCATCGACAGCAGGGCCAGTTGGATTGAACACACCATTGCGTGTTTACGCATGAATCAGCTCTCTGATGAAAAGTGTTCTGGACTTCTTCCCTCCGGCATGTGGGGAAATGCCGGCCGCCCGTGTCAGATTTGTGATCGGGGTAATGGCATCTAACACGTTTTTTACACGGTTGACCACTGCCTTAAAGTCTGGCATTACGGCTGTAAGCGATTACCTCGGGATTGGCTTCAAGTGCTGAAACGTAAGAGTTCCTGGCTGCAGCGCCTGTTGCTTGCCGGTGCAGTGATGGTGGTTGCAGGTGTTACCAATGTGCAGGCCGCGCCGGCCAGCGGTGGGCCTGGCTATCACTACTACGAAATTGGCGACATCAAGGCCCCGCGGCCTGCGCGGACGCAGCCGGCGATGTTGTTGATGGGCGGCGGCGACTGGGTGCCGGAAGCATTCCATTGGTGGGTTGAACGTGCCGGCCACGGCCGCGTGGTGATCCTGCGTGCGTCCGGCGATGACAACATGCAGAAAGAGCTCTACAACGATATCGGTGGCGTTACCGCCGTGCAGACTTTGGTGTTCCAGGACCGCAAGGCCGCCGACGATCCGAAGGTGCTGCAGATGGTGCGTGAGGCCGATGCCATCTTCCTTGCCGGTGGTGACCAGGCGCGCTACGTGCGCTTCTGGCAGGGCACCGAGTTGAACAAGCTGCTGGATGCCCATGTGCGCGCGGGCAAGCCGATTGGTGGCACCAGTGCTGGCCTGGCAGTGCTCGGGCACCATGCCTATGGCGCACTGGACGGTGGCAGCGTCGACTCGGCCACCGCGCTGGCCGACCCGATGGGTAGCGAGATCACCCTTGCCGAGGGTTTCCTGGCCATGCCCTACCTGTCCAAGGTGGTCACCGACACGCACTTTGCACGGCGCGACCGGCTTGGGCGCCTGATCACATTCGTCGCGCGTGCGGCGCAGGCGTCGGGCAGCAATGAGGTTGTCGGCCTGGGCGTGGACGAGGATGCCGCCCTGTGCGTGGAGGCGGACGGCCGCGGGCGCGTCTACGCATTGGGCGATGGCTATGCATGGCTGGTGATGCCGCGACATGCGCCCGAGCGCATGGTTGCGGGCCAGCCGCTGGATTACAGCGCGGTGCCGGTGACCGGCGTGGGCAAGCACAGTGTCCTCCACCTGGATGGGTTCAAGGTGGACAACCCGGCCTTCACCGCGGTGGCGCATGTGAAAAATGGCCATCTGCAACTGCTGCCGCACTGAGTGCGGGGCAGGGCAATACAAAGGGGCTTCGGCCCCTTTTTTGTGCGTGTCTGTTGCATTGAGGGGCGGCGTCAGGTGGCGCGCCAGCTACAAAAGCCGAGCAAGTTGGGTGCGCGTGCTGTTCAGGCAGGGCTCGGCGTGCCTAGAATCCAGATTCCATTCCGGAGTGAAGAAACATGAAGCTGACTTCCGCGGTACTGCTGGGCCTGGCGTCGTTGTCTTCGGGGGCTGCGTTGGCGGCTGCACCGTCCCCCTTGTTGGTGATCCACGGCGGTGCCGGCGTGGAGCGCAAGGATTTCAGTGCCGAGGAAGAGCGTGCCGCGCGTGCTGCATTGACCGAGGCCCTGCGCAAGGGGCATGAAGCACTGCTGGCCGGCAAGCCGGCCCTGGATGCAGTCACCGCGGCAATCACCGTGCTGGAAAACGACCCCACCTTCAACGCTGGGCGTGGCGCGGTGTTCACCCATGATGGCAAGAACGAACTGGATGCCTCGCTGATGGACGGCGCCACCCTGCGCGCGGGCGCGGTGGCCGGCGTGCACACGGTGAAGAACCCGATCCTGCTGGCGCAGGCGGTGATGGAGCATTCCCCGCACGTGATGATGGTCGGGCAGGGCGCCGAGATGTTTGCCGCCGAGCAGAAGATCGAGTTGGTTGATCCGTCCTATTTCCGCACCGAGAAGCGCTGGGAACAGCTGCAGCGTGCGCTGAAGGAAGAGGCCGCAGGCCAGGCGCATGTCGACCTGGAAACGGCCAAGCATTTCGGCACGGTGGGGGCGGTAGCGCTGGACAGCCAGGGCAAGCTGGCTGCAGGCACGTCGACCGGCGGCATGACCAACAAGCGCTATGGCCGTGTGGGTGACTCGCCGATCATCGGCGCCGGCACCTATGCCAGTGACCAGTGCGCCGTATCGGGCACCGGCTGGGGCGAGTTCTATATCCGCCTGGCGGCAGCGCATGAAATCTGCTCGCGCATGAAGTACCTGCACGAGACCCCGGCCCAGGCGGGCGAGGAGGTCATCGTCAAGCGCGTGCCTGAGTTGGGCGGTGATGGTGGCGCCATCGTGCTGTCGGCTGATGGCAAGGCGGCGACCCCGTTCAACACCGAAGGCATGTACCGCGGCTGGATCGGTGCAGATGGTGTGCCGCACGTTGCCATTTTTGCCGACGAAAAGCTTAAAATGCCCGGCGAGTGATGCGTTGTTGATGGGCATCGCCGGTGCTGTAAAAAAATTTTCATCGAATGTGAAGATTTCTGTTGACAGCATCGGCACTCATCACCAAAATAGCGGGCTCACCCACCCCTGACCGGCAAGGCCGCGGTCCTAGACAAGGGAGTGGAATGGAGGGATACCCAAGCGGCCAACGGGGGCAGACTGTAAATCTGCTGGCTTACGCCTTCGGTGGTTCGAATCCACCTCCCTCCACCAGTTTTATGTTGTGACGTGTGTTCCCGATGCGGGAGTAGTTCAACGGTAGAACCTCAGCCTTCCAAGCTGATGGTGCGGGTTCGATTCCCGTCTCCCGCTCCATTGAACAAAGCAAAAAAACACGTCATAATAGACAACTCGCTCACGTAGCTCAGTCGGTAGAGCACCTCCTTGGTAAGGAGGAGGTCGAAGGTTCGATTCCTTTCGTGAGCACCATCTTGCCGATAGTGCATAACCAACCTGTTACCGAGAAGAAGCAGCCATGTCCAAGGGTAAGTTCGAACGTACCAAGCCGCACGTCAACGTCGGCACCATCGGCCACGTCGACCATGGCAAGACCACACTGACCGCCGCACTGACCAAGATCGGTGCAGAGCGCTTCGGTGGCGAGTTCAAGGATTACTCCTCGATCGACGCCGCGCCGGAAGAAAAGGCACGTGGTATCACGATCTCGACCGCACACGTTGAGTACGAATCCGAGACCCGTCAC
>PJUE01000208.1_pt1 | contig 59630 bp, 45 predicted proteins | sample 1512171 | NCBI WGS metagenome assembly PJUE01 (sample SAMN08177674, study PRJNA422409) | Feces metagenome, whole genome shotgun sequencing project. | isolation source: Chicken feces (3) enriched on wood chips: alkali lignin treatment | host: Gallus gallus | place: USA: Madison | collected 2015-01-15
GCCCTTATGCCTTACGGATGCAAAAAGCACTACCATGTCGTGGACGCCTCCGGCCAGTACACAGCCGATCAGGATCCATAATGCTCCCGGGAGGTAACCGAACTGGGCTGCCAGTACCGGGCCAACCAATGGGCCCGCAGCGGCTATGGCCGCAAAGTGATGGCCAAAGAGTACATTTTTGTTAGTGGCCACGTAATCTTTGCCATCTGCAAATTCTATGGCCGGTGTAACATTGGCTGCATTGAGCCGCAGCACTTTATTGGCCATAAATATCCCATAAAAACGGTAGGCTATGGCAAAGACAAGCAAGGATGCAAACACCAGCGTAAGGGCATTTACCCCATTTAAAATTTCCATCTATCTAGGTTATAATTTAATTATCTTATGGCTATATGATTGTTGCTGTTACAGGGTATTATGACCTTAAGGTCTGTTTGTCTGATAACTTCACTTATTGCATTTCGAATGGGAAGGTTATCATGTTCTTTCATCTTTTCGTTCCAGGCATGTTTTTCCTGATTAACGGTAGTTTTTTTTAATGGCAATTCCCACCACGGTGAAAAACGAAGTTGGGGAATTACACAAACAAATTTTCCTATCTCAAGAGCATGTTCTTTCAGAAATAAATCTGCAGCTTTATCATTTCTAACATCTATTGCAAAGGCTCCATCTGGACAAAAACCTATTATCGGGCAATTAATTCCCTTTAGTTTGGCGAATTGAAATGATACTGAATCCCTGAAATACGTAAAAGCTGCACCGTTAAATAGTTCCATATCTAGCGGATCGTATTTATCTGAGTGTGGCTGAAAGCCATAATTACCTGGGAAAGTAATTACGTAAGGTTTTCCTGTTTCTTTTTTCCATCGAAGCATCTCATGTCTACCTACCAAAGATGGTCCTGATCCATGAAGAAAAAAATCACATTCTTTGATTGCTCTTTGCTGTGCTTCTTCTGTCTTTAATATCTTTAGTTTAGGAAATCTGGTCATAAGCATTTCTTCTACACCAGCTTCTACATCCATTGGCCAAAGGCGTACATCTACATTTGGCAGATATTTTTCAATCAATGCTAGCACTCCTGGTGTATGGGCAATATCTCCGATATTTTCAACTTGCCATGAAGAACGTAAAAGAATCGTTTTGTTTCTTTTATTATCAGAACTTGCCAAAGCTGGAATTGCTGCCAAAGAACTCGCAAAAACAAACGATTGTTTTAGGAAAGCTTTGCGACTTATGTGATTCATATATATCTGAATTTAATAATTTAAACTCCGAAACATTCCTATCTGAATTTTACGAATATTAAGAATAAAAAATCAATAGTATTTTGATTGCTAAGGTTTTGTTTTATCATACCTCAATAATGCCTCTAGATAATAATAATCTGCATATATAATGGGGGTATTTACTTCCGTCCCCTCAGGCTTTGAACCCACTGAATGTTTTAACAAAAAATTATGATTTTCGCCCAGCTTGTTTTTATATGCTGCACTTGACAAACTAACCAGCATTTCTTCTGCAACATTAAAATAGTTTTTATTATTGGTTAAAGCAGAAAGATCTAATAAAGCTGAGGCCATTATTGTACCAGCAGAAACATCTCTCTCCTCATTAGGGATATTTGGTGCGTTAAAATCCCAATAAGGAATTTTATCTTTCGGAAGATTGGGATGATTGATTATAAACTTCGCAATCTTTTCTGCTTGTTGTAAATATCTCTTAAGTCCAGTTTCTCTATACATCATGGTATAACCATACAAGCCCCATGCCTGCCCCCTTGCCCATGCAGATTCATCTGCAGCGCCTTGAGCTGTTATTTTTGCTATAACTTTTCCGTTATCTTTATCATAGCATACCACATGATAAGAGCTATTATCTTTTCTGAAATGGTTTTTGATCGTATTATCTGCGTGTGTTATACTGATATCGTAATATTTCTTGTTTCCAGAAATCTTTGAGGCCCATAATAAAAAATCTAGGTTCATCATGTTGTCTATAATTACAGTATAATTATATTTTCTCCAATCGTCCCATGATTTTACCAATCCTACTTTCTCACTAAAGCGGCTCGATAAGGATTCGGCTCCGGTTAACATAATCTCTTTGTACTTTTCGTTATTCGTTAAACGGTAACCATTACCAAATGGACAGAATAACATAAATCCCAAATCATGTGTTGTTGTATTGTGCTTTTCTTTTTCTACTGCCATCGTCCATTTATGTGCAGCTTTTTTCCATTTATCATCCTTTGTGTATTCATATATATACCACAAAGAACCTCCAAAGAAACCAGTGCACCACCATTCTGAGGTCCGGGTATCTAATGTTCCGTTTTTCTTTATTGACTGGGGGAATCTGGTAGTGTTGGTATTGGCTTTCAACATCAAATCATAGTGTGCTTTGGCAAATTCCATTTCTTTCTCAACATTTACTTTGGGTTGGGCCTGTAAACTGAGCGTTGCAATTAAAAGTACTATAGTTAAAAAATTAGTTTTTTTCATTGGTTACATTCGTCAATTGAAACTATGCACAAAAGTGCATAGTTTCGGTTCTTAAAAAAGTATTTATTTTTGTTTCAACCATTAATTCAGTCGCATTAAGATGAAGAAATGATATTCTCTTATAATGGGTTCTTTTTGTCAAATTTATTTATCAAAACCTCCTATTTTATCAGATTATATTAAAAATCTATCCATATAACTTCGATCACATCGTATCTACTTTATTGTATAATTAGCTTAACAAATTGAGAAAATCCCTTATCCTGTACGTGTAATACGTAGTGACCTGTAGCAGGCATAGAATTCAGCATAAGTGAATAAACATTCTGATTATTATCAGAAGCAATGTTCTCCCAAGTTTGTACTATCCTACTATCAAGCCCTATTAATCTAGCAGATAACCTATTCCCCTTATAACCATTAATCATTAACTTAAGTGAAGTTTCTGTTACAGGATTAGGAATTACAGTTACAGAAATTGTTTTAGTTTCTTCGACATTAATGTTTGTTTTATTTCCCTCATCCTTGGGCTGAATTAAAATTTTCTCCCTATTCATATCTCTGGAATTTTGAGTTTGAACAGAAGTCGTAGAAATTTTCACTAAACGGATTGATTCACCTTCCAACTTATTTAATTTTGTACGGTGCAGATCAATTCTATCATAGCCAATTACCCTTCTATAAGTTTCATTCGTAGTGCCACTAGGTGTCCAATAAACCGCCCGTTGATTGGCATAAGACAAAGTCCCGTTAGGCGTTCTTGTACCAGCGGGTAAAGCTTTAAATCCTACTTCATCAGTACCCGAATTCGCTCCCCCAGTTTGCCAATCTGCAGTTTTACTTTTCAGTTTCTTACCAATTGAACCTGATGTACGCCAACCACTAAAAATCAAATCAGAAGATGTCATTCCTAAAAATGCTTCCATCGCTTGCCAATCTTCATCAGTGGCTATGCGCCATCCCTCAGGAACAGAAATACCTCCATTGGCAGTATTACTAACAGCATACCCATTGTATAATAAACCATATTTACCCACACTACCAGTAGCAGGTTTGGCATATGCGCCGTTAGTAGTTGTACTCCAAAGAGTATCACTTAAACCTGTTGGAATAGCAGTACCGTCCGCATATTTGGTGACCCTATAATTAGAAAGCGTCCAGAGTACCCCGTTAATAGCTACCGTCTGATACACATTTCCGTCAACATCAATTACATTTCCCTCAGGAATTTTGACTAAGCGGATAGATTCACCTTCACGCTTGTCTAAATTTGTTCTGTGTACATTACTTTGATTATAAGTTATAACTCTTCTGTATGTATGACTTGAAGTTGCGCTTGGAGTCCAGTATACTGCTCTTTGGTTTGCATAAGATAATGTTCCATCAGCCGCTCTTGTACCTGCAGGTAAAGCTTTAAAACCGACCTCATCGGTACCAGAGTTTACTCCTCCTGTTTGCCAATCGACCGTTTTACTTTTCAGTTTCTTACCAAGAAACCCTGATGGACGCCATCCAACAAGGGTCAAATCAGAAGATGTCATTCCTAAGTAAGATTCCAATTCCTGCCAATCTTCATCTGTGGCTATTCGCCATCCGGCAGGAATAGCAATACCTCCATTAACAGTATTTCGCACTGCATAACCATTATACAATAAACCATACTTACTTGCATTGCTAATGCCAGGTGTAGCATATGCACCATTAGTAGTTGTATTCCATAAAGAATCACTTAAACCTGTTGGAATAGCAGTACCATCAGCGTATTTTGTGCCACGGTAGTTTGTTGCCATCCAAACTGTTCCGTTAATATCCACCGTTGGGTATACATTTCCGTTTTCGTCAGACACAGTTCCCTTTGGAATTTTAACTAGACGTATTGATTCGCCTTCCCTCTTGTCTAAATTTGTTCGGTGTACATTGCTTTTATCATAGGTTATTACTCTTCTATAAGTTTCGTCTGTATCTGCACTGGGTGTCCAATACACTGCCCGCTGGTTGGCATAAGACAATGTACCGTCAGCTGCTCTAGTACCGGCGGGTAAAGCTTTAAAACCAACCTCATCTGTACCAGAATTTGTTCCTCCTGTTTGCCAATCCGTTGTTGTACTTTTCAGTTTCTTACCAATAAAACCTGATGAGCGCCATCCGACAAAAGTTATATCTGTTGATGTCATTCCTAAATACGCCTCCAGAGCTTGCCAATCTTCATCAGTAGCAATACGCCATCCGGCAGGAATAGCAATACCTCCATTTACAGTATTACGCACTGCATAACCATTGTACAATAAACCATAAGTATTTTCGTTACCAGTTGGAGAGGCAGCATATGCTCCATCTGTTGTTGTATTCCATTGAGTATCACTTAAACCAGTTGGAATAGCGGTACCGTCCGCATATTTTTTCACTCTGTAGTTTGTAGTGGTCCAAATCGTACCGTTAATATTTATAGTTTGGTATATATTGCTGTCTGCATCAATTACGATTTCTTGTGGAATTTTAACCAAACGGACTGATTCTCCTTCCCTCTTGTCTAATTTTGTTCTGTGAACATTACTTTGATTATAGGTGATAACTCTTCTGTAAGCTTCGTCTGTATCTTCGCTAGGTGTCCAAAACACTGCCCTTTGATTTGCATAAGACAATGTACCGTCTGCCGCTCTTGTACCAGCTGGTAAAGCTTTAAATCCTACTTCGTTGGTACCTGCGTTAGTTCCGCCTGCTTGCCAATCTGTTGATGTACTTTTTAGCTTTTTACCAATAGAACCTGAAGAGCGCCAACCATTGAAGATTACATCAGCAGTTGTCATGCCTAAAAAAGCTTCTAGTTCCTGCCAATCTTCATCGGTAGCAATACGCCATCCAGCTGGAACAGCTATGCCTCCATTAGCATTATTACACACTGCATAACCATTATACAATAAACCATATAACTCTGCATTACCTGTCGCTGGGGTTGCGCATGCTCCATTAGTATCTGTTGACCATTCTGAATTGGTTAAACCAGAGGGAATACAATTACCATTGACATATCTAGTTACTCTGTAATTTGTAGTTGTCCATACTCTCCCATTAATTTCTACTGTTTGGTATACATTACCATCTATGTCTGTTACAGTTTGTTGCGATAAGGCAAAATTTGTGTACAAACTAAATAGAAAACAAAGTATTGTCACTTTGGCAATACTGTTGTTGATAAATTTTGTAATTGCTGCACTCATATTATTCTATATTAAGTCAATCTTTTGAAATGAAAGGTTCAATTATATATAACTTCTTCAAACCCATTATCAACATACTTAGTAACACAAGGAAGGAGAAGACCAAGATTAGATATTTTCTAATAAGGTTAAATCCTTCAACACAGAAAGGAGTGAGCAAAAATTTATATTTTAATAAAGAATAGTTTTTTAAATTTTTCCTCACTCCTTAGTTATTTTATTGTACAATCAACCTAAGCGACTAAGAAAACATGTTTTCTCATTTAAGTAAAAATATAAACTCGCCTCAGATTGTTATTACCTAAAGTTCTGTATTAAAGCTGTGTATAAGTGATAATAATTCGACCAGAGCTTACTGGGTTAGTTATGTAAATTCCAATTCGTTTATACTCATGCCTCTGATGATCGCCTTCATTAATTACCTCCGACCGCAATGCCAGTGTATTACCTGGTGAAGAAAAAGTAACCAACATTTTTTCATTCCCTCTTGTTAACTCCAGCGTATTAGCGGAAGTCTGCGTCCATTCTGCCCTGGTAGTGATAGCCGTTTCAAAATTCTTAGGTTGAGCATATTCAAACACATCTGTAAAGGTAACACTGCCAGTACCTACTCTGCTATAATTCATGGTACGCTCAAGTTTATTTAGCCCCGGCACATTGTATGCTGAGGCAATATCCAATGTTATACTATCTTTTTCTAAGGAAAAATCTGTGGATATAGTCCTTGAAGCTGCCTGAGCACCGGGCTGCTGTTGAGTGCCTGCAACCAGTGGAACAGGATGTCCGAACGATCCTATTGTTTTATAGGTATAACGAAATTGAGGATTAAAAATATTAGCAGCATAAGGAATAGCTCCAGGATCACCAACCATTATTTGGCCTCCCTTCACAATGGTATATGATCCAATATCATTATGATTATGAGACTCGTCATTATTGCCGCCTTTAAGTGCAACGCCTATATTAAAGTTTGCGCAAGACCTTGGTCTGCAGACTAACACACCTGTCTGGTCGAAAAAAGAACGAATCATCTCTTTATCTATTCCCTGACCAACGTTTATTTCAGATGACGAATTTGGGAAACTCATCATGATTTCATTACGGATATCTATCGTTTTTGCTTTGTGGGTCAGGGTGTCGTATCGTGTTAGACCTAGTTTCAAATTCTTACTCAGATAGGTCATAATCCAATTAGTTGGCTTTTCTCCCTCACCTGTATCTGATATGGATGGATACACGTCATTTATAATCTCTAGATTCGGTGCATAATTAGCAATCTTTCGAACCTTGGGGTCATTAAAAAGATCCAGTGTTCCTGCTGTAGCCTGCCAGACACTTTCCCGCAACAGAATATAATGCCCAAATCCATAGTTGTAATATCTCATCCCTTCTGTGCAATATCCATCACTATTGAATGCACTTAGTCCATTTTTAGAGTAATATTCGCCTATACTGACAAAGACAGCTCGTTCATGTTTACTTCCAATTGCCGTAAGGGCAGCCCCAACCACTCCAGCCAGACAAACATGGTTCCAGTTACTGGCTGTAATTAAAAAATCGTTTTCTCTGGCTGTATTTTGTGTACTTATCTTATTAAGTACCGGGTTAAAAACCCTTGCGTATAATGCATTGATAGCCTGTTGCCTTAAAGTGGCATCTATCTTATCACCCATCAGGTAAAGGGTTTGCGCAATGGTATGAGCATATAATGAAGATGTGAGGTCTACTGAATATTCTACGCCATAATAGTTCTTAAAATCATAATCAACGCGAGGTGAAACCCACGATGGTTGGTTAATAATACTAAGAAGCCCATCTTTCACTTGCTGAGTGAAGTTACCTTGATTTTGCAGGCATTCTGCCCAAGTCACTTTTGACAATCCTTCCGCCCTTTTTCGCATCATGGTTAGACCTCTCTGAGAAGAAGAAGCGCTCCCGTCTGAAAGTGAAAAATAATCTGCCACACTAAATGGAGGGAACACATAAGTTGTCATTTCTTGTAAAAAGCCATTAAACCTACCTGAGTTTAAGAGCTCACCCCAAACCTCACGTTTGCTATAAGGTTCTCCAAAACCTGCTGGATTATTAGATAGCATTTGTTCAATTTGTTGAACGCGTTGTGCATCAATAGGTCTGAGTGGAGCAGGGATTGTTTGAGCTGCTACTACCTGTACTTTGCTAATTAAAAGAAAGGCTACAGCAATAGTTTTGATAGTCAGCAATGAATACATATGACGAACTGAGTTAAAATTTCCTTTTTTCATTTTATTTTTATTAATGATTAACCATTTAAAGATTCGCCTAAAATCTTCATTGTTTCCTTTTGGTATTCGGCTACTAGTTGCTGGGCTTTCTTTACTTTTTCTTTTGAGGCTACTGGATTTTTCACCATGTCAAGCACAGTAGGAACAATACGATCGACATCCGCTTCGGTATCCATATCGAACAGCCATTCTCCCAGCCCAATGTCCTGCCACATAAATCCTTTAGATGTTTGTTCGGCAAAGCGACAAACAATAGCTGGTATGCCAATGGCTATACACATAATTGGTGAGTGCATTTCGAGACCAAATAATCCTGCCGAACGGGCATAGGTACTAACAGCCTCATCTGTAAGCCAGTATTTATCACGCCAGATAACCTGGGTTTTTACATCGTCTGGCAATGGGTCGTAAAGCATTTCTTTACCAATACGGATTTGCGTTTCATTTTCAGGAACAAGTAATACCTTAAGGTCTGTTTGCCTTACCACTTCAATAATCGCATTTCTAATTGGCAGATTATCGTGTTCTTTCATCTTTTCATTCCAAGCGTATTTTTCTTCATTAACTTTCGGGTCTTTTGTAGGAAGTTCCCACCAAGGAGAAAAACGATATTGAGGAATTACACAAACGAATTTTCCTGTTTCCAGTTCATGTTCTTTCAGAAATACATCAGCAGCTTTATCATTTCTTACATCTACCGCAAAGGCACCATCTGGACAAAAACCCATTATCGGACAGTTTGCTCCCTCCTGCTTTGCAAACTCAAGAGAAACAGAATCTCTGAACCAGGCAAAAGCTGCACCATTGAACAATTCTATATCTATCGGGTTGTAATCTACTTGCTGATGTTGAAACACATAATGTCCCGGAAAAGTAATTCCGTAAATTCCGTAAGGTTTTCCTGTTTCTTCTTTCCACCGAAGCATTTCATTTCTGCCTACCAGAGAAGGTCCGGAGCCGTGAAGAAAGAAATCACATTCCTGTATAGCTTGTTGATGTTCTTCTTCCGATTTTAAAATTTTCAATTTTGGAAACCTTGCCATCAACATTTCTTCTACACCTGCACTTACATCTTTAGGCCAAAGGCGAACATCTACATGCGGCAGATATTTCTCTATTAAGGCAAGTACCCCAGGTGTATGTCCAATATCTCCTATATTTTCAACCTGCCAGGAAGAACGTAAAAGAATTATTTTCCTGCTTTTACTGCTACACCTTGCCAAAGTAGGAATTGCAGCAAGGTATCCAGCGAAAACAAGCGATTGTTTCAAGAAGTCTTTACGATTGATGTGAGTCATATATCTATTATTTGTTTTTTAGCTTTTCAATCATTAGAATAATCCAATCTGAATTTTAAGAACTTGCTAGTCGATCATAACCTTTAATCTGTTATGGCACAATATTTAACTCCATTTCCCTAACAACCTCTTTGGCGTCATAAATATTATTATTTGAGGCGACGAAATAGACTTTATATGTACCAGGACTAGTGAAAGTATACTTATACTCTCTGGTATAACCTGTAACACTTCCCTTTATGGGAATAGGGCGATCGGGACCGTAATCCATCACGCCAGTTTGTACGGGGGCTGAAACAGCCCATACTTCGTTAAATACATTTGTATTTTCTGCTGTAGTGACGGCCGGATACAATGATATTGTTGCAGTAGTCACACTAGATCTAGTCTTAATTGCTGCTGAAGGATCTTTCTCTATGATTACAAAGCCTGATGTAAGCATATCTGCCAATGTTATTGGGCCAATTGATGTTTGAGAGATTAAGTTATAATTTTGTACCCGCCATACTCGCCAAGCACCATATGTACCACGAGGTCTAATCGTATATTTAAACGCGATATATAAGGGTTTGCCATCTTCAGTAATATCACTGATATCGGCCACTCCGGAATTCACAAAAGTGCTGGTTGTACCTAAGGTAAACCTGTTAGTAATTTCTGTCCAAGTAGCAGCATCCACATTAGATATATTCGAATAATTACCGTTAAAATTGGTTGATGCCCATACTGAAAACTGATTGGCCTGAGTTCCAGACTCCACATTGTTGTTAAAAGACAATTCTATCTTACCCTTTTCAACAAGACGACCTTCTTTGAAATTAAAATCATGACCTACCTCACCTGAATAGAAAGAAATAAAGTCTGGATTACCTTTAAAATTAAACGTTATTTCTTCATTGATTTTATAGGTATTATTTTCTGTCTCCACGTCAAAATCTGGTACAGAAACTTCTATTTCCTCTTTACAGGAAACCATGAACAATGCTCCTATAAAAAGAAGCAAATTTAAATTCAGTAACTTTTTCATATCATTATTTTTTAAAAAAAATTTACCATCCTGGATTTTGAACCAAAGATTTGTTTAGAATCATCTCATGAGCAGGAATTGGATATAACAGATCTCTTGCCGAAACATTTTCATACGTCCTTGTATAGTATAGTCCCGGTGCATCTGTTTGTATCATAGATAAAGTTTGTTTCATTGTTGGGATAAAAATACCCCATCTTATCAAATCAGGTTTCCGCAACGCTTCAAATGCAAACTCTCTCGAACGTTCCTTTTGCAGTTCCAAAAAGAAATCAGCTTTATTAAGCGAACCTTCCTCCAACTCGGCATTTTGAGGATCTATTGCTGTAGTAACGGCTATAGCTGTGGCTCCTGTTCCTCCGCCTCCAGATATAGTTATTATAGGTGTTGACGTATAAAATCCACCAGGACTTACAATATTTATTGCCGTCAACTTTCCACCGGTAACGGTTGCAGTAGCTAAGGCTCTATTGCTCCCTTTAGTATCACTTGTAGTACCAATGGTAATTAACGGTGCAGATGTATATCCGCTTCCCTGATTAGTAACTGTTATAGAGCTAACCTGATTACCTATACCATAAGCTCTTCTGCGTACTTTATTAATTGCCTTATAAGCATCTGTAGAAGGTTCGGGTTTTATTTGGTTCTCTGCTTCAGCGAACATCAATAACACATCCGAATATCTTAGAATAGGAAAATTAACCGGACTGTTATGCGGTGTCTTTGGTGTTACTAATTCATATTCTCTTCTAAATTTCCCACTGTTTCTGGTATATATTTGGGCATTGGTTGATGTTGTAAGATAGTTCTTAGTTCCATCGGCTGCGTATCTAAACGGAGCAATATTCCAGTCTCTTCTTAAATCTTTACTGTCATATAGGTGATATAACTTTGCGGTTGCATTAATAAAGCCATAAGCAACTCCAATATCAGTATTACTTGAAGCTATTCCTAAGAAACTGCTTATCCTTCCGTAAGCAGCATAAACGGTTGAACTATTTCCCCAAAGTTCTGCTTCCCATATACTTTCTTTAATATCATATTTATCTTCGCAATAATTAATAAATATCTGGGAGTAATCTGGATTTAAATCATGAGCAGCATTGGTATCATCTATTACCTTTTTAGCCCACATAGCCGCTCTTTCATACCTAGTTTGACCGGTATTTATATCCCTAGCCTCATCTTTTAATGGATAGCCCGCCATAGTTAAATTTACACGAGCTAAAATGCCTCTCACCGCAGATTGGTTTATTTTTCCACCAAAACCTAAATCTCTGATTGATATCACTAAGGGTTCTGCAGCCTCCATATCTGCTAAAACCTGATCGTATACCTCTTTAACAGAAGCCTGAGGAACATCGGTATTTTCTGGAGAGGTCGTAGTTGACAATATAATTGGAACTTTACCAAAATTCTGAACAAGCAGAAAATAAAAGTATCCTCTTAAAAACAATGCTTCGCCTTTTATCTGAGAACGTCTCTCATCGCTCATATCTGGTTTATCAAGATTCTCAAGTACTAAATTGGCCCTACTTATTCCTGTATAACAGCTTTGCCAGAAGTTTTCTAAATCTGTATCATTGGTTGAATAATTGTATACTCTTAGACCTGAAAGCTCTGTACCTCTGGCATGAAATCCTTCATCAGCCATCATATTCATTCTGCCGGGATAAACTCCTCCATAAATTGGCTGCATGTATAAAGAATTGTAGATACTATTTACTGCCAGATTGATATCTTCCTCCTTATTAAAATAATTAACAGGAGAAAGAAAATCTGTTGGTTCAGTATTTAAAAATTTCTCGCAAGAGCAAACACTTAACAGGACGATCAGAGAAAATAAGTACGTTATCTTTTTCATGATTTTAATATTATTATTTTTAAAATGATGCTTTTAACCCGAATACAATGGTTTGTGCATTAGGATATGCGGAATAATCGAAGCCTGGGCTCAAAGTGGAATTACGAACTGAAACTTCCGGGTCCATTCCTGAATAATTAGTAAAAGTCAATAAATTTTGTGCAGAAGCCTGTACTGTTAAGTTTCTCAGATAAAAACGTTTAATAAGCCTTGTTGGAACCTCATATCCTAAAGAAATGGTTTTTAATCTTAAATAGGAACCATCTTCTAAGATACGTGAAGAATGATATCCTGATGGGCCTTGCCCTCCAGACCTGAAATATTCATTAGAAGGATTTTCGGGGGTCCAACGATTCTCATAAGAAGCGAATTGATTCAGATTTCTTATCTGAAGTGCATTCCCATCTAATAATAATCTGTTGGCATTGTAAATCTTGTTTCCATAAGACCATTGCAAGAATACATTTAGTAAAAAACCTTTGTAAGAGAAACTATTACTAAATCCACCAATATGTAACGGTATTGCCCTGCCAATAACCGTTTGGTCTAAACTGTTAACAATTCCGTCATTATTCAAGTCTTTGTATTTAATATCTCCTGGTTTAATTGATTCTCGTGAATTTCCATTTGTTGGTATTTCGCTCTTTAATTGGTAAACATTAGGACTCGGGCTATCAAAATCCTCAAATTGATAGATACCATCAAATATATAACCATGGAAGGATGCGACCGGCTTTCCAACTTCTGCAACCCATAACGGGGAATTGGCATAAAAACTGTGAAAAAGAGCTGTTGCAAAAAGTTTATTCTGCCCTTCAGTGAGTGCTAAAACCTCGCTTCGGTTAAAACTTATATTGAAATTACTTTGCCATGAGAAGGATTTCGTTTTAATATTTACAGTGTTCAAGCTCAATTCAAGCCCTTCATTTTTAACTTTACCTATGTTCTTAAAAGCATTTGAGAATCCGGTTGTAAACGGAAGTTGTGCATTCAATAATAAATCATCAGTTGTTTTACTGTAAATATCTGCGGTAAGCTGGATTCTATCTTTAAACAACCCTAAATCATAACCAATATCCAGTTGTTTAGTAGTCTCCCACTTCAATTTTTTGTTACCTAAACCATTAAATATTACTGTGCTGTATGGTGTAGAATTATTAAAAGATACCGTAGCATTTGCCGGTAAACTAAGGCTTGGCAGGTAAGAAAAATCTCCCACTCTGTTATTTCCGGTCAAACCGTAACTTATTCTGAATTTTGAGCTACTAATAGCTGTCAAAGGCTTCATAAATTTTTCATTTACCATATTCCAAGCAAAAGCTCCTGACGGAAAGAAACCCCAGCGATTCTCGGCAGCAAATTTGGACGATCCGTCACTGCGGAAAGTGGCAGTAAAAAGATATCTTGATTTATAGTTATAGTTAATCCTGTTAAAGAAAGACATTAAAGTACTTCTACTTTCTTCTGCAATTAAACTTAAAGGAGTTCCTTCATCAAATCCCGCAATTCCGAGTTCTTCGTTAGGCAATAACTGGGCACTGTATCCATACCTGTCTCTTTTAGTGCCTTGCATAGAAAAACCGGCCAATACATTAATCTTGTGTTTTCTTTTTATGGTTTTATTGTAGGTAAGTATATTTTCATTTGCCCAATTGTTTATTCCCGAAAATTGTATTCTGCCATTAATACCTCTAGAATTGGCAAGATTTCTGGGGGATCCGCCTGGCGTTAAGGAATTATAGAATACCTCGTTTCGGGTATCTCTGCTACTTGTTGCTGCAGTAACTTTTAGCGTGAGCTCTTTGGTTATGTTATACGTTGTATAAAAGTTTACCGAGAGATTTTTAACTATATTTTTATTATGAGCATTTTCTGCTGTAAGAACAGGGTTGACTCTTATTTGATTGGCGTCTATCTCCTCTTCATCAACTTCCTCTGTTAATAAATCTTTCCCGGTTCCAGATATTGGCCTATATCCCCAGGTATTGTAAAACAGATAATTTGAAATATTGCTGGTACCATCAGCTACCGGAATTCCAAACGCGGTAGAATTTGAATAGTTGGCAATAAGGCCTATTTTTATTTTTTCACTTATTTCCTGATCCAATGATACCCTTCCCTGGTATCTTTTAAATCCGGTATTTATGATTACCGAATTTTGATCGAAAACAGAACCTGAAACTGAATATTTGGTTTGGTTAGTGCCTCCTCTTATAGAAATATTATGTATTTGTGTAAGAGCGGTTCTAAAAACCTCATCCTGCCAGTTGATGCCTTTCACAGCTTTATAATCGTCTAAAGTTTTACCATCAGATAAATAGAAATCGTTGCCATACGTAGGGTTAAGTTCTGTTTGATATTTAACAAATTCATAAGGATTCATTAAGTCTAATTGTTTTCTGATATCCTGATACCCTAAAGAACTATTAATATCTACAACGGGCTTACCTAATTTCCCTTTCTTTGTTTCGATAACAATTACACCATTTGCAGCTCTTGCACCATATATGGCTGTTGCAGAAGCATCTTTTAAAATATTCAATGACTCAATATCATTAGGATTTAAAGAAGATGCCTGGAAATCCTCCATTGGGAATCCATCAACAACGTATAATGGAGAGTTATCCTGAGTTAGAGAACCCGCCCCTCTTATCACAATTTCCTGTGAGCTTCCGGGTTGCCCGTCATTAGAAGAAACCTGTACTCCGGCAGCTCTACCTGCAAGCGCTTCTGTAAATGAAGATACCGGAGCCTGTTTTAAATCTTCTATATCAACCTGACTGACTGATCCGGTTAAATCTTTCCTTTCCACAGCTCCGTAACCAACTACTACAATTTCATCCAATTTGGATGATTCCTGAATAAGTTTAATGTTAATGACTTTATTTTCCCCTACCCTGCTTTCCCGAGTGGCAAATCCTATATAGGTAAAAATCAAAACAGCATCCGGATTGGGTACACTTATTTTATAGTTTCCATTAGCATCAGTTATCGTACTGGTTTGCACATTTTTTATCTTTATGCTTACACCCGCGAGAGGTTCGCCCCGCTCATCTGTAACTTTGCCTGTTATAGCTATTTGCTGTTTGAAAATTTCCGCCGGTTTATCAGCATTCAGTGTCTTTTTATCTTCCGCTGCTTTTTTGATAAGTATCGATTTTTCATTAATAATATAGGTTAAGCCCGTATTTTTCAAAATCTCATTCAGGAAATTGTCGAGAGACATGTTCTTTGCTTTTATAGATACAGTACCGGCATCCTTTATATGACGATTATTGTAAATAACCAGGAAACCGGTTTGCTTTTTTATAACCGACAATACTTCGGTTAGAGATTTGTTTTTTATCTGTAAATTGACCGTTTGAGATAGGGACCTTGCGCTTAAATGCAAACAACTTATAAATAAAAAAAGCACAGTTATTTTCATAACCAATATCATTTTATTGATATCTCTTGCATTACACAAGATGATTCTTTTTAAAATTTCTGTCATTAATATCACTTTAATGACCTGCACAAAAACAGCGTTAAGACAATCTTATAGAGATTGTTATTAGATTTATGTATAATTGTGCAGGTTTGGAAGTTTATAACTTATTTAACGATTCGTGTATTCCAAGCCATTACATGGGAAGAATGGTAGGACATTTCTTCCCATTGCTTTTCAATGGGTATATCAGGTTTTCTTTTTCATATTCATATCATTTAGGTTATAGATTAGTATTGGTTATTTATTTGATTTTTTTATTCTATAAACAGGGTTTTGTCTTTTAGCTCTGCTCTAATGCCAGAACCTTTGAGAAAGTCAAGTACTACATCAATATCTACCTTTCGGCTCATTTCACCTGTAAATAATTCGGCAGGTACTTTCGATTTATAAACTACATCAATATCATACCAGCGGGCTATTTGCCTGATCATGGTTTCAAATGAAGTGTCTTTGAAATAAAAGTTTCCCTCTTTCCAGGCGGTAGCCATAGCAATATCTGCTATGTACTTTTTAAATTCTCGCTGACTATAGATAGTCTCTTCTCCGGGAGACAGTCTGATTTGCTTTTGATGGCCACCTCCTTCTTTGATGGTTGAAGACTGAACATATACTTCTCCTTCAATTAAAGTTGTCCTGGTCATGTTTTCCTCCGGATAAGCCGACACATTGAAAGTTGTACCGGTTACTTTTATTTGCTGACCTTTAGAGATTACCAGGAATGGCTTATCGATATTTTTAGCAACCTCAAAGTAGGCTTCTCCCGAAAGCTCTACTTTCCTGATATCTTCATTAAACAACGAAGGGTATTTAAAAGACGAACCCGCATTAAGCCATACTTTTGTACCGTCGGCTAACACTACCTGATATTGGCTTCGGGCAGGAACTATGATTTCGAGACTTTGTGCCTGCTCTAAGTGTAAAAGCGATTGCCTTGTTCCAATATAGCTCACCTCGCCGTTTTTTGTTGTTATCCCACCATGAGATTCGCTCAGATCAATCGAGCTTCCGTCTGACAGGCGAAGAATAACTTTGCTCCCGTCTGACATAACCACTTTATCACTTTTTATATTGCGCTTATCATTAATATCCAGACTAAAATAAATCCCAACACTTACGGCTGTAAGCACAGAGGCCGCAACAAGAAAATGGCGTGGTTTAAAGGATCTGGTTTTTACGCCGGCTTTTTCTTTAATAACAGCAAGCATTCGCTTTGACGTAGTCTGGTCCTCATGATAAAGACTATCATAATCTGTATAATCAGCTTTAATATTTTCGCTTAGATTATTAAGGTAATCTTTATATACCGTATTACTATTCGCCCAATCAGTGAGTTCTTTACGCTCACTACCAGACAATTCCTTATAAATATATTTGCGAAGTAATGAAACCAAATAGTTCGTCTTCTTCATTTTTATACCCTTTTAAGTATAGAAACAGGAAGGAGACAGAAACCTTACATAAAAAGTATAATTATTTTTAAATTATTTGGTTAGAGCTGTTAACACCAGGAGCGCCAGCATCATATTTTTATCTCTAAACGTTTTACGCAATGTTTCCAGCGCTCTGGATTTATTAGCAAAAACTGCCGTTTCGGAGATATTCAGTTTGTCACAGATTTCTTCTGTAGTCAAACCCTCCAGATAACTCATTTTAAATACAAGTTGTTGTTTTTCGGGAAGTTTAGATACTTCCTGGTGAATAACACTCATTAATTCCGCATTCAATATCTTCACATAGATATCTGGTTCAGAAACGATTAGTTCTTCATCTATCTCATATTCGAAATTCTGCTGATTATAAGAGGATTTCAAATAATTGCGACAAGCGTTTTTGGTAACGATGTAGAGAAAGGCCTTCAGGTTTTCATTGGTCTGTATATTGTTGCGATATTGCCAGAGCTTCACAAAGCTATCGGAAACGATCTCTTCAGAAACTTTGGTGTCTTTTATCATCTTATTGGCGAAAAAAAGGAGTGGTCTGTTATAAACTTTAAAGGCTTCTTCCAAAGACGAAAAATTCCCAATGGGCAAATTACTTAGCATACGTATACAATAAGTTTACGGGTTTTAATAAAGTTATAATTGGATTGCCAAATCAATACAGCACATTAATTATTTACGAAAGCGTTAGCCAAACATATTTTTATCGTTATCTCCAGGAGCTATCCTCGCGAAAGTCAACAAACAATTTAGAGCATTAACACAGTCATTATTAATATAACAATTCTCTTGCAGGAACCTTACATCAAAAACTAAATTTTTTACAACTATTTTAGTTTTATCAGTTTCCGGTTGTTAATGGTCTGTTTTTCTTTTTACATAAGGCGATGATTAAAATTGTCCGTATAATGTTTGTTCAGCACAAATGTAAAGTGCAAAAACCGTTTTAAAAAGTATTAGTCCGTCATTTGCCATACTTTGCCAGTAGCTGCCACTATTTGCTATGCTTTGCCACTTTTTAGCACTTTTCTTCGGGACCGCTTCAAGACTTCTTCGGGAAATACCCCACTTTTCCCGAAGAAATCCCGAAGCAGACTGGTAGCATACAGGCAGTAATTGGTATTATCTCATTAATTTTTCGACATCCAACATGTTAAAATACATTTACCACCAAATCAATTTTGGGTAGTACGATTCATTTGTCCAAAAAAAGGAAACTCTGTTGGGAAGATTGGATAAGGATTAATAGGTTCCATACAATACAGAAAAGAACAAGTCAAAAATAAATCTGACTTGTCTTTTTGGATAGTTTAAAGAAAAAACGCTGATCTGTCCCTATTTAGGGAACGTTCTTAGGATTTGCAAATGAAACGGAGTTTGAAATTCCGATATATTTGAGAATCCGTAGAGTCTTTTGAAACTAACTTTAAGATAAGGAGGTTTCTCTACGAACGGGCAGAAACCTTTTTAACTCTTTAAGAGTAGTTTCTCATATTATCGATCAACCCTATTCATATCATTCCCTTGAACAAAATCCACGATATTGTTTACAGTAACTTCAACCCGTCTGTTTAGTGCCTCTTCTGTTTTATATGCTATATGTGGAGTTAGGATGACGTTATCCAATTCTAACAATTTGTTATCTTTGTTCATAGGTTCCTGTGCAAACACGTCAAGTGCCGCTCCTGCAATTTTTTTGTTTTGCAGGGCTATAATTAGCTTATCTTCATCAATAATAGGTCCTCTCGCAGTATTTACCAGAAAAGCAGTTTCTTTCATTGCTGATAGTTCTCTTGAACCTACAATTCCCTGTGTGTATTTGTTCAAAGGAAGATGAATGGAAACAACATCCGCAGCACTAAAAAAAGCTTGCTTATCACTTATATATATTCCTCCAATAGCTTTAAATTCTTCATTTTCTGTTCTGGACCACCCTATAACTTCACATCCAAAGGCTTTAAATATTTTAGCCGTGGCTATACCTATTTTTCCCGTTCCCAAAATACCAATTGTTTTTCCAAACAGCTCCAGACCGGGCTTTAAGTTCCATTGTTTCTCACGGATTATCTGGTTAGCGATCGGAATTTCCCTTAGCATGGCAATGGTTAAGCCAAGCGTAAGTTCCACGACAGCATTTGTGGAATATGCCGGAACGTTGTAAACGGCAATATCTTTTTCCCGACAAATATCAATGTCTACACTGTCAAAACCGGTGAACGCTACGGCAACCATTTTTACATTGGCAAATTTTGTGAGTAGCAACTGACCGACTACCTTTTTAACAGTAACAATTACTTCCACTTTGTTGGGAGACTTTAAGCCCTCTTCCCAAATTATTTCATATTTCAACCCTGATTTTCAACAATACTTTCAAAAGTAGACCTGGGCACTCCAAGATCTTCTACAACCAGAATTTGTCTTTTATCCGACATCATTGATCTCTTATTTATCTAACCAATTTAGGCATCTATACTCATTTATATTGATTCTCGTTGAATACAATTTCAGTATTTACACACTTACTACTTCACGATTTCCACTTTAACAGATTTAGTTCCTAAAACGGTGGTTGTCCCATCCTTGTCTACCTGACTAAGCCTGATATATACTGTTTTTTGGTTGGTAATTTCATTTTGTATGATTTGCTCTTTTGTACAGGAAATTACGGTACCGATTAGTAATACAGCCATTAATACCTTTGCCATCCTGTTTCTAAAGGCTGGCAATAACAACAAGCCAAACAAGCCCAGTCCCGCTAGTGCTGTCGTCGAAGTAGCTAAATCAATCGTATAATTGTACTTAATTACTTCGGTAGAATTACCATTTGCAGCTTGTGATGTAACCTGATCTACTTTAATAAAGGTCTTGCCGTCTGTTGAACTTTCAATAAGAAAATGTGAATTATTGCTTTCAGCTGTAGTTTCCCATTCTAAGTTAATTTTGCCTGGTGTCCTGCCCTTAACGGTAAAACTGCTAAGTGCTACAGGAAGCGTACTCTGTGGGGAAAATTTTAAAACTCTGTTATTGCCATAATCAGCAACCCACAGATAGCTGTCTATAAAAATAGAGTATTGTCCATTTAATTTTGATGACGCAGTTGTTGTTGCTCCACCTATAAAATCCGCTTTGCCTATTACATAACTTGCCTGAGCATTATTGGAAAGCGTACTGGCATTTTCAAAGATCAATATTCTTTTTTCAGAATTACTGCTTACATATATTCTTCCGCCTTTATCACCATATACTCCCATAGGAGAACTGATTGACGTTTGGCTTTCGGTATGTGGAATACTGGTAAAAAAATCTGGCTGGCCAAATACAAGATCTGCACTGGCATCATCCGTCAGCGTATGTGCAGACGAAAAGCGCAATACCCTGTGGTTACCGTAATCTGCCACCCACAAAGCACCATTCTTATCAACATACATTTGATAGGGATTATTAAATTTGTTTGCAGCTGTACCTGCGGCTAAACCACCTATTACAACGTTAGCAGTGGCTCCGTTAGTTAGGATACTGGCATTATCAAATCTTAAAATCCGGTTGTTCTGTCCGTCGCTAACCCATACCATATCATGTGCCTCATCTACAAAAATCCCCGTTGGAGCGTACATATGGCTTCTGTCTGTACCATAAAAAAAATCATCCATATTAGACTGTCCCAATATTTTATCTGCTATAGCATTACTTAATGTAGATGCGTCGCTTATGCGTAAAACTCTGCTTTTAAAAAGATCTACAATCCACAGATGATCACCCGCATCAAGATATAATGCGATGGGATTAATTGTAGTGCCACTTACTGTAGTAATTTCTAATTCTGCAGCAGCACCATTAGTGTAACTGTTATAATTGCCAAAACGTAAAATACGGTTATTCCCATAATCGGCTATAAATACTTTTCCAGTTGTAGCACTTACTACGATATGAGATGGGGTTTTGAGCTGGTTAAGCCCGGTTCCCTGAGCAGTGTTTGTAAAGTTACTTTGCCCAAAAACAAGATCTGCATCCTGCCCGTTTGTCCACTGGCTGTACAACGTTTCTGGAATTATAAAAATGGCGAATAAAACGAAAAGCAGTCCCCTGATTAGGACTAATAGATATTCTTTCATAAATAGTATATAAGTTAGATAGGGCAATATAGCAAAAAATAAAATTTGAGTGGCGCTGAAAGCCCCATCGGATGATTTAAATACTCTAGTACTTATCCGAACCGATAGCTATTTAGTTTATTTTCCCGCTTTCAATAAGAAAGAAAAAGTACTACCCGCACCGTATTCGCTCACAACAGCTATCTCTCCTCCCATAGCCTCTATAAATTCCTTACTTATGCTAAGCCCTAAGCCCGTTCCTTCTTTTTTACTACCCGATACACGAAAATAGCGTTCGAAAATTCTGGACAGATATTGAGACTCTATTCCCTGGCCTGTATCAACAACTGAAAAACGAATTTTATCTCTTTCAGACTGTATAGCTATCTGAACGCTGGAGTGCTCATGGGAATAACGAATAGCATTAGATAACAAGTTAGTTAATACCCAAGCTACTTTTTCATTATCTGCCGTCACAGACGGTAGGTCTTTCTCTATATTAAGAACTAAACGAATTAACTTTTTATCCGCAGCACTTGATTAGCATTAATTGCATAATCTACTATAGGTTTTGCACATACGTTCAATAAAACTATTTGAAGAATCAGAACTTAACGGTGACTCCGGCATTTAGTACAGACACTCCATAACCGAGTTCTGCGTAAGCCCCGATATTATCACTAAAAAACCACCTTCCTCCTAAAAAAACCGATAATCCCATTCCACTGCCATAATTGTCTGCCATCACCATATCGTCTCCATCTGAAGAATATTTCACAATATTATAACCTAACATCGCTCCTCCGTATACGTCCAATTTGGGGACAGACGTAAAGCCATTATAATGGTAAGCACTGCGAGCTCCAAGAACAAAATAGTTCCATTTATATGTATAATTACCACTCATATATTTATATCCTGTGTTCCCCACATAACCACCTAAACTAATCACTCCGGGACCATTAATGTCCCACACCCCATAGTCGGCCGATGCACTGATTGCCGGACGCTCGTTTCCAAGTCCTCCCAAAGTTGTCCCCAGTCCTATTCCAACATTAGTCATAGTAGTTCCTTTTTGAAATTGCTGTGCCTGGACAGCCATAGTGATAAAAATTACCGCCAGTGTAAAGATTGTTTTTTTCATTTTTAAAGTTGTTTGTAGTTCGATAAGTTCATAAAAACAGGGACGCCGGTGAATCAGACGCCCTGTTGATTTTCGTAAAATCAATTTTCAGCATACAGGATATTAGGACCCTGCTCATAATGATAATTTCCACTATAATAGTTAAACAGTCCTTCCCAATCACCCTTTAAAGGTGAAGAACTGTTTCCATCACCATTGGTATCACCACCATTTACATCGTCTTTATAAGAAGTTAGAATTGCAGTGGCGTGAAGATTAATATTATGAGGATATGCTCTTTGGAGCCCTGCCGTAGTACGCTGGAACTTCACTACCACATTAGGCCCTATATTAATCGTTGCCGGATCATAAACTTGGCAGTATTGATCCAAAACATAAGGTACTTCTGTATTGTTCCAGTTAACTGTTGATCCCGAAGGGCTACCTGTAAAATTCATGTAAATACCATTGTATGTATTTTTTTGTGAAGGTTCATCCGGATTGTGAAATACATTACTTGGATCTAAATTATAAAAGGAACTGAAATAAATAGGTTTCCCATTATCATAAAATGCATTATTGCTAAATTTACTTACTGTCGCATCTTTCATATAAGAGCTTCCGTAAAATGCACAGGACCTGTCATACGAAGTATTTTGGTAAAACGTATGTGCAATCCGGCAATTATCAAACGTAAATGAAACTGAGTTGGGGCCTGAAATGTCAACAGCATTACTGTTTCCTCCACTACTCTTCCCCGCATAAAAAATATCCACATACTGAAATATAGTCTCCGTGGTACCATTCAGAGAAATTTCCACCCAATCGCCTTTTGCAGGCTGGGTGGCCTTACCATCACCATTAGTGTCACCACAATAACGGTCATCTGCCAATGACGTAAATACAATACGCTTGTCCGATCTTCCTTTAGCTAGAATTTTACCCCCAACTACTGAGATTCTTGCATCTTTGACCTTCACATTTACACCGGGTTCAATAGTCAGCGTAGATTTTATGGTTAAATCAGAACCGTTTATCACATACACAAACCCTTCCTTCCATATAGTGGGCTGATCTATGGTTCCCGAAACTACAATAATTTCACAGGAAGCAATAGGCTCTTCGGGATTGATATCCTCATCTTTTGAGCAGGAAACAAAGGCAATTGCAATAAAGCATAACCATATCATTTTTCTAATTGTTGTTTTCATAATTTTTATTTTATAGTTTACAATTTTGTCCGGATGAAGGAACAAGCAGGTACGAGTGCCTCTTTTCTTCATTTGATGAAAGCAAAGTTATATGAGTGACATTTCCTATAATACCCCCCAAAGGGGGTTTTTATTCAGGTGTGGATACAACTATCTTTACTTTAGGATAAACTAATAGTCAAAACAGTATGGTTAACAGATCTATTTTAATGATTTTACTTTGGTTGCCTTTAGTCGGCTCTGCACAATCCATAGATTCATTAGAAAGGGAATTGAACAGGAATACACATAATATAACAGACAGGATTAAAATATATGATTCTCTGGCAAAAGCCTATAGAGATTTAGATTTTCTTAAATCGATAACCTATAACAAACTGGGATTAGAACTGGCGGAGAAAAATAACGACGAAAAAAGTGTTCTCAAATTCTATTCAAATATAAGCGCAAGTTACTACCGGGGCGGTGTTTACGATACTGCTGGCCTGTATCTGGAAAAGGCTTTACCTCTTGCCCGGCAACAGCAGGATTACAGATCAGAGGCTGTCATTTCAGTAACGTATGGCGCAATATACCAGGTACAGAGTCTGTATAATAAATCATTAAAAAGTTATCTGAATGCTGCAAAAATACTGGAAGAAAAAAACGACATGAAGGGACTTTGCAGTGTATATTCCAATATAGGCGGCATTTATCAGATATTGAAAAACTATCCTCCTGCATTAACCTACTTTAAAAAAGCGGAACAACTTGCAATACAGGAAGATAATCAAGCATCGCTGGCTAATATATACATATCCCTCAGCGACATCTCTCTGCATCAAAATAAAACAAAGAAAGAATCCCTCCAATATGCAGAAAAAGCACTGCAAATTAGCAAGAATATAAATGACAGTTTTAATGAAGCTTCCGCTTTACAGATGCTGTCGAGGGTACATTATTATTATGGTGACCCTCAGGCAGCGCTGCCCATGGCCCAAAAGGCTTTACAAAAAACCAAAAATCTCGGATTCCCCAACCTGACTGCACATGCATTGATCGACATTTCCAATATTTATTTTTTTCGGGACGATTATACCCGAGCAGCAGAAAATGCATTGGAGAGTTTAGATACGGATACTACCGATGCTAACATTGCCATGAATGCCTATGCAAATCTGATCCAGGCAAATGCGTACCTCGGACATCCCGAACTTACTGAACAATACCTGAAAAGCTACCGTGAAGTTTTGGATCGCTATGCTAATGATTCCTATCAACACTCCCTTTCAGAAATGGTTGTAAAATACGAAACCGAAAAGAAAGAACTCAAAATAACAGCATTGGAAAAACAAAGACAGCTTTATATCTGGTTGGGCATTGCTTCGGGTATTTTATTACTTTTTGCACTGGCATTTGGCATCATACGCTATCGATTAGCCATGAATAAACGAAAACTCGCCGAAGAAAAAGCTTCCAGGTTGGAACAGGAAAAACAACTTGTTGCGGTACAGGCGACATTAGATGGGGAGGCAGCAGAAAGAACAAGATTAGCCAGGGATCTGCATGACGGATTGGGAAGTATGCTATCTGTAGTTAAGTTTAACCTGCCGCAAGTAAAAGGCGGCGCCGTTCTGGAAATCAATGATGTATCCCGTTTCAATAAAGCATTAACCATGCTTGATGATTCCATTCAGGAACTGCGCCGTGTTGCGCATCACATGATGCCCGAATCGTTGTTGCGTTATGGCCTGAAAATCTCTCTTACAGATTTCTGTGACGCGATCCCTTCAGTAGATTTTCATTATTTTGGAAATGAGACCCGGCTGTCCGATAAAATGGAAATTATGGTCTATCGCTGTATACACGAGCTGGTAAGCAATGCACTGAAACACGCAAAGTCAAGCGGTATTCATGTACAGCTTGTACAAGAAGAAGACCGATTATCCTTTACGGTACAGGACAACGGAATCGGATTTGACAAGAAAAAGATAACCGAAGGTATGGGTCTGAGCAATATCCGGCAACGGGTAGAAGCTTTTAACGGGAAAATGAATATCTACACCTCTAATCAGGGAACTGAAATAAATGTGGAACTGGAATTCACAAAAAACTAACAGCATGATTAAAATAGCTATTTTGGATGACCATAAAATTCTGAGTGAAGGACTCTGTCGGCTTATTACTGATTCTGGTGTGGGTACCGTTGTCGGCATGGCTAACAGTGTAGCTGAAAGCCGGCAATCTCTTGTATTCTGGAAACCGGATGTCCTGTTGCTGGACGTAGGATTACCCGAAGAGAGTGGTCTGGATTATTGTAGAGAAGTAAAAGAAAATTTTCCGGAAATAAAGGTTCTCGCCCTCACCACACATAATGAATATGCCGTTGTACGACAGATGCTGGACAATGGGGCCTCCGGCTATCTTATCAAGAATGCTATGGCAGATGAGGTTTTAGCCGGAATAGAAGCTGTTGCAGCAGGCAAGATTTTCCTCTCTCATGAAATTGATATTCTTATGAAAAGGCCTTCAAAAAAAAATATCTGGCTCACAGACCGGGAACGGGTATTGCTTCGCCTGATTTCCGAAGGATTGACCAATGGTGAAATCGCTGATCAGATTTTTCTTAGCTCTGAAACCATAAAAGGTTATCGAAAGAACCTTTTGTTAAAACTGGGAGCCAAAAACACAGCCGTATTGGTAAAGATAGCCATCGAGAAAAAACTTATCTAAGCGGGCTGTTTGGTAAAAATCTAAATCCTATTATCAGCATGGCCAATTTGTGGAATAATCTTAATATAGATAGACTATTCTCTTAATCAGCTATTCAAGAGATTTCAATTTTGCTTTCATGATCCTTATTTCTTCCTTCTGGCTGGAGATAATTTCCTGTTGCAATTTTATGATTTCGGGATCTGAAGATTTAGATTGCTCGCTCATTAAAATTGCTGCCGCATGGTGTGGAATCATTCCTTTTAGAAATTGCTTATCGGAAACAGCAGCTTGAGCTTGAATTAATGAAAAGAAAATAATTAAGCCTATTGTACATATTCCGATAAGGCTTGCATTCAACTTTTTATTTTTATACATCTTACTCATTAAAATAAGTTCAATAATAATCATAGGCATAGTCATTAACATAGCCATATAGAATTGATTGATATTCGGATATACGTTTGCAAGGCGATCTACCATAGAATACATCAGAATATACATGGCTATAAAAGACAGCAAAGCCATCATCAGTAATTTTTGATAAGGATTCTTGTGACTGGTTTCCTTTTGCGCCTCGTTATGCTCCATATTTTTCATGATAACCGGATTAAGTTGATTTTCAGTTTGCTGTTACCCATATTTAACAACAATAGATTTGCAACCATAGTTTTCAATATCCTTATAGTAGAATAATTTAGAGCTTAAGAACTTAAGTTCAATTCCTTTCTTTAGCAAGAAGATTCAGTTTTATAATCATTATTGGTTTTGTATGCTATCGGTGATATTCCTTATCTAACAGCTCTCTTAACTCCGGGTGTTTCTTGATATAACTACTTACGAACGGGCAATAAACCATCACTGGTTTCTTCTCCGTTTTTGCAAACTCAAAGGCAAATGCAGCTAATGCAGATGCAACTCCCTTTCCGCCCATAAAATCGGGAACAACAGTATGCATCAATGCAATATCCTTTTTGTAGAAACGGTATTCCAAATATGCAATTTCTCCATCTTCATGTATTTCAAACCGGAGATTATCCCTATTATGCTTTACTGTATACATTAATAATATATCAGAATTTTAGTTATTGTATTATTATAATACCGTAAGCTCAATATAAGCTATTTCCAGCTATATATAAATTTTTCTATTTTCTTTTGACGTAATAGGCAATAAAAAAATACAAAAATACATAAGATGCTGAGGGAAGAAATAATTTAAAATGCGTTTTTCATATCAGCTGGCTAACGAAAAAGAAAACAGAGTTACAATACCCGTGTAATACGATGTATCCTGCACCTGATATAAAATATTTAAAACCAGAATATATCATTGTAGAGGCTGAACAAATTGAATAGTCTATAGTACTAACTTTAAAAAAGTTAGCTTATAACAAGTTATACTTATCATTTACCTTTTTGTAAATTTAAGATTTAACACTAAAATTACTCATGGAGACAGCAGAGCAACTTGCCTCCCGTTTTAGAGAAGTAACTTTAAATGGGACATGGATAGCCAATACTAATTTTAAAATGGCGCTTAGTGATGTCACATTTAAACAGGCAACTACTAAGATTTCTAATTTAAACACCATTGGTGTTTTGACCTTTCATATTCACTATTACATTGCGGGCTTAATTGAAGCATTTGAGACAGGACAATTAAGTATTAAGGATAGTTTTAGTTTCGATATGAAATCGCCGTTTCAACAAGAAGATTGGCAGGAATTAAAAGTAGGATTCTTTAATGATGCAGAACGATTGGCAGTTTTGATTGCTGATTTACCTGAAAATATATTGAATGAAACTTTTATTGATATTCGTTACGGCACCTATAGGAGAAATATCGAGGCCATGATAGAACATTCATATTATCATCTTGGTCAGGTTATTATGCTCAAAAAATTGATTGGCTCTAATATACTTTAATAAAAAAAACATTGCGCCCCTCAAGAACTTCGCATTTCTCCAAAGAATTTGCTGTGAGCACTTATTATCATCAGTATATTTTCGTAAATTGAGTCTTATTTGTGTAGAGACAGTCTTTTTATATAGGGAACCTATATGGCTATAGCAGGGAAGACATTAATTTATAACTCCACATATAGTCTACCTATACTTCACCTTTCATCCACATATATCCCACTGTATCTGGCTTATTCCCTTAACTATTCCAGCTATATACACCTACCTTATGGTATATAGTATATCTGTAAAAATAAAAAAGCCCCTTAATTTATCATTAAGAGGCTTAGTTGTACCCAGAGCCGGGGTCGAACCGGCACATCCGAAGATATTGGTGTTTGAGACCAACGCGTCTACCAATTCCGCCATCTGGGCCTTTCCTTTAAGCGTTATTTAACGTCTAACGGGACGCAAATGTATGAATTGATTCTCTAATTCGCAACAAATATTTCTTGCGAAAATAAATATCCTTTATTTTTTTTAGTACTTCTTTTCTCTCAGAGTCAGCAACTATTTCAAAATCAACAAATAACCCCTCCTGCTCATGATCCAGTTCCTTTTCTATTTCGTCAACTTGAGACTTAACCTCATCCAACTTTTCTGTATCAAAATCAAACTCCATTTCCATTAAGGCTTCATTTACCTCCATCATATCCATTAGAAATTCCTGAGGCAAATCGTACTTCTCACCTTCCGTTTTCTCGCCATACAAATTCAGCACATAAGAAACCAGCTTATTTTTATTGCTTAATGTCTGGAACGCCTTATTGTTTTCTGTAGAGAGGTCCAATATTTCCCGTTGACGGTCTTCCGACTCATTGACATAAAAATCCGGGTGAAATTCTTTGCTTAAAGCATAGAATTTCTTTTTCACCAAATCCTGCTTTGGTGAAAAAGAAACCGGTATGTCATACAATTCAAAATAGTTCATTTATTAGATTTAAATATAAGAAGTCCGAACTGGCACACAGCGAAATCTCCAAATTTGCCAGGTCCGAAGCACAATCGTTATAAACAACAGGCAACGGTCTATTTGAAGTCCGTACGATTCAGTTTACGAATGACTATTTCAACTAGTATACCAATGAATTACTTCGTAAACGCTTTAAAGATATCGTTCCCCAAAACAAAAACCATCAAAGTTGCCAGTAAAACAAATCCAACAATCTGCGCTTTCTCCATGAATTTATCGCTTAAAGGCTTACCCTTAATCATTTCTATCAATAAAAACAGAGAATGTCCCCCATCTAAAGCCGGAATTGGTAACAAATTCATCAATGCCAGCGCCATAGATAAAAGGCCTGTAATATTCCAGAATTTCACCCAGTCCCATGTTCCACCATAAAGTTTACGGGCTATTTCTACCGGACCGGAGAAAGCCTTATTCGCCTTTACTTCCCCTTTCACGACTTTTCCTAAACCTTTGGCATTATCTACCAAAGATGTCCAAGCTTTGGAAGCACCAATCGGTAATGATTCAAAGAAACCATAGTATTCCGTTTCAAAAGGAATATTATCAAGCTTAGGTAAAAAACCCAATGTCCCTTCATTACTTACCGTAACCGGAATAGAAATATTTTGTCCCTTGCGGACTACAATTAATTGGATATTCTTATTCGGGTTTGCTTTTAAAATACTTTGTAACTGGTCAAAGAAAATGGTTTCTGCACCATTAGCGGCCAATATCACATCGCCTTTTTGTAATCCTGCCTTGGCAGCCGGCATACCACTCACTATAGAATCAACAGAGAATTTGGTACGGGGCGTTACGAATTCCTGCATTCCGTAATCTGCTATCGTATTCAGTATTCCCGGAGGGACAGAAAGATCTTTCTCTTTACCATCTCTCACCACGGTAATTACAGAATTCCCCAGGATAACATCCGAAGACATCAAATCGTTGTATTTAACCAATGGTTGCCCATTTATAGCAACTACTTTATCGCCAGGTTCAAAGCCAATCTCCTTACCCACAACACCAGGTGCAACACCGTACTTTAAAGCACTATTTGGGATATAGGAATCACCATACTTAAAAGTCATCATCCAGAATATAAAAATACCCAGAATAATATTCACTGTGACTCCTCCCAGCATTACTATTAAACGTTGCCATGCTGGTTTTGATCTGAATTCCCAGGGTTGCGGTTCTTGTTTCATTTGCTCGGTATCCATAGACTCATCTATCATACCTGCTATTTTAACATATCCCCCTAAAGGAAGCCAGCCAATTCCATACTCTACACCTTTATAATTTATGCTGAATAGCTTAAAGCCCCATGCATCGAAAAATAAATAGAACTTTTCTACTTTTATACCAAAGGCTCTTGCAGCCCAAAAGTGTCCCAACTCGTGTAATACAACTAAAATCGATAATCCCAGCAGCAGCTGGCCAATCATTACTAATACGTCCATCTATTAATTAGCTTCTTAAATATTCGTTACTAAATCCAAAGCATAAGCTCTAGTGTCTTTGTCTGTCTGGAAATAATCTTCTAATATAGGTTTTTCCACAAAATCCACATTCAACATACACCTCTCTATTATATCACTCATTTGTAAAAATCCTATACGCTCTTTCAAAAATTCGGCTACAACCACTTCATTCGCCGCATTAATAATACAGGCCATATTTCCTCCTTTATGCAATGCTTCAAAAGCATAAGCCAGATTGCGAAAGGTTTGCATATCGGCCGGTTCAAATGTGAGAGCAGGATAATCCAGAAAGTTAAAGCGTTTAAAATCATTTTGCAATCTTGCAGGGTATGTAAGTGCATACTGGATAGGGAGCTTCATATCCGGTAATCCCATCTGTGCTTTCATAGATCCATCTTTAAACTGCGCTATGGAATGGATGATAGATTGCGGATGTACAATGACATCGATCTGATCTACTTCCAGATTAAACAGCCACTTGGCCTCTATAACTTCCAAACCTTTATTCATTAAAGAGGCCGAATCTATGGTGATTTTCGCTCCCATAGACCAATTTGGATGTTTTAAAGCCTGATGACAGGTCACAGTTTTTAGAAAATCTATATTCTTCCCTCTAAAAGGCCCGCCGGAAGCTGTTAAATAAATCTTCTCGACTTCAGCAACATTTTCTCCAACCAAACACTGAAAAATAGCAGAATGCTCCGAATCTACGGGTAATATAGACACGCCATTTTCTTTAGCCAAAGCAGTTACAATATCTCCGGCTACCACCAGCGTTTCCTTATTGGCCAGGGCAATGGTCTTTTTTGCCTGTATGGCAGAGATTGTCGGCTTTAATCCACAAAAACCAACTACCGCTGTTAAAACAACATTAATTTCAGGTAAAACCACAACTTCGGCTAAAGCATCTTCCCCAGATTTAACCTCGGTAGAAGTATGTGCCAATGCTTCTTTAACCTGTCTGTATTTACTTTCATCTACAATAACTACAACTTTAGGAGAAAACTCTAAAGCCTGGGCTATCAATAAATCGGCATTGGATTGTGCAGTAAGCACCACCGCTTTAAAAAGATCTTTATTTGCGCGGATCACCTCTAAAGCTTGTGTACCGATACTTCCGGTAGATCCGAGTATAGCTATATTTTTAACTTTACTAATTTCCAATTTCTTTAAATACTATAACAAATAACCACCTAACTTATCAGCCAAAACCCTATCATTTGTTAGTCTGGGCACTTTATTCTGTCCTCCCAGCTTGCCTTCCGTTTTCATCATCTGTATAAAGGCATTTTGTTGTAAAGGTCTGATGACCAATGGTTGTAACACTTTTCCTGCAATAAGGTCGCTATAATAAATATTTTTTTCCTGCAAACGCTTATCTACTTTTAATCTGAAAGCATCCAGGTCTTTCGGACTCTTTGCAAATTCTATAAACCATTCATGATATGGCAATTGTTCGGGCGCTGGATTTACCTGTGGTGCAACCGTAAATTCTGTCACCTCCAATCCCTCTTCTTCTGCCGCACTTAACAAAGCATATTCTACTTCTTCTCCAATAACATGCTCTCCAAATGCCGAAATATAATGTTTTATTCTTCCGGTTACTAATATTTTGTACGGATTTTTTGAGACAAATTTTATTGTATCACCAATAGAATATCCCCATAAACCAGCATTTGTGCTTAAAATAATAGCATAATTCTTATTCAGCTCTACCTCTGCTAAGCTTAATCTTGTTGGATTTTCATCAAAATATTCTTCGGATGGAATAAACTCATAAAAAATACCGGAATTTGCCAGTAAAAGTAAACCTTTTTCTTTCTGTGAATCCTGATACGCTATAAAGCCTTCTGAAGCCGGATAAGTTTCTATAGAATCTATCTTACGGCCAATGCTTTCCTCTATTTTCGCCCGATAAGGTTCATAATTTACACCACCGTACACAAACAGGCTGAAGTTCTTAAAAATATCTTTTATCTTTTTCCCGCCTGCTTTTGCAGAAAGCCTGTCGAAATACATCTGACACCAGGGTGGAATCCCCGAAATTAGACGCATATCTTCATGAATGGTTTCGTCTACAATGGTATCCACTTTCTCTTCCCAATCTTCTATACAATTCGTTTGATGGCTGGGCAGCCTATTTTTTTGCAGATAACCTGGTACATGATGTGCTACAATTCCCGAAAGCCTCCCGAAAAAAATCCCTCCTTTTTTATCCATTTCTGGACTTCCCTGAAGGAATATCATTTTTCCGTCTGCGAAATCTGATTTTCCCGTTTCGTGGATATAAGTGAGCAAAGCATTTCTGGCTGCCTTTATATGCTCGGGCATAGATTCTTTAGAAATTGGAATATATTTTACTCCGGAAGTTGTACCGGAAGTCTTGGCAAAATACAGAGGCTTACCTTTCCAGAGAATATTTTCTTCTCCTTTAACTACACGGTCTATATAGGGGCGTAAATCTTCATAATCTGAAACAGGAACATTTTTCTTGAAGTCTTCGTAGCTTTTAATACTTTCAAAATGATGATCCCGACCATAAACGGTGTTTTTAGCTTGCTTTACAAGATGATTAAGAGTCTGTCTCTGAGCTTCTACAGCATTATATTTCCACCTGTTAACTCCTCTTACAATCCACGATGCTATTGGCTTACTTAAGAAAGATTTTATTCCCATAATGACTAAACTGTAGGTTCATCCTCTTCCTTAGAACCCTCATTGGTCTCTTGTATAACACCATAGGTATTTACCAATTTTCTATAGGTTACTACCAAAACGATATTAGTAAAAGGATAAGTAACGATAATACCAACTCCAAGAGCCAGAAAGCCTAAGACAATAAATCCCACTACTACCAATAACACGGTTATAATTTTCATCAAATTATTCTCGGTAAGCTGCCTGCTTTGTCTTAAAGATTCAAACGAGGTAGAATTGTCATCCACTATAAAACATGGAAAAAACATAAAACGCATCGTTAATAAGAAGACAAGAATCAGGGCTACGGCCGCCAAAACCTCCACTAATGCAGGGCTGTTTTTTACCGTTTCTACAAACTCGTTAAAACTTGCCAAAGTATTTAACTTAACATAGATCAGGTTTAAAGTAGCTACAATAAAACCCAACAATAAAGTAAGTGATATAAAACTGGAGATATTTTGCCACGAAGGAATAACAGAACTGAATGTTACCTCCTCTCCTTCGTAATCTATAAGATGAAAAGCCAGCTTATAAAACCCCAGGGTAGCAATACTATTCACAATCAGCACTAAAAATAGTGTCAGAAAATTAATGAACAGGTTAGAAGACGCTATCAAAAATGTAGACACAAACTGTACGACAAACAATGATATGAATGCCATTAAGGAATATCCAACAATTACTATAAAATTCTTTTTGGTGATATCCCAAGCAGTTTCCAACACTTCTATTACAGAAAAACCTTTCTCCATTTTTTTAGCTAAGCTATTTTATTTGTTTTTTTAAAATTATTTTCTTCCAAAAATCTTCCATAAAACCTAGTCCGTACGCTGTTAACTGTACAAATGAGGCTATTATACTTAAAAATGCTACTTTAATCGATTTATTTTCGAACAACGAGTCTATAAAAATGAGTAGCGCGTATATTAAGAGTAACCAATTAAACCATACAGCAAAAATACTGCAAAACAAGTTGGCTAACACTGTAAAAATCAAAAATAAAGTAAAAAGTGCCGGAAAAAAATGAACTGCTTTTAAAGTATGGGGAAAAAACTGATAAATGTTGATTCTCGCTCGTCCAAAAAAGTGCAGTTGCTTCCAAAACTGTTTGAAAGACGTTCGTCGTTTATGGTATACTTTAGCCGCAGGAATTAAACCTATTTTAAATCCGGCTTCATGAATTCTGATAGAATATTCTATATCTTCTCCTAATCTGGTAATGACGAATCCACCTACTTTTTCCCAAACTTTCCTGGAAACCCCCATGTTAAAGCTTCTCGGATGGAATTGACCACCCGCATTTTTTTTCTTCCCTCTGATTCCTCCGGTTGTGAAAACGGAAGTCATGGCATAACTAATCGCTTTCTGAATGGGTGTAAAAGATGTATGCGCAGCATCTGGCCCGCCATAAGCGTCTAAATGATGTTCGTAAAGATAGTTTTTTACCAGTTCCAGATAATTGGAAGGAATCAGGCAGTCGGAATCAAAAATAATGAAGTAATCTCCTTTAGCTTTTTCGAAACCATAATTTCTGGCAAAACCTTGTCCGGCGTTCTCTTTAAAATAATAATGTATGTCTAAATCATCCTGATAAGACATTACAATATCTTTGGCTCCTAATGTGGAACCGTCTTCTATTACCAATACTTCAAATGCAGTATAAGTTTGTCTGGTTAACGTAGCTAATAATTCGTCAATTTCCTGAGGACGGTTATACAGCGGGATGATAATGGAGAAAAACATATGAATATTGAGTATTAGTATGGGTATTGAGTTTCCTTCAAATGTATTTTATCGATTTCTCATTTTACGTTTTTGCTTACTGATACCAGAATCTCAATACGCGGCACTCTCTATTAAAGTTCCTTCTCTATCTGATAATTATTTCTGCTGGAAGAGCTTCGGGAAACCAATTCGGCAACAAAACCAGTCAGAAACAACTGCGTTCCGACAATAACAGCAACTAAAGCAATATAGAACAAAGGCTGATCTGTAACGTCTCTATACAATGTCCCCTTTGCTATATGATATAGTTTCTCACCTATGATCCATAAGGCCATAACAGTTCCGAAAAAGAAACTTAACACTCCCATGGTTCCGAAGAAGTGCATGGGACGTTTTCCAAATTTCCCAACAAAAAAGATGGACATTAAATCAAGGAAACCATTGATAAACCTGCTCATTCCAAATTTAGTTGTTCCGTATTTTCTTGCCCTATGCTCTACAACTTGTTCTTCTATCTTACTAAAACCTGCCCATTTTGCTATTACAGGGATGTAACGGTGCATTTCGCCATAAACTTCTATATTCTTTACAACAGCTTTGCGATAGGCTTTTAAACCGCAATTAAAATCATGGAGATTATGAATACCAGACATACTTCTGGTGGCTGCATTAAACAGCTTAGTAGGTAAAGTTTTGGATATCGGATCGTACCTCTTTCTTTTCCAGCCGGAGATTAGATCTAGCTTTTCTGCTGTAATTCTCTGATATAAAACGGGAATTTCGTCCGGAGAGTCCTGCAAGTCGGCATCCATAGTAATAACTACATCTCCCTCTGCTGCTGTAAAACCAACATTTAAAGCCGCCGATTTTCCGTAGTTTCTTCTGAACTTAATGCCTTTAATCTCTGTATGATCGGCTTTCAGTTTTTCAATAACCTGCCACGAACCATCGTTACTACCATCATCAACGAGAATAATTTCATAAGAGAAATTATTTTCCTGCATTACTTTTCTGATCCACGCTGTCAGTTCTGGCAAAGACTCTTCTTCGTTAAATAAAGGAACTACAATAGATATATCCATTTTATTATTTTACAGTGCGAAATTAAAAATTAATCTCTTACAATTCGTCCCTTTCGATTTCTATATAAACAGGTCTGGCATTTTTAAAAATAGCAGCACCAATGAGAGAAAAAACAGCGCCTAATAAAGTATAACTTATAGAGGCATTTACTGCAAGCATAAATACGCCCCAACTTCTTGCTTTTGTTATAGCCGACTTTATAGCTTCCTGAGACTCACCTTTATTCAACATTAACTTTTCGGTTTCGATCAAACTTTGTTCAACAACTTGCGGATTTATAAGTTTGAGGTAAATATACATGAATAGGCCCATGACTAACGATATAACAGATGCGTATCTGAAACCTGTTGTAAACGCTCTACTAAAGCTGATATATCCTTCCAGATCTTTTTCCTTATGTTCTTTAATAGCCATCATCAGACCAAGTACGAATGGAATGTAGACTACATAGTTTAAGAAAGAATTCTGGTTAACATTTACATAAAACAAAGCAATGGCTATCAATATCATAACCAGAGCCATCTTCCATGCCCATTTAAAGGTAACCCGCCCCGGACGAACTTCTAATTCCTGCATCTTCTTGATTTTACTTCTAATTTGATATACTTCCGCTGTAAGATAGTAACAAGTTAAGCACTGCTGTATCATAAGCCGGATCCTCGCTCAACTCCTTAAATTCTTTCAGATAGGCTTCGTTTGGTTTAACCTCAAAGAAATAAGCCATAATCGGATAAAATATCTCTCTGATTTCTGAATTTGGTGATAATTTTTTAGAAACTTTAGCTATTTCCTTTAAACTGCTTTCCATCAATATCTGGTTGGCAATAATATCTTCATAGATGCGGTGCTCATCCTGAAATTCATCTTCTTCAACCAATAAAAATTCCTTCAGATAATCATCTAAAGAAGGAGTTATTTTTTCGTCCTCACATTCTTTAATATAAATCATCATATTCAATAACTCTGTACCTCTGTCTAAAGTTGCTTCCTCTATATTTAACCACTCCTGAGATTCTAAATAATCCTCTTCCAGCTTTTTGGTATCTTCAGCAAAGAAATTGGTTAACAACAGATCGAAAGTAATTTCTCTGAGTGCATCTAATTTCGGAGAAGAATCAAAAACCTCGTCCATATCTGCTACCTTGTCCATAAACTTCTTATCTGATTCAAAAATATTTATCAGAGTTTTTAGCTCTTGCTGGGCAGCAACACCTTCCAGAGCAGAGAATGTATTCATTAAGCTTTCTAAAGCCGATTTTACTTTTAAATCCATATTTTTCAATCTTTATTGATTTTAATTACTTTAGGTATTTAAGCCTAAGTGTCCACTTAAAACCTAAAACTTATAACTTAAAACTTACAACTTAAAACTTACAACTTACAGCCTACCACTTAAAACTCACACCCTATAAATCTGGCCATTATTTATAGTCGCCCAGACTTTACCTTTTAATTCTTTACCTATAAACGGCGAATTGCCGGACTTAGAGTAATTATTTTCCTTAGTATAAAGCCATGCCGACTCGTCAAACAAGACCAAATTAGCATTATTTCCAATCGCTATAGCTGGCACGTCTAAACCCAATATTTCGCGTGATTTAATAGACAGCTTATCTACAATTTGCTCTGGTTTCAGACCTGCTTGTATCAGTAAAGGTAATACCGTTTGCAATGCAACTATACCATAAGAAGCAATTTCAAATTCAACTGCTTTAAATTCTATCTCCTGAGGAGTATGCTGAGAAACCACAGTATCTATCACACCTTCCTGCAAACCTTTCAGAAGCGCCTTTACATCGGCCTTTGTCCTTAAAGGAGGTTTTACTTTATAATTGCTATCAAAATCAATCAGGGCATCTTCTGTCAACACCAGATGATGTGCAGCAACATCACAGGTTACATTTAATCCTTTCTTCTTTGCCTGTTTAATCAATTCAACTGCATGTGCGGTAGAAACGGTTGTAAAATGTAGTCTGGCATCTGTATATTCTGCCAGATATAAATCCCTTACAATCATTAATTCCTCAGCGATATTGGGGATACCTTTCATCCCTAAATAAGTGCTCATAGCACCTTCATTCATTTTTGCCTTTCCGGCAATTGTCCTGTCTTCGGGATAAGAGATAACTAAAGCGTTAAAACCTTTGGCATACAACATAGCCCGTTCCATTAAACCGGCATCCTGTACAGGTTCATTTCCGTCAGAAAAAGCTACCGCACCAGAGTTGGTCATGTCAAAAAGCTCTGCCAGATCTTTCCCTTCCCGTTTCTGGGAAATAGCTCCGTAAGGATAAATATCTACCAACAGTCCCTTTGCTCTGTTTTTTAAATACTCTACCTGTGATTTTGAATCCACTGCCGGAATGGTATTAGGCATCATTCCCACACCGGTGAAGCCTCCCGCAGCAGCAGCAGCACTTCCTGTGATAAAATCCTCTTTAGTCTCTACTCCTATTTCTCCCAGATTAGCATGTAAATCAAAAAAACCCGGTGCCAGAAACTTTCCGCTTCCATCAATTTTTTCTGCATCAGCTTTAATGGAAGAACCTATTTTTGTAATCTTCCCATTTTCAATTAACACATCGGCAGTTTTGCCATTAAATTCAGATGATGGGTCTACTATTGTAGCAGATTTTATAAGGATATTCATTTGTATAAATAATGCTTTTTAAACGCTAATGTTTTGATTTTTTAAATCACTGTCACTTGTCTGTATGCTCACTTTGAAAAATCTTATCAACAAAATTTCTATCGCTAAAAATAACAGAGCCAAAATTAGACAAAGTTTCCATAATGGCACACCTAAATTCTCGTCTTTTATCTGATTTGTAACCGAAGATTCCCCGCTTTTTACAAATTTTATAAGACCAGAGCCAAATATGCTATTCAATTCATCCTCGCTATGGAAAGATCTCACAGATTCTGCTTTATCATCATTAAAAGCAGATAGCTCTATCATTTTCTGTCCATCATACAGCTCGTAAAAACCTGCTTGTTTAATTTGGTCTGCAAAATAAATATAGGTACCCCCGGAAGTGGTTTTCACTTCAGGGATTATTTCTGTCGCTCCGTTTTTCAAACGCAAACTTTCGTTGCTTATACGGGTTGTGTTGCTCAGCATAAAACCATCTACTTCTCCAACGCGATAAAACAGAGGATTTTCTACGTTACTTAACATGGCCATTCTAAATAGCAAAGGCAAAAACAATCCATGCACTGCAAAATTAGATACTTTTCTTTCCAATGGCAGAGCCGACAGGTAGATATTTCCCTTACCCAGTTTATAAGCATTCAGCAAAGGTAAACTTCCTTCCTGCAGTAATACAGATCGTGTAGTACGCACATTTTGCGTAAGGTAGAAATAGGCACTTGCCCTTGGTAAATCTATCTGTTTGTCTATTCTTTCAAACAATCCCTGAAAAACAGGGTGTTTCTCATTAAACCGATCGGTTTTAACACTGTCTGTTTTTAAAGCTGTCGGATAATCTGATTGAACGCTCTGTAAAAAATGCTTGTAAGAGGTCAAATCTGCCTGCAATGGTATAAAAACGGCAATATTACCCCCATTTTCAACGTATACTTTCAACTGTTGACCTAACCCCGGTGCTATCTGGGGTAAGTTGTGAAGAACAACAAGGTCGTTTTCCTGCAATGCCGTATAATTGATTTCGCTTTCACTGAAATTACTTACATCAAAAAAAGAATCTGTCCCATAAACTACAGAAAAATAATTAGGTTTATTATCTGTACTAATGATACTCACTTTAGACTTCGACCTTACTTCGAAAGAAAAACGGAGAAGATCATCAAAAACTACCGGATAATCTTTAATGGATATTTCTCCTTTTTGCCATCCGGCACTTAGTCCAGAAAAAATCAATGTATCTGTTTTAGATTGTCCTGGCCCTATAGAAGCATTACCCACAGCCTTAGCCTGTCCGTTTATTTTCAATGATACGGGTACATTTTCTACAACCTCCTGAGAAAAGTTTTTCATACTGACTACTAACTTTTCTTCTCCCGGGGGCTGGTGAATTGGAGATAAAAACCAAACACTATCTACTGAAATATTTGGAAGTTGATGCGGCATTAACGCCAGTAAAGTATAATGGGTACCAGAATCTGTCTGAAGCTTTTCTTCTGATTCGCTTTTCTGAAAATCTGATATTAGGAAGAAATGTTTATTACTGTTTTTATAGTTTGCCAAAAAGTCTTTTTGATAACGTACTACCTTCTTCAGGTCATTACCCTGAGCGGAAATTTCTACCGAATCCAGCTCAGAAAGAAACTCCTGTTTGTTTAGCAAACGTTTCTGGCTTCCGGAATATTGATTTGTGATCAGCTGAAATTTAGCATTATAACCAAAAGCATCTGTAACTTCTCGGGCTTTCTTTTTTGCTTCTTCCAAAAGACTACCATTCTCTCCAACAGCATCCATAGAAAAAGAATTGTCGACATAAATACTGACGATATCACTATCTAACGCCGAATCTTGATTTGGATGATTAAAATATGGTTTCGCAAAAGCAAATACCAGAAAAGTTATGGCCAGAATTCTGGTTAATAAAATTAAACGCTCTTTCAGCTTCTCTCTGTTGGAAGTCTGGATCTTGATTTCCTGAAGTAATCTGGTATTGGAGAAGTAAACTTTCTTAAATTTCCGAAAATTAAAAAGGTGGATGATTACCGGTATGGCTATCAATAACAATCCAAATAAGAATTCTGGAAAGAAGAATTTCATTAAGCATCAAAAATATAAATTATATTGTTTTGAAGCAATTTTCGAAAGAAAAAGAACCCGAAGCATGAGAAAGGGCACAAAACACGAAATGAAAGAAGCAGAAAGACTTCGGATTTCTATTTCTAGATTTCCGACATCTTTCTGCTTCTGTATCTTATTTCCAACTATAAACTAGGCTTGTTTCACAAACTGTACTTCTGCAGTAAATTTAACTTCATCACTCACCAGCACGCCCCCGGTTTCCAAAGCAGCATTCCAATTTAAGCCCCAATCTTTACGATTTATTTTGCCGGATACAGTATAGCCAGCTTTTTCGTTGCCCCATGGATCTTTACCTATACCACCAAACTCAACATCCAGCTTTACTTCTTTAGAGATTCCTTTAATCGTTAAATCACCAGTTAATAAAAACTCATCATCGTCTTCTTTATCAAAAGACTTGCTTACAAAAGTAATTTCAGGAAACTTAGCTGCATCAAAAAAGTCCTCGCCTTTTAAATGATTATCCCTATCGGCATTATTTGTATTAATAGAAGCAGCATTTATTGTTGCCTTTACAGAGGCCGTTTCAATATCCTCTCCGTTTACTTCTACATTGAATTCTTTAAATTCACCTTTTACGTTACTGATCATCATGTGTTTAACTTTAAACACAAGCTCGCTGTGTACCGGGTCTAATACCCATTTAATATTTTCCATTTTTTATCTTGTTTAACTTATTTATTATTTGTTAGTGTTTTAAATCTTTGATGCCAATCAGAAGCTTTATTATATTTCCATTGGAACTTCCATCAATAATAGTTCCGCATCCTGACTACTTGCTGTAATATCTAATTTATCGATGTTCCAAATACCATAGCCATCCCGCTCATTCAATTTCTGTCCGTTAACGGTTATGTCGCCTTTTAGAACAAAGAAATACACGCCATTGTTTTCTTGATGTAACGTATAAGACAGAGAAAAATCTTTATCGAATTTACCTAGACTAAACCAGGCATCCTGATGAGCCCAAACGCCTGCATCGTCTGGATTTGGAGATAAAACTTGTTGTAGTTTATTATGCCTGTCGTTTATATTCAAAGTAACCTGGTCATACCTTGGTGTTACATTTTCTTTATTAGGAAACATCCAAATCTGTAAAAATTTAACCAGGTGGTCTTTGTTTTTATTGTATTCACTATGATATACACCGGTTCCCGCACTCATTACCTGAACATCACCGTGTTTTATGACTGTAGTATTTCCCATACTGTCCTGATGTTCCAGATCGCCCTCCAAAGGAATACTGATAATTTCCATATTACTGTGAGGATGTGTACCAAACCCCATTCCTCCTTCTACGATATCATCATTCAAAACTCTTAGAGCTCCAAAATGGATTCTTTCCGGATTATTGTATCCGGCAAAACTGAATGTGTGGTGACTGTTTAACCATCCATGGTTAGAAACACCTCTTGTGTCTGCTTTATGCAATACTGTATTTGCCATAACTGTAGATTTTATTTTTTAAATCAGATCATTAGTCACTTAACTAAATCTCTTTCAGTAATTTCAACAGTTCAAAGATACGATCAACCTTAGTGGCAAAACATTGATCTAGGTCAATAAATTACTTCTTAAGACTTCTTTTTCTGATACGACTTAAAAACTCGGGAGAAATCCCTAAATAAGATGCTATCAGGTGCTGGGGTACCCGCTGTGGAATTTTCGGATATTTCTCTAAAAAAATTTCATAACGCTCCTGAGCAGACAGCGCAACATAACCGAATAAACGTTCCTGATAAACCGCAAGGTGCCTTTGCAACATCAATCTGAAGGCTCTTTCAAGCATCGGAACCTTTTGCAAAAGCTCCTCCTTGGTGCTTGCATTAATCATCAGCAAATCGCAATCTTCCAACGTTTCTATAAACATTCTGCTTGGCTTCTGTTCCGAAAAACTGGAAATATCACTCACCCACCAATTCTCGGTAGCAAAAGTTAAAATGGTTTCAAAACCATTGTCATCAATAAAATAAGTCTTGATACAACCTTTAATGATGAAAGCCTCGAAATTGCAAATTTCGCCCTCACGTAGCAAGAAAGTCTTCTTGGGAATATGTTTAGGCTTTAAATATGTGTTAAATGTCTGTAATTCGTCTTCAGATAAACGGACACAGTGGTTAATATAATCGTTAATTTCCTCAAACATTTATAAAAGGTATAGCTGCTGCTATCAAAGATAAGATTATCTTTAAAATTAACCAGCTGCCAAAGGCATCGCTTTGGATTACTAACTTGCCGAAGGAGCCAAAGTCTTCCATTTGGACACCCCTTTGGAAACTTGCCAAAGGAACTAACTTGCCGAAGGCACCCCTTTGGGGAACTAACTAACTAACTAACTAACTAACTAACTAACTAACTAACTAACTAACTAACTAACTAACTAACCTATCAACCATGAACTATGGATCATGGACCAGCAAGCTCAAAACTTCACTCCCAATACAATCTCATGAGTCCCGTTTGACACTGTCCGCAATTCCGATTGGGTAAAATCATAGGCATAACCAACGTCAAATATCTTGCTAACCGTAAAACCAAAAATGGCAGAAAATGAATCATTTTTCCTATAGGAACCTCCTAACCAGACATTATTTCTAAAAGCAATTTTTAGATTCAGATCTATAGACGAAGGTAGCGGCTTGATATGTTTAAGCATAACAGAAGGCATAAAAGAAAAATCCTGACCTGCCCAAAAACGATAACCAGCAGTAAAGAAATAATGAGGAACTTCATCACTTTGATAATCCTGCGCAAAAGAAACCGGCTGTTTGATTACCTGTTGAACAGAAGCACCTGCAAAAAAGCTCGCTCCATATAAATAAATGCCTGCATTCACATCAGGCGACCATCTTGTTGCATTCCCTTGCATAACGAGAGGTTCAAGCTCATTTTCAAACCTTAATTCATGCGTATTTAAAGAAATCCGACCCATACCTGCTCCTACTCCGACAGATAAATTGGCTAGATCGCCCAGAGCGATATGATAGGCGTAAGTTAAGTTAGCAGAAGCTCTGGACAAACTCCCCGTCCTGTCATCAAGAACCATTAATCCAATACCATGGTGGTTTTCAGACGAGTAATAAGCATCTCTTTCTTCCCTTGTACCAACATCTTCAATTCCAAAATCCGCAGACCCTGCAGTAAGCATATCTTTGTCAATATTTAATGGAGCAGAGACAGTAATATAATTGGTTTTTGGAGCACTTTCTAAACCAGACCACTGATTTCTGGTTGCTGCCTTTACATAAATACCGTGGTAAATACCACTTAAAGCAGGATTGATAACCTGCATATTCTGCATATACTGTGTATATTGTGGTTTCTGCTGCGCTTTGCATACCACAGATAGAATAAAGATCAGGGTAAAAGCAAACAGTCTCATCTCAATAAAGTTAAAGATCCACTATATTTTTGCCTGCCGTTATTGGGTTCAATAATATAGTAATAAACGCCCATCGGAACATCCTGTCCATTTAATTTTCCATCCCATGCATTGGTATAACGTTTCGAGTAAAAGACTTCCTGCCCATATCTGTTAAATATCCTGACATCTGCATCTATAAAAGTTTCCAGATAATTTATACCCCAGGTATCATTTATACCATCGCCGTTGGGACTAAAGGCATTTGGAATAAAAGGATCTATATGCACATTTACAGTAATTTCATAACTATTGATACAGCCGGCCTGATTAGACAATGTGAGTATATAGCGAGTAGTTTCTGTTGGCCTGGCAATCGGATTCAATACATTATCTGCGCTTAAACCTGTAGAAGGAAACCATTGATAAGATGCCGATCCAGTTGCTGACAGTTCCAGGTCCAGCTGCTTTTCACCTCCTAAAAGAACATTAAATTCCTTTTGTTCTATCAGCTCTGGTTTCCCCAACACTTCTATATAGCGCTTTAACGTATCTGTACATCCATTTACACTTAAAAAAGTATAGGTAAGCTCATGCTTTCCCATCCCCGCTAAAGCAGGATTAAAAATATCCCCTGAAATCCCATCTCCCGCCAGTTTACTTTGTCCCGAAACAGTAACAGATTGATTTTCTACGTCAAGCTTGAAAGGCTCTGAATTGATACACACTTGCTGTTCCAGATTAAAGGATAAAATAGGCTTCCCATAAACCTGTATACTAACCGGAGCACTTTCCTTATAACAGCTAAGTCCCGAATAGGCTCTAAGCACTATCTTATATGTTTTATCCTGAGGAAGCGTTGGATACCTAAACTCATATGCCTTACCTTCAGATGGGTTATTGTCAACTAAGGTTAAAGCCGGATTACCTCCAAAGTCAAAAAACCACTCCAGTTTGGTAATTTCCCCCTGATTATTGGTCGATTTGTTAATAACTTGCAGTTTATCCCCACTACAGATCGCCGGCTCCACTACATTAAAAGAAGGTTTCGGATTTTCACCACTAATAACAATATTTTTCTGCAATACGCTTAAACATCCACTTTTCGAGGTAGCCTTTAATGCCACTACGTATGAACCTGGTTGATTATATTGATGTTGTGCAACCGGCTTAAACTTTTGCGTGATATCGTTACTCTGATCTCCAAAATCCCACTCCCAGGACATTACCTCACCATCCAAAGCCTTTGCAGTAAAAATGACGATATCATTGATACAGGATTTCTCATTTTCAAAATCAATATTCGCCGGATCAAAGATTTCCAGCGTTTTGCTCAATGAGTTTACACAGCCATATTCATTAGTCAATGTGAGCGTAACCTTATATTGACCTGCTTTTTCAAATTGATGCGTTGGATTTTGCAAGTTACTGATGTTCTGATCTCCAAAATCCCAGATCCAGGAAACCTTATCACCCGATTGGTAAATTGTCTGATCTTCAAATTGTACAGCAACATTTGTACATAAGGTAGAAAAAGTGTTCCACACGGGTTCTTTTTGATCTTTAACAGTGATTTTTGTGGTTTTTATTACCGACTGGCAACCTACTCCGTTGCTAAGTAATAAACTTACATTATATTCCCCTGCCTGTTTAAAAATATGTTTAGGACTTACAGCTGAAGAGGTCTCACCATCTCCAAAATCCCAGATCCAGGATACTACTTTTCTATCAGTTTCTTTTTCTATATATTGGAAAGACACTTCTTCTCCGGCACACGCTATATTCTGAGTGCTAAAATCTGCTATCGGAAGATCAACAATTTCAAAGTCAAAGTCTATATAATCTTCCTCTGCAACTATACATACATTGGCAGACGATTTAGGCAAAGCCTTAATTTGTATACGCTTTACGCCTGTACTTGTAAATACTTTATTTGCTACTAATCTGTATTCGTATAATGTTTTTCCTGCCAGAACGATTTGCTTGGCTACAGGGTTCTCATCTACAATTTCGGTATCTGTACTCTCCAGCAACCAGGTAATTTTTTGTGCTTCGTAAGGGAGTATCAGCTTAAAATCAAAGCCATCATAGATACAACCTTCTCTGGCAACTGTATTGGTACCCTGTTTAAGCGCATTAACCACTTTTGTTGAGGCAAGACTGGTGCCTGCAGAATAAGCATAAGACTCTACATTTCCAAATCCATAGGCAATAGCATTAAAACCTGTATCGGCAGAAAGACTAAAATTTGTTCCTCCTATGGTATGCAGTGCTATTTGTGCATAAGAATATGCTGTATTATCAGGAATTGCTTTAAAATGACCCGACATATCCGTATTATTCATTCTAAATGAACTTACTTTAACACTCGGAATAGTAACGTTAATGTATTGTTCTGCTATAAGTTGCTTTGTGGAAGAGTATAAAGTAATCTTGTCGATACTATATTCCAGCGGGTTCAGGATAACCATATCCGGATCACTGGGAATAACATTTGTATTTTTAGGATCTATCTGGTTTCTTGGATCTGCACAATACTGGGTTAACGCGTACTGCGCAACCATAATGGGGTTATTACTTTTCAATAAACCAACAGAATAACTTGCCGACGTAGTATAATAATCTCCCGCCTTTGCCAATTGAATTGTACTTCCATTATAATTTATTGTTGTATTATCTTCACTGGCTAAAAAACGATAAATACTGCCTGTTAATCTATTATAAAAAGGGATAAGCGAAAAAGTTTTCCCCCAGCTTTCTATAGGATACAACTGTTGAAAAAGTGGATCTACACTACCACCCTGCTTACATGCGTCGGGCATAATAGCTAAAGCCGAACTTCCCGAAAATACAGCTATTTTTTTACATGGATTACTGGGATCTACCTCAATAACGGAACCCGTAATATCTGAACTGTTTTGGTAGGAATAAACATCCCCTTTCTTCTGAAGTAAAATTACTTTTGTGGCTTGCTTGCTGTTACTATGAACCGGGGTTATTAAAACTCTCGTATCATCTTCAATAGCAACAATATTAAACTGTGAATAAACATTCATAATATCCTTGTCTCCTATTTTCTGTGTAACCAGGTTTTGGGTATAGGAAATGGCATAATATTTCTGTCCCAGCGCTTCTGTAGGTAAAACCAGAGTAGCAGCAGAACGGGCTCCGGCAAATATATGGGCATAAGCTACCACCTTAGGCTGTCCGGCATCTACTTTTATATTAATTCCTTTATTTGGCTCATACGGGATCTCATTCTCCAGATAGGCCTGATCTCGGGGAATTGTGACTTCAATGACCGTATCGGCGGAAACACTAAATCTTTCTGTAAAAGTTCCACAACTGACCACTCCGGACGAATTACTCTTTGCCGTAATAAATACCGACATAGTAGCCATCCTCGGTACATTCTTATTATCCAGTGACGGAACATGCGAAGGAAAACATACCCAAAAATCTGTCCCTTCATTGGAAATATTCTGAGCTAGGCCACTAAAACTCAAAAAAACTAGAAACACAAGTAGCGCAAAAACTCGGTTTACGCCTAAGGTCTTGTAAAAGTACAATATCAATAGCTGTCCAGGTTAAATTTAGTATATGAAATTAATGAGTTTTCTGACATTTTTAATAACCTTCCGATATTTTTAATAAAAACAATCAAACTACCTGATAATCTATATGTTAATAAAATAAGACATGTTAACAAATAAATAACAAGAAACCAACAATACATTGATTTACAAATCATTAAATTTAAGAAGCTTTAAACATCAATATTATGAGTTGGAGAAAATTCAGTGGCGAAAAAGTAAGTTTACCCATCATTAATGAAGTAGAAGCCACAATAAAAAGAGAATATGATAATGGAAATAAATTAAAAGTTTGCATAGGAACAGATTCACAGGTGAAAGGTGCATCCATTCACTTTGCTACCGCAATTGTTTTTTTACGCGAACATAAAGGCGGTTTCATGTACATCAATCAGGACCGTTACAACATGAAAATGGGAATTAAAGAACGTATGCTTGCCGAAGTACAAAAATCAATAGAAACAGCATACGCTTTATGCGATTTGTTAGATGCTTACGATGTAGAATTGGAAGTGCATGCCGACATTAATACCAGTCCTCAATTTAAATCGAATGCTGCTTTACACGAGGCCATGGGATATATTTTAAGTATGGGGTTTGTATTTAAGGCCAAACCAGAGGCATTTGCCAGTTCAACCTGTGCCAATAAACTTGTCCAGTAAGACTGAATGCTGAGGCGTAAGTTTATATGCTGAACATGTCTTTCTCTCGAAGGTAAATGCCCTCTTTTGAAGTGAATGCAGGCGCTTTCTCTATAGAAACGAAAAGTATTAAGCACAACTCCAAGCCTGCATATCCTGAATAGAGCTCAGGATGACGGAGAAATTATAGCTATTAAATAATATGGTATATATCAAATTTATATCTCCTGAAATGCCTTATACTTAGAACCCTGTACTATTCCCCTCTTTTCTATCTGAGAATCCATATAATTCTGAATTTGCGATTTTTTAAGTCCCCAGCTTGGCGCAATAAGCATCTCCAGATCAGACAACCCGAATAATCGCTGAATAACGATATCTTCTCTAACTAGCGGTAAAAGTTCACATATAAAATCGGTATACTCTTCCAAAGAGAATAACTTAAATGGATTCTTTTTATACTTCGCGCCCATAATGGATCCCTCCACAATATGCAGGTGATGAAATTTCACAAACTTAATTTGTTTAAACCTGTTAATTTCATCAGCATATTTCAACATCATCTCTCTTGTTTCTCCGGGAAGGCCAAATATGGTATGTACACAAATATCCAGTTTCGAATTCTCCAGCAATCCCATTGTATCCACAAACTCGTCATGCGAACATCCTCTGTTTATCTGAGATAAGGTTTCATTATAGATGGATTCCATACCCATTTCCAAATCGACAACCAATCTGTCGGTATAGCTTTCCAGCAAGGCAATTTTCTCAAAATCCAGACAATCTGGCCGGGTGCCAACAGATAAACCTACAACATCTGTCGTATTAACACTCAATGCCTCATCATACAGTGTTTTTAAATAATGTGCAGGGGCATAAGTATTTGTGTTGGGCTGAAAATAAATAATAAATTTCTCTGCTTTATAATTCTTCATGGCTCGCTCCATGCCGAATTCTATCTGTTCTTTCATAGAATCCATCGTACGCGATGTTGGTGTAAAAGAATCTACATTACAGTAGGTACAGCCTCCATAACCTTTAGAGCCATCTCTGTTCGGACATGTAAATCCGCCATCCACAATCACCTTATAAACCTTCTTACCATCGAATTTATCCTTCAGATAAGCTCCATAATAATTGTAATTTTTTTCACCGAACGCCAAAGATTTTTCCACCTTAAAATTTAAAATTTATTTTTGCAAAGATAAGAAATGATATTTCAATCCCTATCTTGCACTTATGCTAAGAATCTACTATAAAAAAAATACGCGACTTGCCAAGGAAACAGAAATAGAACTTTTAAGAGAAATCCCTATTGAAAGTCTGATCTGGGTAGATTTACAGAATCCTACAATAGAAGAAAAAGTTACCATAGAGACTTATTTCGACATTAAATACTCATCGGAAGAAGAATCACAAGAGATCGAAAGTTCGTCAAGATTTAGCGAATTGGATAATGAAATTATCATTAATTCAAGCTTTTTATCTGTCAGGGAACATGGCTTCGAGTATTCACCCGTATCTATTATTCTTGAAAAAGGAATATTGTTTACCTACAGGGACGATGATATTAAGACCTTTAGCGAATCGGTAAAAAAAATAAAATCGAACCCTACACTTTATGTCAACGGTTATCAGATTCTTTCTACACTGTTAGAAACTTGTATAGACCAGGATGCGGATTTAATTGAGAACATAGCTAAGGAAATATCCGAACTTAACAAAACCTTAAAGGCCACTAACGAAAAAGTTGACGAGGAAGACTTATTGAAGATTTCTTCTCTTCAAAACGACAACATGTTACTTCGCGAGAATATCATAGACAAGCAAAGGATGTTGTCTGCATTGTTAAAATCAACTTCGTTTCCAAAAGATAAGATGGATTTATTAAGAATCATGATTAAAGACATCAGCTCTTTATTGGAACATAATAAATTCGCGTTTGAACGTCTGGAATTCCTTCAAGACACCTTTATGGGTTTGATCAATATTGAGCAGAACCGTATTATCAAAATATTCACCGTTGCTACTGTTGCCTTCATGCCTCCTACATTAATCGCAAGCATTTACGGAATGAACTTTACGAATATGCCCGAGTTAAACTGGAGTTATGGCTATATCATCGCCATTTTTTTAATGTTGATTTCGTCTTTCGGCACCATTATTTACTTTAAAAAGAAGAAGTGGCTTTAAGCCAATAATTAACACACTATTAACACTAATTTAACATTAGAAGATTTGAGATTCATAGTTTTGCAACGATTTAACATTGATTAAATATTTGCTTAATATGAACAAAGGTTTTGTTATCATTTTCTTAACAATTGCTACTCTTCTTTTCTCGGAATTGACTATTGGCCAAACACAGGACACTGTTAAAACATCTAAAAACGCTGAAAGTCGGAAGTGGTTTGAAGTTATTTCTCTTAGAGGCTATGGACAGGTTCGTTACAATAGATTACTCGAAACAAACGACAAACTGGGATGTGACCAGTGCGATAAATCATGGGGAGATGGCGGCTTGTTTATCAGGCGAATGAGACTGGTATTTTACGGATGGGTTAATGAGCGTCTATATTTCTATGTGCAACCAGATTTTGCCAGTTCTTCGGGATCTACGTTAAATTACCTTCAGCTAAGAGATGCCTTTGTTGATTTAGGAATTGACCGAGAGAATGTCTTTAGAGTTAGAGTTGGACAAAGTAAGGTACCTTATGGTTTTGAAAACGCTCAGTCCAGTCAGAACAGATTAACTATCGATAGATCTGATGGAACCAACAGTGCTTTTGTGAATGAAAGGGATCTCGGCGTTTTCTTTTACTGGACTCCGAAAATCGTTCAGGAACGCTTCGAAACCATTAATACTTTGAAGCTGAAAGGATCTGGAAATTTTGGCATGGCCGGTTTAGGCTTTTTTAATGGACAAGGAGCCAATAAAGCAGATTTAAATAAGAAACAACATATTGTCGGTCGTTTTTCTTATCCCTTATTATTTGGCAAGCAGTTTATAGAACCGGGAATACAAGCCTATACAGGCGATTTTACTATGCCTTCAGATTTATTAAGTAATGGGGTAAAGACTAATCTGGATAAAACTTATAAAGATGAAAGAATTGGTGCTACTTTGGTGATTTATCCGCAGCCAATTGGTATTCAGGCCGAATATAATATTGGCAGAGGCCCGCAATACAATAAACAAACAGATTCTATTGAGGTAAGAAACTTAAGAGGTGGCTATATTACTTTAAATGCCAAAGCCACTATTAATAAAGATGATTTAATCTATCCATATCTTAAATATAATTATTACGATGGCGGTAAAAAATTCGAAAAAGATGCCAGGAGCTATCTGGTTAAAGAGTTTGAAGCCGGAATAGAATGGCAGCCAAATAAATTTCTGGAATTGGTTGTAGCTTATACCATTTCTGACCGTACTTATGAAGATTTTGTATTAAGAGATAATCGTCAAAAAGGTAATCTAGTGAGAATTCAAGCTCAATTTAATTTTTAATCTGAGTTTTATAATGTGTCCGTAAGAAGATTACTGGTTATAGGTATAAGCAGACGCTTGCACTACAAAATATAAAACAGCCATAAAACAAAAAGAGGCGTCCTAAGACGCCTCTTTTTGTTATTCACCACCTTCCTTCTCCTCTTCTTTTTTCTTTTTCTTCCTGGTGGTTTTTGATGATACTTTTATTTCATCTTTGTCTTTATCAAAATCGACCTCAATAGTGTCACCTTCACTTAGCTCTCCTTTGAGGATTTCCTCAGCAATTGGGTCTTCAAGGAACTTTTGAATAGCTCTTTTTAATGGTCTTGCACCAAAACTTGAATCGAAACCTTTTTCGGCAATATGTTCTTTCGCAGCATCGGTTAAACTTACCTGGTAACCCAAGCCCTGAACTCTTCCAAAAAGTGCTTTCAGTTCGATATCGATAATTTTGAAGATTTCTTCTTTTTCCAGAGAATTGAAAACGATTACATCGTCTATCCTATTTAGAAACTCGGGAGCAAAAGCTCTCTTCAACGCACTTTCGATTACTGTTTTATTGTGTTCCTCTGTTTGTGCGGCTTTAGCCGAAGTTGCGAAACCTACCCCCTGACCGAAATCTTTCAACTGTCTTGCTCCAATATTAGAAGTCATGATGATGATAGTATTTCTAAAATCAACCTTTCTGCCCAAGGAGTCCGTTAATTGACCTTCATCTAATACCTGAAGTAAAATATTGAATACATCAGGATGTGCCTTCTCTATCTCGTCCAATAATACCACCGCATAAGGCTTTCTTCTTACCTTTTCGGTTAACTGTCCGCCTTCTTCATAGCCAACATATCCCGGAGGCGCGCCTACTAATCTGGAAACTGCAAATTTCTCCATGTATTCGCTCATATCTATCTGTATCAGCGCATCATCTGCATCGAACATGAAACGAGCCAGTTCTTTAGCTAATTCGGTTTTACCAACCCCTGTAGGACCTAAGAAGATAAACGAACCAATTGGTTTTTTAGGATCTTTCAATCCTGCTCTGGTACGTTGAATCGCTTTGGTTAATTTCTTAATGGCTTCATCCTGACCGATGATTTTCTCATTGATCTTATCGAACATACCCAACAGTTTTTGACTATCTGTCTGTCCAACTTTCTGTAATGGAATACCTGTCATCATAGAAACAACTTCGGCAACATTTTCCTCTGTAACAGTATATCTCTTAGATTTTGTCTCTGCTTCCCACTCTGCTTTAGCCTTATCTAATTCTTCCAGAAGATTTTTCTCAGTATCCCGAAGTTTAGCAGCTTCTTCGTACTTCTGACTGCGAACTACTTTGTTTTTCTCTACTTTAACATCTTCAATCTTTTGTTCAATCTCGATGATATTTTGGGGAACATGAATATTTGTCAAATGTACTCTGGAACCAGCTTCATCTAATGCGTCAATAGCTTTATCCGGTAAAAATCTGTCAGTAATGTATCTTGATGTTAAATTAACACATGCCTGTATAGCCTCTTCTGTATAATTCACACCATGGTGTTCCTCATATTTATCTTTGATTCTGTTTAAAATCTCGATAGTTTCATCAGGAGTGGCAGGTTCTACCATTACCTTCTGGAAACGACGATCCAGAGCGCCGTCCTTTTCAATGAACTGACGATATTCATCTAAGGTAGTAGCACCAATACATTGAATTTCTCCTCTTGCCAACGCTGGTTTAAACATGTTGGAAGCATCTAAAGAGCCAGAAGCTCCACCCGCTCCGACAATAGTATGAATTTCGTCGATGAATAAAATTACATCCGGTGATTTTTCCAACTCGTTCATCACAGCTTTCATACGTTCCTCAAACTGTCCACGATATTTAGTCCCTGCTACCAGAGAGGCCAGATCTAAAGTTACGACACGTTTATTAAACAGTACTCTTGATACTTTACGCTGAACGATTCGCAGTGCCAAACCTTCTGCAATAGCAGATTTACCCACACCTGGCTCACCAATTAAAATCGGATTGTTTTTCTTTCTACGTGACAGGATTTGAGAAACGCGTTCTATTTCCTTCTCGCGACCAACAATAGGGTCTAACTTTCCGTCTTCCGCCATTCTGGTTAGGTCTCTGCCAAAATTATCTAAAACAGGAGTTTTAGATTTAATGTCCGAAACTTTTTTAGGTTGCGAAAAAGATTCCTCTTCCCTGTATTCATCATCTCCGCTGGCTGTAGAGTTAGAAGGTTCGTCTCTGAAATTGCCTTTATTCAACTCAACCTCAGATTTAATAATATCATAGTTTAAGTCGAACTGTGCAAGTATCTGCGAAGCAATATTATCTTCTTCTCTTAAAATAGAAAGCAACAGATGTTCTGTACCTATCACGTCACTTTTAAATATCTTGGCTTCCAGATAAGTAATCTTCAATACTTTCTCTGCCTGCTTAGTAAGCGGGATATTACCTAAATTCACGGTAATTCCAGAAGTTCCCTTCACAGCATCTTCAACCGCTTTTCTAAGCTTTGTAGTATCAACACCCAAAGATTTTAAAATCTTTATTGCTACGCCATCCCCTTCTCTTATCAATCCAAGTAACAAGTGTTCAGTACCAATATAATCGTGACCTAATCTTAAAGCCTCTTCGCGACTGTAAGATATCACGTCTTTTACTCTGGGCGAAAATTTAGCTTCCATATAATACCTTTCTTCTAAGTGTTGAACGCTCTAATGTATTAATTTGTTCTTAATAGCAAAGCGCCCGTTGTTAAGTATTTATCAACAATACGTCCAAAAACTCAAAATCTGTTACACGTTATAACAATTAAATAATTTTTACCCATTTGTGACTTAATTATCGATATTTGGGACATTAAATTAAGAAATAATGTCAGACGAGAAAATCATCTTTTCAATGGCTGGTGTGAATAAGATTTACCCACCACAGAAACAGGTTTTAAAAAATATTTACTTATCATTTTTTTATGGAGCCAAGATTGGTGTTATTGGTTTAAACGGTTCCGGAAAATCTTCATTATTAAAAATAATTGCTGGTTTAGATAAATCCTATCAGGGAGAAGTAGTCTTCTCTCCGGGGTATTCTGTAGGTTATTTAGCACAGGAACCCCAATTGGACGAGAATAAAACCGTAAAAGAAGTGGTAGAGGAAGGTGCAAAAGAGATTACAGATATTTTAAAAGAATACGAAGAAATAAACGAAAAGTTTGGTTTACCCGAGGTTTATGAAGATGCTGATGCTATGGATAAATTAATGACCAGGCAAGGCGAACTTCAGGATAAAATTGACGCTTTAAATGCCTGGGAACTGGACACAAAACTGGAAAGAGCTATGGATGCTTTGAGATGTCCGGAACCCGACACAAAAATCGCCACTTTGTCAGGTGGTGAACGCAGGCGTGTGGCATTATGTCGTTTATTGATTCAGCAACCAGATGTGTTATTGTTAGATGAGCCTACCAACCATTTAGATGCCGAGTCTATTGACTGGTTAGAACAACATCTGCAACAATATCCTGGAACGGTGATTGCAGTAACCCACGACAGATATTTCCTGGACAACGTTGCAGGCTGGATATTAGAACTGGATAGAGGCGAAGGTATTCCATGGAAAGGAAATTACTCTTCCTGGTTAGATCAAAAAGCAAAACGTTTGGCACAGGAAGAAAAAACAGAAAGCAAACGTCAGAAAACTTTGGAACGCGAGTTGGAGTGGGTAAAAATGGCCCCAAAAGCTCGTCATGCAAAATCTAAAGCCCGTTTAAGTAATTACGAAAAACTAGCTTCTGAGGATACCAGAGAAAGAGAAGAAAAACTAGAGCTATTTATCCCGCCGGGCCCAAGATTGGGTAATGTGGTTATAGAGGCTACAGGAGTTTCTAAAGCTTACGGAGATAAAGTTTTATTCGATAATTTAACCTTTTCTTTGCCTCCTGCTGGTATTGTGGGAATTATTGGTCCCAATGGCGCAGGTAAAACGACACTTTTCAGACTAATTACAGGTCAGGAACAACCTGATTCTGGTACGTTTAGAGTCGGGGAAACTGTTAAACTGGGCTATGTAGACCAAATGCACCATGATTTAGATCCTGATAAATCTGTTTGGGAGAATATTACCGGTGGACACGAAACGATGGTTTTAGGGAACCGTCCTGTTAACTCCAGAGCTTATGTATCTAAGTTTAATTTCAACGGTGCAGATCAACAGAAAAAAGTTGGCGTATTATCTGGCGGAGAAAGAAATCGTGTTCATTTAGCGATTACCCTAAAAGAAGGTTCCAATGTTTTATTACTGGATGAGCCCACCAACGACATCGACGTAAATACTTTACGGGCTCTGGAAGAAGCTTTAGAGAATTTTGGTGGCTGTGCGGTAATCATATCCCATGACCGTTGGTTCTTAGACAGAATTTGTACGCATATTATGGCTTTCGAAGGAGATTCTCAGGTTTATTTCTTTGAAGGTAATTATACAGAATATGAAGAAAACCGCAAGAAACGCCTGGGAGATATTGCTCCAAAGCGGATTAAGTACAGAAAATTGAGCTAGTAGCGTATTCATAATACATTAGTTTCATCATCTCTCCACTATAGCCAGACAGGCCAATAATGGAGAGATTTTTTGTTTTTAGACCTTAATGACGGCATTTAAGTATTTAGTGTCTCCTTTATGTTTTTCCGGATGTAGGATCTTGAAATCAATGTTCAAACAGAAATATTTAAGCTGCAAATGATAATCAAATAAAAAGCGATTGAGAACGCTGTCGAGAACGTTCTCACTCATTTTTATGGCCTAAAGCTATAACAGACAGCTTTATTTTAAATAGTTTAGCTTCTACCTAAATCAATATTATGCAAGCAGTAGAAGCAAATTATCTAAGTAAAAGAGACACAACTATCTCCATTTTAATTATCGGGGTATTATTTTTTATTTTCGGTTTTGTATCGTGGGTCAATGCTATTTTGATTCCCTATTTTAAGATAGCGTGTGAATTGACAAATTTCCAATCCTATCTGGTAGCATTTGCTTTTTATATTTCCTACTTCGTTGTATCGGTCCCTTCCTCCTACTTACTAAAATCTGTAGGTTTTAAAAAGGGTATGATGATTGGTTTCTGGATTATGGCCATTGGTGCTTTCATTTTCGTTCCTGCAGCCTATACCCGAACTTATGAAATATTTCTGATCGGGTTATTTTCTTTGGGAGCTGGTTTAGCCATTCTGCAAACCGCAGCGAATCCTTATATAACAGTTTTAGGCCCAAAAGAAAGAGCAGCTCAGCGAATCAGCATCATGGGGATCTGTAATAAAGGAGCCGGTATCTTAGCACCTATCCTGTTTGCCGCAGTTATCTTGAAATCAACCGATGGCGAACTATTCAAGCAAATTCCATTAATGTCTGATGCCGAGCGTGAGATCGTATTAAATGATTTGATCAGAAGGGTTATCCTTCCCTATTCTTTTGTCGGAACCGTATTAATTTGTCTGGGTATTTTTGTTTTGTACTCTCCCCTCCCGGAAATCAATACCGAAGCGGAAGATTCTACTTTAGCTGAATCGAACTCTGCAAAAACCAGTATTTTTCAATTTCCGCATCTTATTCTGGGTGCAATTGCCATATTTTTACATGTAGGGACACAAGTAGTAGCCATCGACACCATTATTGGGTATGCAACTTCCATGGGAATGGATTTGATGGAAGCTAAAACCTTCCCTTCTTATACTCTTGCAGCAACGATTATTGGTTATATTATCGGTATAGTAACTATACCACGTTTCATCAGTCAAAAAAATGCATTAAGAATCTGCACCGTTCTCGGAACTTTATTTACTGTGCTCATTGTATTTGCTGAAGGAAAAGTAACCCTGTTAGGACATACTACCGATATTTCTATTTGGTTTGTAGTACTGCTTGGCTTAGCCAACTCTTTAGTGTGGGCTGGTATCTGGCCTTTGGCTTTAGACGGTTTGGGCAGGTTTACAAAATTAGGTGCTTCTATTATGATTATGGGGTTATGCGGAAACGCTATTATTCCGCTCTTTTATGGTCACTTCGCAGATCTTCACGATACCAGACAGGCTTACTGGGTATTGCTGCCATGTTATCTTTTTTTAGTATTTTATGCTATACGCGGATACAAATTAAAACGATGGACAATCAACTAATTGAACATGAATAAATATTTGAAAATATATAATGGTGATATTATTACACCATATAAAATCGTTAAATCCGGAACTATTTTAATTAAAGACAGTAAGATTGTTGAGATTAAGGAAGGGAATATTGATGTTCCCGATTGTGAAAGTATAGATGCCGTTGGAAATTACATTTCACCAGGCTTTATAGACATCCATGTTCATGGTGGTGGTGGACATGATTTTATGGATGGTACTGCTGATGCATTTCTTAAAATTGCTGAAGCACATGCCAGATATGGCACCACTGCATTGTCTCCGACCACCTTAACCAGCGAAAAGGAAGATCTTTTTAAAACACTGGATAATTATGAAGCTGCCAATAGAAGCAACTTAAAAGGTGCACAATTTATTGGAATGCATCTGGAAGGACCTTATTTTGCTATGAGCCAACGTGGCGCTCAGGATCCTCGCTATATACGCAATCCGGATCCTGCTGAATATGAAGAAATTCTAAATTACTCTAAATCCATTAGCAGATGGAGCGCGGCACCGGAATTGAAAGGTGCAATAGCGTTTGGGCGGTATCTGAAATCTAAAGGAATATTGGTTGCCCTTGCCCATACCGATGCGATTTATGAAGAAGCTCTGGAAGCTTTTGAAAATGGTTATTCACTGGCCACACATTTCTATTCGTCTATGTCTGGTGTTACCCGAAGAGATGCTTACAGGTATGCCGGAGTCGTTGAAGCAGGTTACTTGATTGATGAAATGGATGTAGAGATCATTGCTGACGGTGTCCATTTGCCTGCGCCATTACTAAAATTGATTTACAAGATAAAAGGCCCGGATAAAACCGCATTAATTACGGATGCTATGAGAGGTGCAGGTATGCCTGAAGGAGATAGTATTCTGGGAAGTTTGAAGAATGGTCTAAAAGTTATTATCGAAGGCGGAGTTGCCAAATTACCAGACAAAAGTTCTTTCGCCGGAAGCGTAGCCACCTTTGACAGGTTGGTTAGAAATATGATCTCCTTAGCAGATGTCCCCTTAATAGAGGCTATCAGGATGGCAGCTACAACACCTGCCAGAATTATGGGAATAGCCGATAAAAAAGGTTCTTTAAATTTGGGAAAAGATGCTGATATCGTTTTGTTTGATAAGCACATCAATATCCAACGGACTATTATTCAGGGGCAGGAAGTATTTAACTCGCAAACCTCTTAAAAATCTTTCATCTGTTCGCTCTCATTGCCAAAATCCGTTTAATTGGCAATGGGGCGAATTTTATCTAAAGCACCAAAAAGCTTAAAGAGAAATCACTAATAAACCATTTCAACTAACTTGCCGAAGGCCCCTTTTGGGGAACTAACTAACTAACTAACTAACTAACTAACTAACTAACTAACTAACTAACTAACTAACTAACTAACTAACTAACTAACTAACTAACTAACTAACTAACTAACTAACTAACTAACTAACTAAC
>PJUE01000209.1_pt1 | contig 59428 bp, 46 predicted proteins | sample 1512171 | NCBI WGS metagenome assembly PJUE01 (sample SAMN08177674, study PRJNA422409) | Feces metagenome, whole genome shotgun sequencing project. | isolation source: Chicken feces (3) enriched on wood chips: alkali lignin treatment | host: Gallus gallus | place: USA: Madison | collected 2015-01-15
ATCGGGGTACGCTGCTGCGGTCTTCCTGGCTTTACTCTGTTCAAAAATATAGTCGGCATTGTTGATCGTATCACCCAGGGTCTGATACAGATAGGCTACTGTTTCTTCTTCATGCTGATGCTTATGTTCCTGATAGAGTGTATTAAAGTACTCTTCACGGCTGGTCTGATAAAGCTTCTTGGGGTCTTTAAACGCAAACGCTTTTTTCTGTTTTCCCTTGAGGGCAAGGCTCAGCATATCATTCACTTCGAGCGCCTGCGTCGGATGAACGCAGTCGTAACAGGCCTGGTCGAGGTAGCGACCTATCCAGCCGCTCTCCAGATACTCGTCGCTTCGGCTCGCACTATGCCATATATCCATGCTGCGGAAATGCGATTTATTGGGATCAGGATAGCCGACATTGTTGAGTACGGCCAGTTCGCCACGATCATAAAGTGTCTTGAAAAAAGGTAAAGCCGGATGAATACCTGCTTCATCTGTGAGCGTTAGTGCATTATCGACCGCAATCGTCTGCCTTTCCCGAAAATAGATATCATTGCGCATCGGAACAATGGTATTCAGCCCATCATTGCCGCCACTAAGCTGCAAGATGACCAACACCTTTTGCCCCCTTTTCAGCGCTTCGGGCAAAGACATGGCTTTTAAGAAATTGGGCAGCAGCAGTGATGCTGTTGCAAGTGAACCTGCTTTGAGAAATTGGCGTCTTTTGATGATCATGGCTTTCTTATTACGATTAATAGAGTTGATATTCGGGGATACTCATTACTTCAATAATAGTCCTACGGCGGCTTCCCCCAGCGTAGCTATCGCGCAGTGCCTTACCAAAGGAAGGTTGCTGCTGCAGCAGGAGCTCAAAGGGATCCCGATCGGCAAATACAGCCTCGACCCCAGCCCAGTCAATGGAAATTTTTGGGTTTTTATAGGCTTTAGCCATGGCCCGCGACTGCTTCATCCCCATATCAAGGTCGTCGTCATTCTGCGCGTCAAGATCCAGGGGCCGCAGGCCGGTCCATATCTGCGGTAGTTGCATCCGGAGCAATAAGGTAGAGCTGTCGATCCAGGCTTTTCCCGATGGCCATCCCGCTACATTCGGCGGATACAGGAGCATCTGTCCCAACAGCTTTTGATAAACAATCAGGTTTTCAGGGTTCGCGATCTCCATGGGCAGCATACGCATAATACCAGCCATGAGTTCCACCGGTGACTTTATTTTGTTGCCCACATTTTTGGAGTCGTAAAACCAGTTTGCCGTAAATACACGGTCTAGCAACCGCCTGATATCATATCCTGAATCGAAGAAATCTTTACTCAGCGTGTCGACGATGTCCTGATCCACTTGTTCGTTGACCAGAAAACGGTAGAGCTTTTCGGTGATAAAACGGGCCGTAGCGGGCTGCTCCAAGATAATATCCAGGATAGCATTACCGTCGAAATTTCCGGTTTTCCCCAAAAATGTTTTGCTGCCGGAGTCATGAAACTTTTTACGCACCAAGAACTGGCCATCCTTATCGTATGACCAGCCCGTAAATGCACGCGCAGCTTCCTTCACATCCGATTCCGTATAGTTGCCACGCCCCATCGTAAAGAGTTCCATCACTTCCCGGGCAAAGTTTTCATTGGGATGGTCTTTTTTATTCTGCTGGTTGTTGAGGAAATTGAGCATAGCCGGAGTTTTGGAAACGGCGAACAGCAGATCCCGAAAATTTCCAAGCGCATTTTTTCTGATTTCGTTGAGGATATGGGCGCTAAAATTGGCGTTGATAACCCGGCTAGCAAAATGTCCGTGCCAAAAAAAGGCCATCTTCTCCCTGAGCTGATCTTCGCTATGCACCATTTCATTCAGGAAATTAAGGTTGATCTCAATATTACGCTTTCGATTGAGCTGTTGTACCTGCTTTTTGTCTGCGGCATTCAACTTGGAAAGCGCCGTGTAGTCGACGTCGGTCTGCTCCTTATTGAAACTGATGGGATGAAATTCATGTTCCTGAGCATATTGCTTCCAGAGGACTGCGGTAGACTGCTGTTCAAAAACGGTAATCTGCTGTAGGCTCATCCCAAATCCGGCGCGATTTGCCAAGTGCATATTTTTTTTAAAATCGGACATCATCGTGTTTCCATTTATACCTAAATAACGAATTATTTAACTATGTTAGCTTACAGGAAGATTCGATTTAACAAAAATTAAGCTAAATTAACAAAGTGACTACCAAGACAATACTTTTCAAACTTGTTTTCTATTCCATTGAGTGCTTCGACATTCAGGACCAGCCAAATGACATAAATATACTTCAGCTGTAGCGGGCGAATAAAGGATTATATTTTCTTCGGCATGCCCTATTATCGTCGCGAATGGCAGCCAAGAGTACAATTACGAAGATTACTATTCTCCAGTGTTAATTTAATATTAAGCTACCCAAAATTTGACGCTTAGGACAAACAAAAGAGGGGAAAATTAGTTATTATGGCAATAATAATTATCCCAATTAACAGAAATAGACTTAAATAAGTTAAATGTAGCAGCAGGCGAATTGAGCTACGGGATTATAGACCAACATAGGAATACATTTTAATCATATAAATTTAAGAAAATGAAAAGAATCTTAATTGTTTTAGTGCTGGTTTTTTGTTTTGTCTATCGCAAAACCGATGCATGCACACGCGTTGTATATAAAGGGCCCAATCAAACTGTCCTTACCGCCCGAAGTATGGACTGGCGGGATGAAATACCCGTTAATCTGTGGGTGTTTCCAAAAGGGATGAAACGAAATGGAGAAGTGGGTCCCCTTTCCGTCAAATGGACTTCAAAATATGGCAGTGTCATTGCGAGTGCCTGGGACATGGCCACTACAGATGGCTTGAATGAGGCTGGCCTTGTAGCCAATGTCCTTTGGCTAGCCGAATCCCAATATCCCAAATTCGATCCAAAAGGACAGAAGCCCGGATTGACCATTGCCGCTTGGGCACAGTATATATTAGATAACTATGCTTCAGTAGCAGAGGCCGTAGATGCTCTTAAAAGCGAACCTTTCGTCTTAGTCAGCGACTATATCCCGGGTACACAACGGTTTACGACACTCCATTTATCATTGTCCGATAAATCTGGTGACAATGCCATATTTGAATACATCAACGGAAAACTTGTGATACACCATGATCCGAAATACGTCGTGATGACAAACTCGCCGATCTTTGAAGAGCAGCTAGCACTCAATAATTATTGGCGGGGAATTCCAGGTACCATAATGTTGCCTGGTACCAACCGTGCGGCAGACCGATTTGTGCGTGCTTCCTTTTATATTGATGCAATTCCACAGACCGATGACGTGAGGAAATCCGTTGCAAGTGTGTTTAGCGTAATTCGCAACTGTTCTGTTCCTTATGGAATTTCCTCCAAGGAAGAACCCAATATCTCGACGACACGTTGGCGTTCTGTAGCAGATCACAAAAATTTGGTTTACTATTTTGAAACAGTAACCACTCCGGGTACCTTTTGGATCAATCTAAAAGATCTGGATCTGAGCGAAAAAGGTCAGGTTCTTAAACTTGATGTGGAACAGAACAAAACCTATACTGGATTGAGTAATGAACACCTAAAAAAAGTAGAACCTTTTAAATTTATGGGGTTGTGATCGATATCATATACTCGATTGCTGTTTCATTGATGTTGTCGTAATACTATCTCAATGAAACAGCACATTTGCGAACAGCTACATGGACATATCCAACAAATTAGTGCTCCAGTTCTTTCAGGTATTCGATCATGGCATCGAGGCTCTGCAGTAGCTTTTCACCTTCAAATCCCACCTTTCGAAAACGGATGTTCCCCTTTTTGTCCAGGATCAATGTTGTCGGAATGGATGTGATATCCAGTTTACTACTGAGCTTTTTATCTTGGTTGTAATAAAATGGAAAGTCAAATTCAGGATTGGCCTTTGCCCATTTGTAGGCATCGTCCCAGCTGTTTCCACTGCCCGAATTGAGTATCACGAACTTCACCTGCGGGTCATCTGCATATTTTTTGTACACCTGATGCAAATAGGGAAATGAAGCGATGCAGGGCTTGCACCAGGTTGCCCAAAAATCAATGATGACAATCTTGTCCGTGAGATCCGCTTTGAGCAAAGGTTTCTTATCCATATCAACTATGCTGATGTCTTCTGGAAATGGCGTATTGCCGATGATTTTCTGGAAATCCTGGTAATACCCTTGTTTCCATTGCTTGTCAAGCTTGCTAAAATAAGCTTGCCGTTCGGCAGCATTGTCCATTCCGTTTTTAAGGATCGCTTTGTCGAGAAGCTGCCTGATCGCTGGGTCAAAAGGAGCATAACGATAGGCTGCCTCCAATACGGGTATAGCACTGTTTGGATCATTCCACTGCTGATACTGCATGGCCACCGCCCGCAGCAGTGCCGCCGATTGGAGTGTAGGGATACTTTTGGCAAACCAGTCTCGGGCCGCTTGGGGCTGGTTTAGCTGAGCGGCGATAAGTCCCTGATTGGCCATAATTTCTGCCTTCACCGCACTAAGCTTGTCCGCCTTGGCCGGATCATGGGCCACCAGATAGCCCGTTTCAGGGAAATAGCGTATTAAACTCACAGGATAGGCCGCAACACTGTCAAGTAGATACAGATTGAGTTTGGACGCATCCTGCAGCATCAGCTTATGCGCTAAGAGCAGCTGCACATACTGATTGTAGGCGCGCCATTTGTAGGGATCCTGCTCCCAACGGGTAATCAGCGGCAGGTATTTCTTGGCTTGTACGCTGTCGCGGTGCTGCACATAGTAGCTAAAAAGATATTCATAGGCGCTGCCATAGGCCGCCTCATTATCGGCCGTCTTGAGCGAAAGAAGCTGCCCGATCTTGGCGACCACGGCGGTAGAATCCTGCTCGCGGAACAACTTATTGAGCCGATAACTTATCCCGATCTTCTTGTTGGGAAACTCGTTGATCACCACCTGGCGGATCGAATCCACTTTTTGGTTCTGCCCGAGTATCAGATAGCCCATCGTCACCTTGTTGAGGTTTCCTTCAAAGAGCGGATTGCTTCTGAATTTCTTTTCCACTACGGCCAAGCCCTTGTTCAAGAGCCGCCCCTGCTGGGCCGGACCAGCGTTTTTCATCTGTAGCACGATCAGCCGGAGCTGTGCCTCGTAATTGTCGGGATACAGACTCAGCTCTTTTTTGAGGTAATATTCCTGGGTAGCCAGGATATGATCTGAGGTTTTATCCTGAACCGGTACACTGTATGATTTCCCAAGGTAATTGCCAGCAATCAGTTTCCCCTGCTTATAGACGTAGATCTCATACTGACTGCTATCGCTTGCCTGCTGGACGAATTTCTTGTCTTTGTCGGCGATCGTAAAGCAGGAAAAGTTGGCGTAGGCGGGCAGTTTAAAACGCACCCGCCAGACTCCACCTTCTTGTTGCATGGGCATGCGGCTCGGGAATTCGTAAAAATTTGAATAGTTGAAATCCACGAAAAATGGCCCTTCCGTCTGGGAAGCAGCAGATTTACTTGGATCAAAGCTGATGGTCACGGTATCACCGGCCGCTGCTTTTTGCGGCAAAATGCTCACTTGTGCCTGCAACAGCAGGTTTGCCTGTAGCAGGCACAGCAGCAATGCGTATTTGAATAGCTTAATCATTCTGTTGGAGGTTAGCATTTGTAATTAGAATAGCACTGGCGATCGGTATTTTGGCATCGCTTTCACTAAAGTCTGTTTTGACCTTTGAAAGTACAGGCAGGGCCCTGTTTGTGCGCACCAAGTCAAACCAACGGTGGCCCCATTCACCGAGCAGTTCTAGCTGCCGCTCCTTTTCGAGTGCCAGGGCAATGCTCGGCTTGTCCATCGTTTGTGGCAACGCAGCAAGGCCTGCACGTTCGCGGATCTGATTGATATCCTGTAGTGCCGCCGGCAACTTATTCTGGTTTAGCCGCGCTTCTGCACGGATCAGATACTGCTCGGCAAGGCGCAGCACGGTATTGTATTCGGTCACAGGTGCGCCCGTGCGCACCTTATACTTATACGGCATATAAAGCGTCTTATTACTTACGACATAAGGCTTTAACCACATCGCTTTGCGTAAATCGTTCTCTTCATAAGCCGCTACCGTGGCATCATACACCTGATAGTAACTCCGAGCTGTAGCTACTGCCGGAACGATGCTGAAACCTTCCCAGGTGTTGACCCCGGCAGTAGAAAGATTAACGGTCTGCAGCTGCCAGATCGCCTCTTTGCTCGTTTTCAAAAAAACCGTATTGAGGTCCCGCGACAGTTCATACCGATTATCAGCAATGACTTTGTCGGCCATCGCTTCGGCATTGGCCCAGTCGCCATGATACAGATATACCCTGGCCAATAGCGCGTCAACTGCTTTTCTATTGGGGCGGGTACGCTCATTGCCCTGATAGGCATCCGCAATATCGACAGCAGCTTTCTGTAGATCATCCACCATGAAAGCATAGAGCTCTTCCCTAGAGGCCGGACCTTTTCGGTTGTTGGCTTCCAGATCCTTGGTATCCGTGATGAGGGGCACTTTATTGAAGAGGTTGCTCAGGTAAAAGTAATTGAATACCCGTGTAAAACGGGCCTCGGCCGATAGCTGCGCCTTTACCGTACTGCTGAGCGCCGAGGCTTCAACACCCTCGATAATCTTATTGCTGTGGTTGATATAGCTATAAGGTTGCGACCAGAGCCGATCAAGATACGAGGTTGCCGGGCTCAGTTTATTGTATTTGTACTCATCGTAGCTTGTAAAGGCTGAGTTATAATCGTCGGCCAGGCTGGACAGTACAATGCTCATCAGTCCACTGGCGAACTGGTTATTGTAGTTGTTCATACTGGTATAGAGTCCGCCCACGGTTGCAGTGGCCGTCTTTTCATCACTGAAAGCCGACGCTGCCGCCACTTCCGTCTTGGGTGGGTCGACGGCCAGAAATTTATTGCAGGAGATGTTAAGCAGAGGTGTCGCAAAAAGGCTGTAGATGATATATTTGTTCATGGTATAAGTCTTTAGTTTTATGATCATTAAAAAGTGAGCTGTACCGCAAATGTATAGGTACGCATGGATGGTGTAGCGCTGTTCCGTACCGAACCAAAGGGATTGACATCCGAGAGATAGGTACGGTCAAAACCAGGCATCTCGGGATCCATACCTCTGAAGCTTGTCCAGGTAAAGAGGTTCTGGGCATTGAACTGTACCACAGCGCGGCTCATATTGATCTTCTTTGCCCATTTGGAGATATCGTAACTGAGCGATACATTTTTTAAGCGGATAAAAGAAGCATCGTCCCATACGGCCGAAGAATAGCGGTAGTAATTGCGGTAAGCCAGGTTAGCTTCGTTGGCGCTGTTGGCTGTTGCGCGTGGCACATCCGTCACATCTCCGGGCTGCTGCCAACGGTTTAACACATATTCATCCAGATTGCCCAATCCGCCAATGGTTGTTGCCTGTGGGCCGTAACCAATGGATGGTCCCTCCTGTTTGACAAACTGAAATAGAAATCCAAGGCTCACATTGCCATAACTTAGATTGTTGCCGATACCACCATAGTACTTGGGCAGCAGGGATCCCAAAGTCACATAATCATTGAAATCACTGATTTTCCCGTCACCATCCACATCCCGGAATTGGGCGACCCCGGTTTGCGGATCCACTCCCGTAAACTGAAATCCACGGACGATACGTGTGGACTCGCCAATGACGTACCGCCTCGTATCACTGCTACTAGCCAGCCCGGGATATTCAAGCAGGGTATTGGACGGGAAAGTAATATTGAAATTGGTTTTCCAGCTGAACTTTTCCTTTTGGATATTCACACTGCTCAGCTCAAACTCCAAGCCTTTATTTTCGATCAGTGCGGGGGTATTTCCAAAATAAGAATTATAGCCCGTCTGCGGTGCGAGCACGATATTGATCAGCTGATTATCCGATCTATTGTTATAATAATTGGCCGTTAGGAAGATACGGTCCCTGAAAAAACCCAGGTCGAGCCCCAGTTCTTTCTTTTTGATTTCTTCCCATCCAAAATTGGGATTAAACACCCGTGTCGGATAAAGCCCTGTGATGCCCTGGTAGGCAAAGCCCGTTCCCCAGGTATCCAGGTACTGGTAATCGCCGATCTGGTCATTGCCCGTCACTCCCCAGCTGGCACGTAACTTTCCGAAGCTCAAGATAGACTGATCCTGGAGAAATTCTTCGCTACTGAACACCCAGGCCGCACCGATCGACCCAAAATTACCGTACTTATTGTTGGGACCGAAGCGGGACGAACCATCTCTTCGGTAACTGAAATTCAACAGATATTTGTCGGCATAGGCATAATTGATACGGGCAAATGCAGACTGGTAACGGTAATCTGCATATTGGTTGTTGCGGATCGCAATGACACCTGCGGCAGCCAGGTTACCTAGCTGGGAATCACTTGGGTAATTACCGCCATCTATATATTTACCTTCACTGACACGCTGCTGCCAGGTCCCCCCCAAAAGCAGTTTAAAATCATGTTTACCAAAGGTTTTACTGTAATTTAATTGTGGCTCAACGATGTAGGACTGATAATCCGAATTGCCGTAGGAAGCCGTAGACCCAGCGCTGGTCAATGGATTAAATCCCGCATTGGGCAACAGCCGCGTCTGGTCCATGCTTTTGAGGTTGTAGCCCACATTGACTTTTGCGACCAGTTCGGGTAAGATCGCGTATTCGGCAGAAAAGTTGGCCAGCAGGGATTTTGATTTCGAAACACTCGAGCGCTCCATATAGGCGGCGGGGTTCTGTAAGCTCTGTTGGAACCAATAATAGTCGCCCTTTTCATCATATAAAGGATAATTGGGCGCTAGGTTATAAAACTGGGCAATATCTGTAGGTACCGTATTGTTACGATCCAGGTTAAGGTTGAAACTACTGTTGAGTTTAAATCGCTGATCTTTGGACTGCGTAGACAAGTTCAACAGCGCACCACCACGCTGATAATTCTTATTGCCGGGCAAGGGATCACCCTGACGATTGAAATTGGCACTGGCCAGGTATTGGGTATTTTCGTTTCCTCCCGAAAATGACAGCTGATAGGTCGAGAAAGGGGCCGATGCACCATAAAACTCCTTTTGCCAGTCACTGTAGGCGGACTGATCCCAGGTGAGCAGATCCGGCGCATTGTCTGCTGTCGCTGTCCAGTTATCGTTTTTAAAGCCTTCCTTCCGGATGTCCAAATATTGCGCCGTATTGAGCATCTTCAAGTTGCGAATGGCCTTACCAGAGCCCACATTGGCATTAAAGTCTATTTTAAGTCCGCTCTTATTTCCCCTCTTCGTTGTGATCAGGATCACCCCATTCCCACCCCGGGAGCCATAGATGGCTGTCGCATCCGCATCTTTAAGCACATCGATGCGTTCAATATCCCTTGGATTGATTAGGCTTAGCGGGCTTTGGTTCCCATTTGCCGCGGTAAACTGATTCATGCTTTCGTCCGAAAATGGAATACCGTCGATAATATAGAGCGGGCTGCTGCCATTGCTCAAAGAATTGACACCACGCAGCTGCACCTGAAAGGAGCTGCCCGGCAAGCCCGAATTGGATGCGATATTGAGTCCCGCAACGCGCCCCTGCAAGGCCGCCAGAGGATCCAGTACCGGTTGTGTTTCGATCTCCCTGCTGGTGACGCTGGATACCGAACCCGTATTTTTGCGTATTGAAGACGTACCGTAACCGATCACCACCACTTCATCCAGGTTGCCTGGATCTAGCTCAAGGCTTATTTCCATGAGGGCCTTGTCGGCCACCTTCACTTCCTTGCTGCGGTAGCCCACATAACTCAAAAGTAAGATATCATCCTGTTGCAGCCCATTTAAACCAAAGCGTCCACTGGCATCGGTGACCGTACTGGCTATCTTGTTTTTAACCCGAACACTAACCCCTTCAAGGGCTACACCGGAAGCATTGCTGACCCGACCGGAGACGGTCATCTGCAGCGCCTTTGCTACCCCCTTCCCCTGGAGCACGATGGTGTTTTTGACGATTTGATAGCGGATGCCCTTAGCCGAGAATGCCTGTTTAAGTAGCTCGGGGATATTGGCGTTGTTTAAATTGACATCAATATTCAGATCGGGGTTAATTTCATGGGGATCATACACAAAGCGATAATCGCTGCGCTGCTCAATGGTTTTGACGAGCTGTTTAAATTGAACATGGTCAGATGCCTTGTCTGCCTGCTGGCTAAAGGCATAGCCATTGACATGCATCAGCATCAATAGCAGTGTTTTTACGGATTGTTTCATAGGGTATTTAGATTGAAAATGCGTTTGTTTGGGTTTGGTTAGGGAACAAGGACGAGTCGGTCCTTGTCGATGGTATAGTTTATGCCGGCGAACCGTAATATTTTGAGTACTTCTTCAAAGGACTCTTTTTTGCTGATTTTCCCACTAAGGACTTTGTTTTTATAGACGGGCGCCAGGCTATAGGTAAAATTGTACCAACGGGAAAGATCGTCCAAAATCTCGGGAAGCGGTGTCTGGTCAAATTCAAAGTAACCGTCTTTCCAGTTGGCAGCATCCTGTTGTGTATTTTGCTGCTTTCGCTGGAAGGCACCGTTCAGCACATTCAGTTCGATCGACTGTCCCGGTAGCAGAATCTCCTGAAGACCCGCATTGCTGACCCGTATTTTACCTTCGTCGAGCTGTGTGGTTAAGAGCTGACTATCGTTTGCGTATAACTTCACGTTGAAAGCGGTTCCCAAGGCTTCAATGCTGGTGTTGCCGACATGAACAATAAAAGGTTTGGCTTTATTTTTTGCCACCTTAAAATAGGCTTCACCCGTCAGGAATACCGAGCGTTCGTTGACGTCATATCCCGGTCCTATTTCCAGCTTACTGTCGGCATTTAGCCATACGGTGGTACCATCGGGAAGTTCCATTTTGAATTCTTGCCCCTTTTTGGTCCTGACCGCCAGGTTATCCGCCTTCCCCTGCGCCATGTAGGCCGGGCTAAACGGTTTCTTTTCGTCCAGGCTAACCACTTCATTGCCGATCAGCAGATCGGCCTGGAATTGACCGACACTAAAAGGCAGTGGCTGTGACGATTGTTATGGCTGGGAAAAGAAGTATAGCACTGCACCTGCCAGCAAAAAGAATACAATACTGGCAGCCACCTTCAAATAGGCACTCCGGTGGCTTTTAGCCCTTAATTCGGACCCAAAAATATGCTGTTGGAAATAGCGGTCTTCGGCAGCGAGATCCAGTTCCGGGATATTTTTGTCGTTATTTTTACGACTAAGCTCATTGTACCAGCTTTCGACAAGTGCAATTTCCTCGGCGCTGCAATTCCCCTGCTGATACTTCTGCAGTAATTGTTTCGATAATCGTTGTTTCATAGGTTCTATCCTGTTTACCGTTTAGAAGACAGGATAGTGCCCCTTTAGTGGTAGAAAAAAATGAAAATAGTTCGTATTTTTTTTCTCAAAACCGCCAACGCATTGTAAATCTGCTTTTTGACGGTCTGTTCAGAGATCTCAAGTTCTGCGGCGATCTCCCGATAACTCCGCTGCTCGAATCGACTTTTTTTGAAGATCAAAGCCATTTTCCGCGGTAGCTTTTCTATGGCCTCGTCGATCTGCCTGGCCAATTCTTTCTCCCGCAGCAACTCGTCGGGCATAATTTCAGCGGTTGATGCGGCATGCTCCAGGTAATGTTCATATTTCCGGCCCACATCCTGACTGGCGATACGATTGATGACCAAATTACGGGCCGAACGAAAAAGATACGCCTGATAAGAATGTTCAATTTCAAGCCGCTCCATGCGGTCCCAGAGATTCGTGAAAATTTCCTGTACAATGTCACGGGCTTCGTCACGATCGTCTAACATTCGAAACACATGCACATACAACTTCACCCAATTTTCTTCGTAAAGTTGGGTAAACAATTGTCGGACATGTGTAACACTCATCTGCTGGTTTAATTATTGTTGATCATTCAAAATTAGGTTTTATTTTTAGGAAAGTCAATTTATGATGGATTTCTAATGAAACCTGTAAAATAACGCAACCAAGATGTTCCTGCATGTCAGTAAAATTTTGAGTTGATCCATAGCTTCAATAATCTTTCCTCAATTGTCCGCATTCGAACAAAGATCGTTCGATTTCGAACATGCTGTTGATGATAAAAAAACGCTTTAACCACTTATTTTCAACACTTTATTTTATTGGCAATGAATTAGCAAACGTTAAGCCATAACAATTTCATATGCTTACAAATTATTTTCAAATTGCCTTTCGTCATTTAGCAAAGAATAAAGGTTTTGCAACGATAAATAGTGTAGGATTAGCTTCTGGAATGACAGCTGCCATATTGATCATGCTATGGGTAAAAAGCGAATTTAGCTTTGACCGCTTTTATTCTAATACCGATCAGATCTATGCAGTAGGGATGAAAGATGTCTGGGAAGGCGAAGCCGTGGAGCATTTTTATACGCCTAAGCCAATGGCTGCGGCTTTAAAAACCGACTTTCCTGAGATAAATGCGATTACAAGAGTGGATAAGGGCACTGGATTTCTTTTAACCCATCAAGAAACGAAACTCGCAAAAGAACAAGGTGTTTTCGTAGACAGCACATTCTTAAAAATATTTGATTACAAGGTTATAGCAGGCAATCCCCTTGAGGCATTAAAAAATCCCAACCAGATCGTTCTCACGAAATCTTTGGCTGAAAGATTATTTGGGCATTCCGACCCGATCAACAAGACCATCCGATTGGACAGCTCCCAAATTTCAACTGTGTCTGCAATTATTGAAGACTTGCCAGATAATTCGTTTATGAAAGGAAGCACTTATCTCGTACCCTGGACATTAATGGAGAAAATAGGCTATTCCGACGACTATTGGGGAAATAATTCCATTCAGACCTACATACAACTGCATAAAAGCGCGAATGTCGACCAATTTGAAACAAATATAAAATATTTCTTAAGAAAGCATACCGATACAAAAGTAACCAATTTTATTCAACCTATCGGCGATAAATGGCTTTATAGCAACTTTACTGAGCAGGGAAAGCCGAGCTCGCAACGAATTGGCATGGTACGATCATTTATCGCCATTGCTTGTTTTATTCTTATTATTGCCTGCATTAATTTCATGAATCTAAGTACAGCCCAGAGCGAAAAACGGGCGAAGGAAGTAGGTGTCAGAAAAGTCGTCGGTGCAAATAAAAAGCTGTTGGTCGGTCAGTTCCTAACTGAATCCATGCTGATTTCATGCATTTCTAGCCTATTATCCCTTTTGATTACACTGATAGCGCTCCCCTACTTTAATGATTTGGTCTCCAGAAAGCTATCTATCCAATTTGACGATCTCCTTTTCTGGGCAATGTTTGCAGGATTTATTTTAGTGACCGGAATTCTTTCTGGGAGCTATCCTGCGTTTTATCTGTCTTCCTTCCTGCCGACGAAAGTACTGAAAGGCAAATATCTTCCTATTCAACAGAAATTTAACCTTCGGAAAATCCTCGTCATTTCCCAATTTTGTATTGCTATCATCCTGACCATAACAACATTATCCATCCATCGGCAAATCAAATTCGCTCAAAATAGAGAAATCGGATATAATAAGGAAAGGTTGGTTAGTATTATCGATCAGGGAGAAATCAGCAAAAATAGATTACTTATAAAAAATAAATTATTGTCTTCCGGTATTGCCACACAGATTTCAAGGACTTCGTCCCCCCTTACAGAGAACAGAAGCAGCAACTACATGGACTGGGCAGGGAAGCCCAAAGATAATAACACCATTTTTACCAGAATTGGTGCCGATGAAAATTTGGTCAACACGGCAGAGCTGCAATTAGTTGCAGGGCGGGATTTTGATTTGGCTAAATTTCCAACTGATTCTGCCGCGATGATTATTAATGAATCCGCCGCCAAAGCATTTAATTTTGATGATCCGATCGGCAAAACGGTTGTCGATGGCAGGAATTGGCATATCGTCGGAGTTATCAAGGATTTTATTCAGGAATCGCCTTTCAGTCCCATTACTCCAATGGTCATTCAGGGAGCTTATGCAGGTACTCAGGTTACGAACATACGCATAAACGACCATATGAATACGTCAGAAGCAATTGCTGCAATGGAGCAGATTTTTAAAGAATATAATCCCGACTATCCTTTTGAATATTCCTTTGTAGACAGCAAGTACGCCGAAAAATTTAAAGATTTTCAACAATTGGGTACACTTTCGAGTCTTTTCGCACTATTGACAATTTTTATTTCATGCCTTGGCTTATATGGCCTGATTGCCTATATAGCCGAGAACCGGACGAAGGAAATCGGTATCCATAAAGTACTGGGAGCCTCTACTTTTAAGATCATGAGAATGCTGTCTCAAGATTTTGTGCTACTGGTCCTTTTCTCTTGCCTGATCGCATTTCCGATAGCCTATTATATCGCCGATGACATGCTCAGCGCCTATACTTACCGTATCAAAATCACCTGGGATATCTTCATTGCTGCCGGCATGGGAACGCTGATAATAGCGTTGCTCACGATCAGCTATCATGCGATCAAAGCAGCCTTGATCAACCCCGCTGTCAGCCTGAGGGATGAGTAAGGAGAAGAAACTTTCTAATGCCATCATGGCCAAAAAATGGGGCCTTGACATCCTGAATAATCTTTTGTTCGGTTACGAGTATATTTTCCATTATTACTCTATATTTGTGCAATCGAGAATTATTAACAATTTTGATTATGCACCTGAACACACGCGTCCTATTTTTATGGCTATTGCTAAGCTTACCTATTTTAAATTTCGCTCAAAACTGCAATTGTGAATCCAATTTTTTGTGGGTAAAAAAAACGTTTGAAGAGAATGATGCCGGTTTTCAATACATCATCAGCAAAAAGGGCCGGGATGCCTATGAATTGCACAATAAAATGTATCTCGAAAAAGTTAAACACTTGTCCAATAATCAGGAATGTGCTACATTACTCAATCAATGGATCCGTTTCTTTCGTAATGGACATATCGGCGTAAATTATATTGGAAAAACAAAGAAAGGCGAAAAGGTTACCGAACAAAAAAAGCAGCTTATTGAAAAGGATCTAAATCCATTAAACGCCACAAAGCCATTATTCGAAAAAATAAATGAAAACACGGTTTACCTCCGAATTCCTGATTTTGAAATATCCGAAAAAAAAGCAATTGACAGCCTTATATTGGCCAACCGAGCAACCATCTTATCGACCGAAAATTTTATTATTGACGTTAGAAATAATCCAGGCGGAAGTGATGCGAGTTATAGTAGCCTTATCCCCTTCTTATACACGCAGCCGATTAGAACCGTAGGTGCATTATTTTATTCGACAGATTTAAATAATCAACGCATGTTGGAGCTGAGTCAAAACCCCGATTTTGACGAGGAGTCTAAAAAAACGTTCAAAAACTACTACGAAAAATTGCAGGCCAATAAAGGTGAGTATGTCGATTTATTCAATAAAAAAGTAAACATAACCAAGATGGATACCATTCAGCCTTATCCCAAGAACATAGGGATCGTTATCAATGAAAATAATGGGAGCACGACAGAGCAATTTCTATTGACCGCCATGCAAAGTAAAAAGGTAAAATTGTACGGTAGAACAACCAAAGGAATGCTTGATATCTCGAATGTAAATATCGTTACATCACCCTGTGGCGATATTGAACTGTACTATGGATTATCTAAAAGTTATCGTATTCCAGACTTCCCTGTAGACGACATCGGATTACAACCTGACGTATTTATTGATAAAACCATTAATCCTTCCAATTGGCTAAATTTTGTGCGCGACCATCTCAATGGAAAATAAGATTAAGATAAAAAGTTTAGTTACATTTATTTTTTTTGCAATCTGCATCACAGCGGATATTCCCGGCGCTAAACTTTTCAATTTTAGCGCCGGATCCATAAAAGAAGCTACATTTCTATTAAAATTGTCCGCAAGTCTACCAGGTTGTCATTTAAACTTAGTACATCCTGTTTCGTATTTTTTTCGTATATTATCTCACTATGAAAATAGTAGACATCACAAAAGACACTTTAATCAGTGCTCAGAAAGAAGGATTTACCGTATTAATCACCAAATTTAATTCAGATCCGTTAAACCCAACCTGGATTGTCGACAAGGTTGAAAACGACAAAATAGACGCGAGCAAAAAAGCACTGAGCGAAAACTATCAGCTATGCTATTCCCTTAAAGAAGCTATTCTGACGATTGATAATCGCCCCTTTATCGGAAAATTACAGTTAAGCCATTCATAGCGTTTGATCAAGGTATAATCCTCTGCACAATCAACAGCATGTATTGTTTCAAAAAGCCGTTGAGCTAACGTGTAACAAAGCAGGATAACAATAAAAACATGCGTAAGAATTATTAAAGCATCATATTTTTTTTAACCTAGCGGACCAAACTATCCTTAAGTTTGGTCCGCTTCTTATTTCTGCATTTCCAACTCATTCAATCGCCTAGTGGCCTGAACCAACCTTAAATTCTAAAACTACGCTTACATAACTTTCTCTACTAAATCATGGCGATCATCAAGTTGAAATGGCTCTGTCAGAAAAAGCATCTGCTTCGCACTCGGCGGCAACTCTTTCCCCTCTAGCGCTTACTGACATTGGCAGAAGAAAATAAAAAACTTTGTTTTTCAATAATTTATAACTACATTTGAATAATAATCAGGCTTCTGCCATTACTTCTTCTGACACTTTTGAGTTTACTCATTCTTCTCAGTCTTCGTTTTTCCAGCTGCTATTTTGTTATCAACATATAAAGTCAATTGCCTTTTTCAGATTGATAGTATCAATACGAAAAATTGCAAACTTCATTTTTTGTTGACAGATCGATTTATCCTTTACTAACGCGTATGGTTAAAGGAAAGGTATACTGCAAAAGCGTTCTAATAAATACATAATTTAATACATATATACAATGCAACAAGGAACAGTAAAATTCTTTAATGACACCAAAGGTTTTGGTTTTATTACACCAACAGATGGCGGTCAAGATGTTTTCGTACACTCGTCAGGTTTAATCAATCATGTACGTGAAAACGATACTGTAACATTCGATCTAGAGAACGGTAAAAAGGGCATTAACGCAGTTAATGTGCGAATAGCATAATTAAGTAGGAAGTTTAAAAACTTCTTTAAGTTAAGTTCAGCAGATAACATTCATGTTATCTGTTTTTTTTTGTTAAAAAATTAGCCAAAAACGACGACCTAAGCGCCTTACTAGCCTACATTGCTAGCAGCTCACTGATAGCCTTACTTTTGTTCTGTTTCTTCGAACTGAAAATTGCGCGTTGCCCTGTTTTTTGTATGCGCTTTTTTCCTATATTTATCCGATAAATTTCAAAAGAAATGACAAAAAAGAAGGCTATAGTTATTCAAGATAATGAAGATATCTTGAATATAATGGATGAGGTCTTAGTTGATGAGGGTTTTGATGTGATTCCATCGCTTACGACTGAACCAATTGAAGAGCTTGCAGATATTGATCCCGACATTCTTATTGTGGATGACCATATTAAAGGAAGTAAAAAAGGATCCGAAGTGATCAAGGAACTCAAAGCTGATCCAGATACCGAAGAGCTTCCATCTGTCCTGACATCGACAGATAGCGATATTGCAAAAACCGCCGACGAATGTAAAGCCGACGACTTTATTGAAAAGCCATTTGATTTAGATCATATGATAGATGTGGTTAAAAGAAATAGTTAAAACAGCATAAATATACCTGACCTACTCAGCGCTTCAAAAGGGACTATAATTGAAACGCAAGTTAAAAGACGAAGTTAATGATTCATGATTTTCTCAGCATGTCGGGGTTGAGCAGGCCATCAAGACCTTATTAAGCAATTCGGTCAGCTTATTTAAATCCTCTTCCGTCAAGCTTTTCGCAGCTTCTTTGGCCACTGTTTCCCTAAAATTCTCCGAATTATCAATAATGAACCGGCCTTTTTCCGTTACACTTAAGTTGAAAATCCTGCGGTCGGCCGAGGACTGTTGCTGTTCGACGAGATCATGCGCAATTAAAAATTTGAGCTGCTTGGAAACAGCAGGCGGACTTATGTTAAACGCCTGTGCAATCTGCTTGACGATACAATGATCGTGGCGGTAAATATATTCGATGATATTATAGTGCGTCGCCGTTACACCATTGATGTCGCCCCTATTCATATTTGCCAAAATGAAGCATTGTAAATCGGTAAACACTTCATAAAATTTCTGTTCGGTTTTGTTCATCGCCAGCAAAATAGTTAACTTAGTTAATAATTACCAAAGTTAATGATTATGGAACATATTCACATTATACATGCCCGACAAAATAATCTCAAAAATATTTCTCTCCAGATCGCCAAGAAAAAGATTACTGTTTTTACAGGAGTCTCCGGATCGGGCAAATCGTCTTTGGTCTTTGAAACCATAGGTGCTGAAGCCCAAAGGCAGTTCAGCGAGACACAGGGCAGTTTTATCCGAAACCGGCTGCAGCACATCGGTGTTCCGGATGTGGACAAAATCGACAACCTGAATGTCCCTATTATTATCAATCAAAAACGATTGGGCGGCAATGCACGCTCGACCGTAGGAACGGCTACCGACATATATGCTTCCCTGCGCTTGCTTTTCTCGCGCATGGGGACACCCTTTGTAGGCTATTCAAGCGTTTTTTCATTCAATAATCCTTTGGGCATGTGCAAGACCTGTGAAGGACTGGGTATTGTGCAGACCATTGATGTGGGTTCCCTTATCGACAGACAAAAATCGTTGAACGAAGGGGCTATCCGATTTCCGACCTTTCAACCGGGCGGCTGGCGCCTGACACGCTACACCCAATCAGGCTATTTTGACAACGACAAAAAACTGAACGACTACACGCCGCGGGAATGGGAGCTCCTTTTGCATGCAGCCGAACACAAACCCACACATCCTGATCCGGAATGGGGAAAAACGGTCCAATATGAAGGTATTATCCCCCGCATTGAAAAAGCATTCCTCAAAAAGCAGTCTAAGGAAATCGTGAGCCGAAAAGAGGCTTTAAACACCATTATCGTTACCAAAACTTGTCCCGTATGCCAGGGAAAACGGTTGAATGATACGATACTGTCCTGTAAAATAGCAGGCAAAAACATTGCAGACTGTACGGCCCTTTCGATTGATGAGCTCTTGGAATTTGTTGCTTCTTTACCATCCAACGCTTTTGATGTTATTCTGACCGAACTGAAAAAGAAACTGCAACATATCGTCAACATCGGCTTACAGTATTTGACCTTGGATAGAAGAACAGATACGCTGTCGGGCGGGGAAAGTCAGCGCATCAAAATGGTCCGAAACCTGGGGAGCAGCCTGACGGATTTACTCTATATTTTTGACGAGCCGAGCATCGGACTTCATCCAATGGATTTACAAAATATCGCCGCAATAATTAAACAGCTACGTGATAAGGGTAATACCGTTTTACTCGTTGAGCACGACCCCGATTTGATCCGCATAGCCGACCATGTGATCGATATGGGGCCAGAATCGGGAAAAAACGGCGGCGAGATTGTCTATAAGGGCACGGTTGCGGGACTAAAAACATCCACCGGAAAAACAGGCCTGTACTTTGCCAAACGGCCTCAAATTAATCATAAGCCACGATCGGCAAAGGGCTACCTGGAAATCGAGCATGCGAACCTGCATAATTTGAAAGACATCGATGTAAGCATTCCCCAAAAGGTGATGACCGTAGTTACTGGCGTAGCGGGCTCGGGCAAGAGCACACTGATCAACAAAGTGCTGCCCCAATTTTATCCCGAAGCCACCATCATCGACCAGTCGTTATTTTCAACGGGTGCACGCTCCAATCTGTTGACCTACCTGGGTCTATCGGATGCGATACGTACCCTGTTTTCAAAAGCCAATCAGGTATCCGATAAGCTTTTTAGCCGAAATAGCCTCGGCGCCTGTGAAAACTGCAAAGGTATCGGTATCGAAAAAATTGATCTGGCCTTTATGGATGATATTGAACAGACCTGCGAGGTCTGCGGTGGCTCTGGCTTTAAGCCAGCGGTCTTAACATATCATTACCATGATAAAAATATTGTTGCGGTGATGGATATGACTGTAGCAGAAGCCTATGATTTTTTCCCGGACAAACTCTACCGCCAGTCGTTTGATATGTTACTCCAACTCGGCCTGGGCTATTTGACTTTGGGGCAACGGTCAGACAGTTTTTCGGGTGGGGAAAGACAACGGCTCAAACTGACCAAAGAACTTAAGAATTCCAACAAGATTATCGTGCTTGATGAACCCAGCACCGGCTTACATCCCAGTGATACCGAAAAGCTATTTAACTTTATCAATAACCTGGTGGATAACCGCAATACGTTAATCGTTATCGAGCATAACCTCGATGTTATCGCCCAAGCGGACTGGATTATCGATATTGGGCCCGGAGCGGGCAAGTATGGCGGAAATGTGGTGTTTACAGGTACCGTTGCCGATTTGCTCAAAGATACTGTCTCGCTAACGGCCGCCTGTTTACGGCAACATATCCATTCTTAAAAGTGATTTCAAAGTTTTCAAGAAAAGGCTATCCGTTAAATACTAAGCTTTTATAGCGATAATCAAGGACTCGTTTTATATGTATCTCCTCCCATCACAGCTTTGAGAAATTCATTTCTGTAGACATTGCCGATAGCAACTTCGTATTTTTGGATGTAAATATCATTGTTGTCGAAGGAATCAATTTTGTCTTTATTGACTATAAATGAACGATTGACCCTTATGAAAACTTCCTTAGGAAGCCATTCGTAAATATTCTTGATGGTCATTCGCGTGATTATCCGGTCATTTTCCATCTGTATAATAATATAATCTTTAAGCCCTTCAATAAAAAGAATGTCTGCCAGATTTACTTTGTAAAATCTTCTATCCGATTTCACAAAAATGTAGTCGTCAGCCGCTTTGTGTACACTTTTATTTTCTTCATCCAAGAGCAAGGCATGATAGGCAATTGCTTTATCTACCGCTTTACGAAAACGAGCTGGATCAATAGGTTTGACCAAATAATCGACAGCGTCTAATTCATAACTGTCCACAGCATATTGGGAATAAGCGGTTGTGAAAATAATCAACGTTGTTTTGGGAATAGTTCGGGCAAACTCGATTCCATTGATTCCCGGCATATTGATGTCTAGAAAAATCAAATCAACTTCGGTATTTTGTAAGTATACTGCAGCAGATTCTGCATTATTAAATCCATCCAATAACTCCAATTGTGAGATTGTTGCCGCCATTTTGGTAATCCCCCTACGCGCAATGGGTTCATCGTCAACTATAATACATTTCATATTTTCAACGTTAATTTTACCGTATATTTTTGCTCCGTTTCAGTTTTTTGCAAAACATACTTATTTTCATAAAGTAGATCTAGTCTTCGGACAATATTGTTTAAACCAAGTCCGCCAGTTTTTTTCGGCTGCGAAAATAGCGGTTTTGAATTTTCACATATAAAAATAAGCACATCATTATCTTGCTTAAAAACCAAATTGACATAAGACGCATCGTTGCTATCGTTATTATGCTTTACCGCATTCTCCACAAACGGAATAAAAAGCAATGGAGCGACTTCTGCGCTATCAATATCTCCTAGGGTTTCTATACTGAAATAAAATTCGTCACGCCGTATTTTCTCCAGATCTAGATAATCAGCCAACAAGCGAATATCATCCTTTAGATAAACTCTTTCTCTGTTACTATCTTTCCATTGATACCTGATTAACTCATCCAATTTGGTCAAAATTTGAGCCGCCATTTTAGGTTCGTCATCAATCAAAATATTAGCATTATTGATGGTATTAAAAAGAAAGTGAGGATTGATTTGACTTTTCAGAAATTGAAGCTTCGACTCGGTGGTTGATTTTTGCAATTCCTTCTCTCTGAAATGACTTTGCATGAGCGGTTTGAATAACAAAAATGCCGACATACCTAGCATAAATAACAGTATCGCAAAAAAAGATGAGGTGATACTCAAAAATATGGCTATTGAACCTGGTTCTTGGTGACTAACAGCGATGTCATAAAATAAATCTTGCAAGATGACCATTATTACCATAGCAAAAACCGTAAATAGTAGTAGCGCCAACGTATACTGCAAGATTCTACTATTGGACATAAAATAAGGAAACAACACATACACATTGACGTAAACCAACATACTCATAAATAAATAGTATGTAGCCCATCCACAAAAGCGATTAAACGACAAGTTTAAGGTATCCGGTGCATCAAAAAAAATACCGACGCTAATCAAGAAGATCATAAGCTGTAAGGCAACATGACGATGCAAACGATATTTGCTATCGGTCAAAAAAGAAATGCCGCTACCGTTCTTCCCCGCTAATTCCATCATCATAAAACCAATTGAAATTGTAAATTGCCTGCTAGTGATTTTAATTGATAAACGTGCGAATGCAGCGTATCAAATTTATTCTTTACATCAGCTAAGTCGTTATCGTTTAAATTGTATTTTTCTCCGAAGGCAAAATCAAAATTTAAGGTTTGATCTTTCGTTTCCATTTCTATTTGGAGATAAGAGAGGGCTTGCTTTTCAACTAAAGTTTGTACTAGTACGATCAGCAACAAAGGTTTAATCAAAAGTTGATTGGTTTGCCCTTTTGTAACCAGTGAATAATCGAAATGACGATCAGATATCAACTGATATAAATTCAAAAAATTGGATATAAAATGTATTTCCGATTGGAGAAAGACTTTTTCTCTATCACAATCGTATAATTGATATCTTAAAAGTTGACCAAGCTGCATCAAAATAGTTGAAGAGGTTTTGGGTTGCGTCGGAGCTAAAACAGATGCTCTTTGTAAAGCTTTGGATAAAAATATCGGAGAAACCTGTCCTTTGAGTTTGTTGACTTCCGATTCTAGATATTGATGTTCTAATGATAAAATCTCTTCTTTTTTTTGATTCCAATTGCGTAACAGTTCTATTGCTGACATACTCCAAAAACAGATCATCGTAATCACAGATGAAGACAGGCTGTCGACGAAAATTAGGGGATTTAGGTAGGATTGTATCCGATGTTCTAATTCTAAAAGCGTTCGTATTTTATATTCCAAAAAGACATTGGTAAACAGCAATACAAACACAGAAATGATTAGTAAGATGACGTAAATTCGGAATTTTTCATTGACTAAAAATCGTGGGATTAAAACAAAATAATTACCATACGCCGCTAAAAGATATGTTGAAAACGAAGCTATGCAAATCAAATAAATCTTGTTTCCTAAATAAAAAGAATCCGCTTGATAAGCTATAAAAACTTGGTTAAAGGTAATGATCCCCAAAATAATAATGAAAAATACATGTCGCCAAAGACGATACTTGGAATCTACGATAAAATAATAAAATGGACTATACATCATTGCTTTATTACAATCGGTATAAAATTACGTTAAAAATCAATTCTGTACAGCAAATTAAAAAGCGAAGTGGCTTGTTTTTTTGCTTCGATATTATGCCCATTTAGATTGTACGCATGTCCATAATATTCTTTTGCGCCAGTTACATTCAGCCATTTAATAGCCAACTCGTGTGAACGTTTTAATCTGTTCATTCGATAGGTGATCGTATAATTGGCTACAAATAGCGGATCAAACTGTTTTGCGTATGCCCGGCTTTCATCGTATTGTATTTCTCTATCGATATGCAGTAACGAGGAAGCTTCATCGACTGGCGAATATCGCTGACCTCCTTGTAAGGTTAATTTCAAATTGACACCCAATACATCTCTTTTTTTACTTCCTATTGTCCATTCTCTACCTGTCAGCCCATTGATAATAAATCGACTGTTATATTTTGTATTATGCCAAATACCGTCCCCGCCTTTATACTTTGAATCGAAAAGGGATGCTGTCAATAAATAATAATAACCATTACTCAGATATCTTTCTAAAGTCACATCAATACCGACATTGCGACCTCTGCCGTTATTCACCAAAGCATTTTCTACATAAAACAAACTGCGGTTGAGCACTGAATAAGAACTATCGGCAATGACAGGAACATTGAACAAATGCTGGATATATGGCTCCACTTTTAGGTTCATATTTTCATTTAGCTTATAGTTGTATGAGATTGAAAGATGTTGTGTTTTTGTAAAATCTAGATCTTTGTTTAGTAGCTGTCCGGTAAGTTTGTCTTTTAAGAAATACACATCAAGCTTTTCCATCCGGCTGTGTAATCCATACGCCATGGCAAGAGAAGTTTTTGGTGAAGCTTGCCATTTGAGCGATGCCCGGGGTTCAAGTGTCCAGCTATTATTTAAAGTTAGGAGTTGAGAGTTTATGCCCAAGGTGGCTGTTAGGTATGTTTTCAATTTAAACAAAGAACTGCTATACACAGCGATCAGATTGGCATTGCCCTTACCTTGGGATAGCGTCTGTAATGGTTTACCGATGTTAGGAGCCAATTCCATGTGCATATTGTAGCGCATATTTGTCATGGAAAATCCTGTTTTATTGATATGCCAATCCTTATACTTTTTGTCAAACGATGAAGTCAAAATCAGGTTATTAAAGCGGCTGTCGAAATCCAAATGTGGATTAATAATCGGGGAATTATCATAATATTGTTCTTTCGCATCATTTTTTGAAAAAGTGGAGGCTAAAGTGGTGCGTAATATTCCGCCGCCATCGAAATAAAAAAGATGATTGATTCCAGTTGCTGCTGAGGTTTGTCGCATTTCGGAATATTTTCCATCAGCGCTGTATGTCCAGGCAGATTCTTCTTCTTTCTTTGTATTGAAATTGTCGATCAATCCTGTGCCCCAAATGGAAAATACGCCACTTTTAAGGGTAGGAAAATTAAGTTTATAGTTCAAATCCTGATAATCCAACAATTGATTCTTTTGATCACCACCACTCAATTTGTGCATTAATCCGGTAGTTGAATATCTATAATTGAATAAGTATGATGCATTTTTTGTTGAACTAAAAGGGCCTTCTGAGGCAAAATCCAAGCCCAACAAGCCCAATTGAATAGTATGCTCGTAATTGCGGTTGTTGCCATTTCTCATTTTCATGTCGAACACGCCTGAAACGGCATTGTTATATTCCGCAGGAAATGCACCACTGTAAAAATCAGAACGGCCCAGCACGTTCGAACTCAAAGATGATAAAATACCACCCCCCAAAGTCGCGATGTCGGCAAAGTGATTGGGATTTGGAATTTCAACGCCTTCCATTCGCCATTGCAACAAGCTGGGAGCATTGCCGTGAACGGAGATACCATTATTGCCCACACTAGCTGAAATACCGGCAAAGGAAGTTAACAAACGAGCTGGATCGTCCAACCCACCCGCATACCGACTGGCTTCTTCCATACGCAAAGAGCGAGCTCCTGTCAAAGCCATTTTATTCAAAACTTGATCTTTATTGTTACGAGGCCTTATGATAACTTCATCTAAAACTGTCGTGGACTGGTACATTCCGATTTCGAGGAACTCTTCTTTGCTGGAAGTTAGAAGAACTTCTTTAATAAGTACAGGTTCGTAGCCAAGTCGTTTAGCTTGAATAGTATAGCGACCGACGGGTACATTATGTAACACGAATTGTCCGCTATCATCGGTTGTCCCCTGAACGTTCGGATATTCGACTACAGAAAGTGAAACTAAAGTCAACGTTTTGCCCGACAAATAATCATTCACAACACCTCTTATATTTTGTGTTGTTTGCTGGCCATAAACTGAGCTTGAGATAAAAAGGCCTAAAAGAATAATCATAATTCTATTCTTTATCAACCTCATCATTCTATAAACTAAAAGGAATAAGTTACGTATTCCGTTCCTCTTCGTGAACTCATCTTTCAGTACACTTTCTAATGCATCCAACACTTTTTCGCAATCGTTTATATTTACTTTTGATCGTTCGGACACTTTTGTTATTGTTTCGCTTTTGTTCATTTTCTATTAATCTGATTGATGCTGTAAAAATAGAATACATCAAAATCGACAATAGAAAAAAGAGACAGAACTATGGTTTTCTGCGACAGAAAGCACTATAAATAAGCATTAGCGTTTTCCTTCATTCAAGAAAGTGTAGTGCCCTATTCCCCTGAAGTAGACCAAATTTTTAATCTTTAGCGGCTTCAGTGGAAAACGTATGTAGGCGAGTAATGACGGAAGCAGGAAACGAATACCCAGTGGCCTTTCCCAATAACGGACAAAATTCTCTACATTGCTGTCCTCTGTCGGATACCAGATTTCGGACATTTAACGGTCGGTCTTGTGTATAATCCGTATAAGTAATTTCTCTTTCTCCAACATTTTTTGCTGGCGCATGATAAATCATTAAAAACAGACTCAACAAAACCATACTAAATGGAATACTCATCTTTGCTACTCTTAATTTTAGGTTACTATAAATTGAATAGAAATAAAGTTTCTATTCAACCGACAAATTTACTATCCGCACGATTATTATGTCAATGGTTATCTTTAACCATAAAACTATTGCGTATGCAGCATATTACCGTTTCTCGCTACAAGGCTAGCATTGGATCATGGCAAAAAAGTCACGGGAGAATAGTAAAATTTCCCTTTGACTTTAATCGACAGAATTGAAGTAATTTTTTTATATTCCAAATTGGGACGGGAGGATTTAAGAAAATAAAAAAGCCTTGGGGAGGGAATCCAAGGCTAATTGTTAAATGTTTAAGCTACTTTAAAAACTACCTATATAACAACACATGATTATTTTCGTTTTGATTTTTTTATTTAAATTTGCCTAATCTGATTACATTAACCCCAAAACCTTTAACTTTAATTTGCGAAGATGAGAACCCTTGCTCCTTTCGGAAACGCCTAAGTTTGCTGACTAGGCGGTTGTTGCCAACGATGTAAAACAGCGTTTGATCAGGTTGAAAATTTTGTGCTAACAGCCATTGCAGAAGAGACTCATTAGCAACCTCTTCCTGACGTTCAATAGGCTACAGGTTAAGAATTATCTTAAGCAATTCATTTCATTCACATCGCATGCCTGTGCCAAAGTCTGCAGATTTTCCGTATTGATCGATTGTTCTTTTCGGGATGTTGCCATTTTAAATATCAATTTATCGCCACTCACTTCGTTCTATATCGCATGTACAGATCCGCAGCTGCAGACCACAAACTCAACTGGCATTATCTTGAGATCGCGATCGGTAATGATGCTATGCTCACAGAACCGAAAAAATTGGCCGATATACTCATCGAACTAGTGGATTAAATTTTGGTTGATTGCAGAGAAAATAGACTTGGCAATCAACCAAATTAAGAAACTACCGATCAAATCACTTGGCTTCAACATAAAATTTAGAAGGCTCTATTAAACTTTTTCAGCTGCCATTAATGCTATTTATGATTACTTAAAGCGGTGATTGAAGCCTGTAGCTCTTCTTCCGTTTCCGGCAGCTGAATTTTCAGCGAATGATCGACCCTTGCCTGAACGCTCTCCACGAATGGCCTAAAACGTTGATTATAATTGACAAAAGCTATTTGATAATCGGCATTCTTTTGCAGTTCTTTTGCCAGTATGGCTGCTCCTTGCATTGCCAAGCTTGTGCCCATTCCAGTAAAAAAGCTTGGGGCATAAGCTGCATCACCTAGCAGCGCTACCCGTCCCTTTGTCCAGGAAGGCATTTTGATCTGACAGGCCTCATCAAAATAAAGCTCACTTGTGTTGAGCATAGCTTCTAGTATCTGCGGAATTTTCCAATTGCTGTTTCCTCCAAAGTAGTCGCATAAAAATTTCTTTGGTTGCAGCTGATCACGGTAATTCCAGTTTAACTTGGGCGCCCGGAATAACAGTATGGCATTCGCTGCATCTTTAAATTGATAGATGACGGCCTGCTTGCCGAGCTCCCGGTAAACAATTCCTGTAGATTTAGCTCTTCCTGTCTGGATATGATCTACCTTGGCAAAAGCAAAATATACCCCGAGAAATTTTTTGAAGTCTTCTTCGGCGCCGAAGGCGAGCTTTCTAACAATCGAATGGGTGCCATCTGCTCCAAAAACAAAATCGTAAGACTGTTGTTTGCCTTTTTCGAAAGACACTTCTACCCGGTCTTCGTGCTGGATCAATGCAGCTATGCTGTCGCCAAAAATAATCTCAACGTCATCTTTAAGGATATTTTCATACATAATCCTCAGCAGGTCTCCGCGATGAATCTCAATATCGCCCAGATAATCTGGCAAGCTATTGATGGCGAAAGTCGCCAATGTATGATCATTTGCATCGACGACCTCATCAATATGTACAAATTCGTTGCATTTGATCAGGTTTAAAATATCCATTTCCCGTGCAATATTCAAAGCTTCACCGCGCACATCAATAGGTGAGCCTCCGGTCCGCAGATGCTTCCCAAATTCTACAACGGTTACTAGGTAACCAAATTTATGAAGCCAATAAGCTAATGTCAAACCGGCAAAACTGGCTCCGGAAATCAATACTCTTTTTTTCATCTTTATCCGATATTAACTGTTACATATTTTCTACACAACAAATTTAGCCGTAGCTTTACAAGTAAAATACTCGATAAACGATTATTAATACTCGAAAAAAATGAATAGTACGGATAATCCCATAGAAAAAGATGCGACTCGTTTTGCCAACAAGCTGGGTGTAATCTTCCAGGATGTATTGCAGCATTTCGAGATAATCTCTTTTAAAGGAATTACCTTTCTGCCAGACATGGCCTTGCATATCGGATCATTTGACGTAAAAGAAGATTTTGTCCGCGTCACCGGTCAGTCCGATATCAGCGATGGTATTGGTTTTATATTTTACAATATATTTGAAGATAAGGCCGAGCGCAACGAGGCTAGCCCTAGATCCAAAAGCGCAAGTGAGCCACCCTATGTACGTATATTTCCATATGCAATAGGCCAGACATTACATTTAAAGAAAGGAACACGGACATCATATGTCTCCATCAGTGTGAGTGCGGCCTACTTAAAAACATTTTTACAGGAAGAAGAACCAAACTTCAAATATGTATTTAACAGTGCTAGCAATTTCTGGATAGAGGAACTGATGAACGATGATATTTTACGAACTGTAAATGAACTCGTAAAGAAGGAAGAACCCTCCAGCATGAAAAGTTTTTATTACAAGATGAAAGCCATGCAATTGCTCTTTTATCTCTTCGAACGCTTAAAAAAGCGTGATAGTGTACCTGATCAAAAGCTGAATAAGTCCGAAATTGAAGCTGTGTATAAAGTACGAGACAAGATTGTTTCTTCATTAAGTGCTCCGAGGAGCATTGCTGAATTAAAACAGATCGCGGGCATGAACGAACTAAAGCTCCGTAAAATCTTTAAACAGATATTTGGCATGGGCCTGTACGATTACTATCAGCTTATGCGCATGAAAGAAGCTGCTCGACTTCTGCGTGAAGTAAACCTTACCGTTACGGAAGCCGGCTATCAGATGGGCTTTGAAAACCTTGGACATTTCAGTAAAGTTTTCGAAAAGCACATCGGTAAAAAACCAAAAAAATACTTACAAAGTTTAAAAAAACGCGCTTAAATTCAACCATAAGCGACTAGTGCACTGTAACCCACAAATTTTTTGACGCCCACCATTAATGCGGAGCATAAATGAGTTTCTGATATCGGACTGTAATTATTTGATCTTTTATTAATTTAGAGCATCACAAAAAAAATATATTCTGTATGCCTTTATAATTAGGTTACTGTCCGCTTTGAGTATCGTTATCGGGCATAAGAAAGACGTCTCCCCGATTTTAGGAGACGTCCTCAACAAGCTGGCTAAGGTTTCCTATGACCTGATTTTTTATTCATACGCCCTAAGAGCCTGCTCGTTGCGAAGCTAACAATCGTGCCCAGCGCGGCTGTCAATGCCGTTTGCAGCACATCACCCAGCGAGATACTTGCCCAGATGGAGCATATCGTGCCCCCGAAGGCTGATATACGAATATCATTCCATCGCATCAGCTTCGCTCCTTTCTTTGGGCAACTTTTGCACCTTGGAATTTTCGATCGGAGAATCCGAAAATGCGGAAGATTCGTCGCTTGATTTTTGCCCAATGGCATCATCAGTAGAACTTTCAGGCGGCGGCTTCTCCTCTTCCATAACTGTTTCCAAGATGCCCAGGCCCACAGCGATATATTTTAAGATGTTCCCCGCCTTTCCGGGCCATTTAACGGGAGCCGCAAGAACCACCTGCAGCACCTTTCCTATTTTAATTAAGATTTTTTTCATGATATTTATTTATATAGGATACTTCAAATCGTCCATCCTATAACCAAAAACAGCTTCGATAAACATGAAGGGCCAAGAATAGAAAATATAGCTTTCTGACTGTTAAGCTTTGACGAAATCTGGCGTACATATGAATCACTGTTTGAGCGCAGCGAGTTTGATTCATATAGCCAGAGAACTAAAAAGATGACACAAAAGAAAGCAATGATCTATATAGGCCCTTCATTTAGCGAATATTCAAATACACTTCATCCCCCATATCCCAAAGACTGTACACCAGCGCCTTAAGTTTTGCCAAGGCCTTACCGCTGTAATCCCCTGTACCTTCACCGGTTAAAGTCGTTACTGGGGCAATGCAGCCCTGCAGCTCTTTTAAAGCATTGTTGGCCGCATGGATCAGAATTGCCTCCCGACCAAGCACCATCGGGATGCCAATCTGCTCGCCATGCTTGGGGTAACGCCGCTTTTCCAGTTTATACTGCCCAATAGGGATACAGCTTATCCGTGGAATATTATTTCGATCGGGCAGCTCAATTGTATGGCAGATTTCTTCACCCTGAAACATAATGGTGCCGTTGGTTCCCTCTGCTCCATATTTGCGTTGGAGCAGCAGGATATGTTTTGTTTTCATAACGTTGAATAACCTAGATATTTTGACCTTGAATACTTTGCACCCTTGCGATCTGAAAGCAAGAGATAAAGATGGAATCCATCCTCTCGGAATCCTTCCGGAATCGGCACAATTACGCGCCCTTCCCGGCGTTGCCAAGTTTGCTCATTGACGTACGCATAGCCTTTCTCCACCTGATAGGCACAGAGTATAAGCCGGTCATCCGATTCAAGAAATCTCGAATACCGTACCTCATGCGTCAGTTCAATAGAATCGGCATAATGATTTATGCTAATGCCATATAGACCGGGCAGAGACCCTTCACTGAGGCGTACCAAAGCAGGATCTACTACGGGTTCACCATTCTCATACCTGATGGCTATCTTTAGCAAATAGCCGAGGGCCAATCCCCCTGCTAGGCTATTTTTCCGTTTGGCCATCTCGGAAAACCCCTTTTTGACCAATCCATTTAAGGGCCTCAAAAAAGCCACCCCCACTTTAAAGGCCGCACGCACCCGCTGCTGCCCGGGGCTGATTGTCTTTTTTGCCATAATAAAATGTTAAAAAGGAGCTGAGCCCGATCGGCCCAGCCCACAATTGATTAGATAAGTTGTATCTCGCCTAGATACACACTTTTAGATACCCGGGTCTTGGACCGATTAGATAAAAATAGCCAGGTATGCACTGAACCGCTCGCCAGATGGTCGGGCACCAAAAAGGTCACCACACCCAACGATCGCGTGCTCGGTGCCGGCGTTGAAATAAACTCATCTTTTTCGGGATGATAAGCCAGCACGTAGACCAAGTCATCCGCAAAGGTTTCGAACGTTTCGCTGGCACCTGTCGACCAGGTAAAGATAAGTTCACCCGAGTCAAAGGAGGCTGAGACTGTACCACCGCCATATAAGCCACCATCCGAAATACTGATGTTGGAATAATCCAGCGAAAAATCGGGATAGACCCCTGTGATCGCTCTTTTGAGGTTGAATTGAAATGCGGCATTCATCGGGGTCACTTTCTCGGTGTTTTTACCGCCAAATCCGATTTTCAGAAAGACATTGATCGGTAGCAGAAAACGCATCAGCGTCCTGAACTTTTCCTGCTGGATGAGCTGTGCCTCTGAGGCGGGCTTAGATCTCTTTTTATAAAGCCCTTTGATGTAGTTGATGCTCTTCCAACTACTTCCGATTACTGAGCCGGCTTTACCCTTAAAGCCTCCATTTGCTCCGTTTACAATAGTTCCCATGTGTTAAAATCAATCCTGTTTCGTACCGGTACACTTGATTGACATAACAAACATAAAACACTTTAAATCAAGGGCAAATAGACACACAAAGTTACACCGACCGTTGACCGACAGGCATCGGAAAACTGACCGATCATAGACCTGTCGTCATACTTTTCAGAACCGACATAAAGATTAAAATGGGCAAAAAATCAAAAGTAAAAAGGCAGATGATACTGATTACGGGGAGTAGTATCGATAAATCACCATCTTAGGATAATGGCATTATTTGGTATGGCAGGTAGTTAATGCGTTATTAACTCCTGCCTGTATTATTACAACCAGTTATTATTACTATTTAGATTTTCGCATCCATCAGTTTATTTTCTGAAATTGTTGGAGCATTTAGTTTTATTTTAATTACAAAAGCTCTTTTCGTTTTCAAATTTTCAGGGACAATGATATCGAAATACGTATTTGTATCTCTATCCAAACCAATATTTGCTTTTTTCAGCAGCAGATCACGCTGATGATCTAGTAAAGCTGCCGATGCGGGAACCAATTTGGCATTTCTAGGAAAAGCAAGTCTTAATGTACCATCTACAGGTCTATTGATTACCGTTAAGAATAGCGAGGTCGGATCAGTTTTGCTCAAGGTGTAGTAACCATATTTACTTTCTAAGGGAAAGTTTTTCACTTCATAGATGGCTTCAGCATTCGCATTCGTCCATTTTCCCAATGCTGTAATCAGTTCATTCTCATGTTTACTCATATTTCCATCTTGGTCCGGACCGAAATTAAGGACAAAATTACCGTTCATGGCGCGAGATTTCATCAATAAATCGATGATGTCATTTGTTGTTTTCAAATACATTCCGTCCGTATTTTTTATATATCCCCAGCCGTTGGGCGGTATTGTCATCACACAGTCCCAATCGTTTCCGCCAAGCAACTCCATATCTGCAGGCATCTTCCGCTCCCAGCCCTGTTCATAATCGCCCAATAAGACGCCGTTTGAATCAAAATGCCGGCTTTCATGCTCATCATTTCGAAAACGCGAACCGATGATGAGGTTTGGATTGTTATTTCTCAGCTCTTTCTCTAAGTTGTATGTAAACGCATAAGCATTTATCCAGGAAGGATCCCAGGTACCATCAAACCAAAAGCCTTTTATTTTGGGGTAATTTGCCTGTAATTCCAGCAGCTGGTTTCTGGTATATTTCAAAAATCGATCAAACCGAGCTATCTCATCAGGCGTTTTCGGAATGTTTTTGACATAGTCCTTGTTGTTCCATTCCTCTACAGAAAAATATAAAAACACATCGATCCCTTGCTCCGTATATGCATCCACCACCTGCTTCACGATATCTTTTTTATAAGGGCTGTTCGCTATGGTATAATCCGAATATTTAGAAGGCCATAAGCAAAATCCATCGTGGTGTTTTGTTGTAAAGATGACATATTTCGCACCCATTTCTTTGGCGCGCTTGGCCCATTGTTTTGCGTCAAAATTTTTTGGATTAAATTGTTTGTACAAGTTGTCGTACGTTTCTATCCAATTTTTAGGTACGGTAGGTCCCTCCCATTTTCGAATCCACTCCGATGCCGGTGCACCGCTCCGGGCGCTTACACCATTCCATTCATTGCCCGGAATGGCATATAAACCCCAGTGGATAAATTGCCCTAGCCCATAATTTCGAAATGCGGCCATTGCCGGATCAGTCCTGTTTGGCTTGGTAATGGCGCCAAATTTCACTTCAATAGGATGTGCAGGTCTTTCCCTTTTGCCTGTCCACTGGGCCTTTACGAGCCCCTGCTGGAATAATGCAATAGCCATCAAAATAAATATACGTTTGCTGGTTTTCATCTTGAAAAAAATGTATAGATTTTAAATTAAGTTATTTATCGCCCTCAGGTCAAACAGACCAAACTGAATGACGGCTGTAATATCCAGTTAAAAAACCAGATTATCTTATCAGAACCAAACGCAATCGGTTGTGTGATTACCGAAAACGTTTTAGTGTAAAAAGAACACCTAAACGCTGTTAATCAACCAAATAGCTACAACACCCCTCACCCGCCAACCCTGATCATATTTTAACTGGCTGGGAGTTAATCCCCGATTAACTCCCTGCTTTGATCGTATTTTCATCGGGATTTCATCGGATGTTGATCGGATTATCCCGATGAAATCCCGATGCCAATTCGATGAAAATTGCTGCAAATGCAGGAGCTGGTTGGGAGAAAGGGAGAAGAAAGTTGGGCAATCGTGCAAATAATCTTAAATTTGAAACCCTTAAAAAAGAACAATGGAAATACGACACTATCAGCCCTCCGATCTGGCACAGATCAGTCAGTTATTCTACGATACGGTGCATACGGTCAATGCTGCAGATTACAGCCAGGAGCAATTGGATGTGTGGGCAACGGGTCAGCTTGACCTGCAGGCCTGGAACGAATCCTTTTTGGCACACCATACCTTCGTTGCAGTGGTGAATAATCAGCTTGTAGGATTTGGCGATATCACTACAGCAGGCTACCTCGACCGCCTTTACGTGCACAAAGACTATCAGAGACAGGGTATTGCCACTGCACTGTGCAATAAACTGGAAAATGCTGCCGTATGCGATCTATTCACAACCCATGCTTCGATTACGGCAAAGCCCTTTTTTGAGCGCCGTGGATATCGGGTCATCCAAGAGCAGCAGGTCAGCCGAAACGGCGTGGAGCTCACAAACTACGTGATGCAAAAAAATTGATAAAAAAACGCCTCTCCATTTAGAGAGACGCCCGAAGAAAGTAATGCGTATTCAGGTAAAAATCGATTGACCGAGCTGTTTAAAGGCCGCGGTAGCTCTTGCGCAGGCGTTCTACATCCACATCACGGTAAAAGCGTTTGTTACGCTCGCGCTTCGCGATGCAGATATAACCGTCCCGTTGCAGCCGATAAAGTGTTTCGGTAGAGATGCCGACATGCGATTTGACATATTCGGCATCACGCAGCAGCACATTTTCCGCTTCCAGCTGCTCCCGCAGGTCGAGATAATTGGCAAGCTGACGCTTGACTACCAATAGTTCCAGCAAGATCAATTTTTGGGCAAAGGAATGCCCAGGACTTATGGAAAAGCCCCTGAGGTACTGATTTTTACGCATACATATTTATTTAGGGTTTATAAAAAGTTCATAAAAATAGGTCAATCAACAATATTGACGTAAGCGTATCAGCCCCATATCACTTACACTGATCTCCAGATCGGTACGGTCTGGGAGAGAAATCTTACGATCGACAACGGTAGTAGCGAAATTGACATTGACAATAAAACCGCGGTGTACCCGCACAAATGTACTTTGAGGAAGCATGGCCTCCGCCTCATCCATCGTCAGTCGGTAATTGAAATCTTCTGCTGGCTGCCGCAAATGAAATACCGCATAGTTTTTACAGGAAGATACCGCCACAATATCGCGAAACTTGACCAGCCTGTCCATATTTTTGAAACTAAACCATTTTCCGCTGGGCTCAATATTGAAATCCATCTTAATGTGGATACTTTTCTGGTCCAAGGCGCGCTTGAATGCCAGGTAAAGATCCGAGAAGCTTACCGGTTTTATCAGGTAGTCGGCCACGGCAATCTTGATCCCTTCGTACGCATATTGAGCAGACTTGGTATACAAAATGACGGGCGGGCGCTTCTCCCCGGGCAGCGTCTGGTACAAATCCAGTCCTGACATCTGCGGCATCTCCACATCCAATAGCAGCACATCTGGCGTATTATCAATAATACTATTAAAGCCGTCTATCGCCTTAGTAAAACTCCTGATATCTCCCACCTGGCTGATTTCCCTAAATGCACTTTCCGCCATACGGATATCGTATGCATTGTCGTCAATAATGACCACATCGTATTTTGCCATATTATTGGTTTTTGAAAGTCAGTTTAACTATAAAATATTCCTGATATACCACCGTATACTCGAGCTCAATGAGCTGATTTTCCATCGATTCAAATAATCTGTTGACCAGTTCCAGGCCCTTGCCCGTTCCTTTTTTCACATCAGCTGCCGCAACACGGTTATGGATCTGCAGCTGTATACCTTCCGATACCTTAATCCATTTTACTTCGATCCATTCATGTGGATCATCGGCGCTATACTTCACCGCATTCTCTATCCAGGTCATGATGGTGAGCGTGGGGACAGATCTGTTCAAGAGCTTTTTATCCATAAGCTCCTCCCCTTCGATCTTAAAATTTCTGTTGCTGGAATAAGAGATCAATATTTTCGTGTATGCCCATTCCTCCGCAAGAGGTACCAATACCGTTGGGTTTGCGATTTTATTACTAACGTACTGGAAGAACACCAGGCTCCTGCTGCGGATGCGCTTGCTCCTGGGCTGCAACAGATCATAGACGTTGCCCAGAAAATGGCCCGACAGCAATTGCACATTCGATATATTTTTAATCTGCATTTCTGCCTGCCGAAATTTAAGGCCGGTGTAGTACCTTTCCCAGGTGAGGTAGTCGGTCAGGTATATTGCGACAAAAAACAACAGACCACCAATGATCTTACTGATCAGCACCGGTTTATGCGCGGGCAACCATGGCGCCGAAAAACCATCCATAAATTGTGGTACCAGACCATAAAAGTAAAATTTAACGACGGTATAGACTGTTAGAACAGCAAGAATTATTAGCCCATAGCCGAGCCAGCGATGGCGCTGCTTCCCTAGGGCAGTCCGATATCCTAAATAGAGCAGTAAAAAATAAATCAAATAAGGAAATAAGAACACACTGTAGCTTAATGGTGTAAAACGATGAATTTTTGTGGCATTAATCAGTGTTAGACCGATTATCATCAGCCCTGCGGCCATAGCCGATCGCATCCATAAACTATTATGAATCGCATTTAAAGTAGGGTTAGGTTTCATATATTAACATTTTATTCCCTCTAAATTAACAATTAACTTTAAAGAAATCAAGCTTTAATCTGAAAAAACTGTCTATTCCGAATGTCGAACAGAAATTTTTGCTGTTGATATTCCAGGGGTAAGACCCAGCTTCCCGACGCTGCTATCCCGCGGCTAGTATTCGCTTTATCGCCATTGTACTGATGGATAAAAGCCCAATTCTCCCAATATATCCACCCTTGGTTCATCATCTGCTGAAAGCTGAGCTGAAGCCTTGAAAAAGCATACATCAGTTCCGCGGCAGTAGGTTGTTTCGTATCGGTCAAAATAGGCACAAATGGATGGACAGCCCAGGGTATCTCCTCTTTGCAGCGTTCCATATAGGTGCAGTATACCGGGATACGGAATCTTGTCGCGAGCTTTAAAATATTGGTCCGCCAGCAGAAATAGTGCGCAGCAAAAGGGACGGGCAATTTATTGCTATCGCTGTGATCGATACGCTGCCCTTCATTGGCATCCATAAAAACAAGTACAAGCCGTTTTTCCTTTACAGCCGACAAAATCTTTCTGAGCGAATAGGAGTTATTAGCATCAATACATTGCAGCATTTCGCTAGACAGCCCCGCATTACGGAGCTCGGCATCATAGTATTCAGCTTCGCGCTCCAGAATAGCTGCCGCGGCAAGCAGTGTAATCTGATAACCGCACTTGACCAGAAACTTAGGTAGTAATCTGTAAGGGCCATAATGAAAGGAAATGAGTATACCCCCTTCAGGTTTTATGTCCATTTGCAAAGGACCGAAATCAGGTAATTGATGAACAGGATAGCGTTTATATAGACGTTGAAACTGATTTCTGTTTTTAAGCCAGCTTGTATAATCTTTCCATAACTGTTCAGGTACTTTATCCGGGAAAAACTGCTGTACATTGGCCAGCCATAGGAGACGGTGTAGGTTTTTGGTCTGTTGGGTATTCATAAGATTGATCTAAAGGAGTTAAAATAGAAGACTTTAAGATCAGGAAGGCCTGTAGGCCTTCCTGCTGCAGGATTAGCATATCCACCTGCTTAAAATGATTCGGGCCAACATTTGTCATCGCCCAGATCAATCAGTGGCGGGTCTTCGGAGAAGAATTCCATAATGGAGCTTCCGACAAAGACGATGGGTTCCGCAACTTCGGTTTCTATTTCCATTTTTATCCTTTGTTGTCGACCTGTAACCATCCGGGTCAGGTCATTCCCGTTGCCCCTTTAAGAGCATTTCTTATTCCATTTGCCGGCCAGCGTGACAAAGATGAAAATTGCCTTTTAAACAAAAAATAAATGGGAAATAAAGTCTTTCTCTGGGATAAAAGGGATTTTGCACAGCGATTAAATGGTAAAAGCTAAATTTGTCCCTGCAACAGCAGCGTTCATCCCTAATTAAACCCTTTATTTCCCAAAAATTGACATCGCCAGCTGAGTTTAATAAATTGTCGGCCTATTTTAAACGAACAATTACTGCCAAATACTTAATTATGAAGAAAAGTAAAGAATACCTGCTCGATCCCTTTTTTAGGGACATTGATTCCCAATGGCAACATGAAATCCCTGAATTATCTGCTGTATTTGAAGAAGAGCGTTTTAGCCCAGGAGAACGACTCATCAACGACTGGGGCGAGCTCTACCTGATCGTTGATGGCATCTTTGGGAAATATGAGAAGACCTGTCCGGTACGCTACGCCATTTCTGGCGAATCATTGATGATCCCCAATCATAAACACCGCTATCAGTTTATCGCGCTGAGTGATTGCCACACCTACCGGACCTCGCTCCGGCAACTGGAAGAAATTAATGCGCGCAACTCGAAAGTCTTTCACCTGTATGCCAATCTCAGGGACAAGCAGCAGACCTATCTGGACTATCGGCATAAGCTGTTGTCGTTGAACAATCAGGATAAATACGACTTTGTCTTTGACAAATACCCCGATCTTAGAAGTTATGTGAAGCATCATGAACTCGCCCGTTTTATGGGAATCAGCAGCGAGCTGCTCCGCCGCCTTTTGCGGGACCATGATTGCTAATAGCCCAATTTTTTGGGCATCCCGTCAAAAACTATTGTCGTTGTAAACAAAAAACTTAGTCTTCAAAATCCCAACATGGACAATAGATTGTGCTTGAACTTTGTAATAGCAGCTCGGAGAAAGCAAAGCAATGCCATTCAGCTTAATCGAAGAAAGTAATATGTACAGGTGAAGCTTGATCCGAAAAGCCCCAATAAAAAACAAAGTTATGAAACAATACAAAAGAAAATTTGCACTATTCCCGCAATGTCGGTGAATGTAAATCCAAGCAGGAAATCCGGTAGTGATATGCTGTTGGCTCCGCAGCAAACAAAAAGAAACAACAACACAAATTACTTATTTAACGCACTTAAGTGCATAAAAAAATTATGATTACATTAAAAAACACGCGACTACTTGTCGCCACATTATTCGCATTATTTGTAGGAGCTTTTTTCGTCGTTAAAGCAATGAACAAAAAAGAAGCCCCAACTGCCAAGAAGCTGGTAGAATATGTTTATTTTCAATTTGATAGCTCCGGCCAACCGATGCCGATTGCTGATCCAGATCAAAATAAACATGAGGAAGGCAGTAACCCTTATAATTGTCCAAATCTTTCAGGTCCGATATGTAGTTCAGGCTACGCGGAGTCTGACCTTGAACAAGATACAAACGGAGATTGGGTTCCGAAATCTACAGCTACTCCACACGATATAAGACGTTACTCCAATTAATTTCAGCTTTAGAATTTTCAAGATGGAGCTCCTAGATACGACTGTCTAGGAGCTTTATTTTTATCGTTTATTCTGCGGGGTGCCCGTAGAATATTGTGTTTCTGTCGGGATCAGAAATGTGTAGCGGGAACTATTGGGTTTAAGTTCATACCTCTTATCACTAAAATCACGATACATCGTTCTAGCATAGTTAGGATCTTGATTTAACCTTCTTAGATCAGACCAGGTGACGCCCCTTAGCACGAGTTCCCGTCTCCTTTCACTTATAATTTCTGACAGCAGCTGATTGTCCGCTATGTCCAATGCTTTATATTGATCTTTTACAAACCGATTCATGCGCAATCTTTCCAAACTCTGCCGTGCCTGTACATAGCCCCCTTCTCTCGCACTACATTCTGCATCGATCAAAAGATTTTCCGCGGTAGTCAAACCACCGAATAGTCCATTCCCAGCACTATAGCTTCCAATAAAAGCTCCGTTTGGCGAAAAGTATAATTGCTTTCGGAGATCGCTATCCTGATATAATCCATAAAGATTTTCACTAACGATCCCCTCCCAGTTGACAACGCTGTTGATCATGTTGATGTGAAAAATAACTTCATCATTTAGCACCGGCATCGGATACTCCAATTTCTTATCGACCGCATTAAAGTCCAATATTTTATTATTCAATGCTATTGATCTGCGTGCATTCTCCCCTGCCTTTTCGTACGCTCCCATCACCAGATGTATCTTAGCCAATAAAGCATATGCAGCCGCCTTTGATGGCCTCGTTTTGTATAGCGGGATATTAGGCAATAGTTCCGATGCTTTTTCCGCATCCTCAATGATCATTTTGTACGTTTCCGCTAAGCTAGGTCGTATAAAAGGTAAGCTGATATCACTCGTCAAACGCATGGGAAGTCCCAAATCGGATGCTGCGTTTGAGCCATACGGAACAGCATAGATCTGTGCAAGATGGAAATAGATGTAGGCACGAAAGAAAAGAGCGCTTCCCTCAACATTATCGGCCGCAACTGTATGTTGCGCCCCAATTTTCTTAAGGTTATCCAATACAATATTGCTATACATGACTGTCTTATAGGGCAACATCCAGTTCAGTACTGTCTGTTCGTCGTCCATATATTCAGGTGCCCAAAGATATAAGTCTCTTAATACCTGTTGAAATCTGTTCACCCGGTCATCGGGAAAATAAAAATCATCGGTCGAAGATTCTCCGAGAACGGGCAGCGGTGCGCCGCCACTTACCGTTGCCCCATTCATCACCACGGTATTATCCATTAATGCCTGCATATCTTCGATTGTTTCAGGAACAACAAGCCCGTTATTATTGATTTCTTCAAAGAAACCTTTGCTACAGCTCGCTAATGCTAAAAGCAAAAAGATCAATAGGATCTTGAAGTTAATAGGATATTTTTTCATCGTTCTTTAATTAAGTTAAAAAGTTAGATTTAGTCCCAGCGTAAAGCTTTTTTGAGGTCTGATTGCATTCTCATAAAAGGGATCCAAGCCTCTCGAATTGGCTAGCCATAGGTATCCCAGGTTAGAAACATAGCCTTTCAACACTAGCGACTTTATGCCATACCTTTTCAGGAGTTCAGGTCGTACGGTGTAGTCTAGATAAACATCATGCAATGCGATATAATCTGCTTTCTCCACCAAAGCTGAGCTACCGATATAAAAAGAAGTTGCATTTCCATTGAATGGATATACCAATGCAGGTACATCCGTCCGTTTTTCATCACCAGGTTGCTGCCACCGATCGGCATAGTCAGCATGCCCCGCCCAACTTGTTGCCATCATACCATAAGATATACTAGAGCGTTTGAAATAACTTCCAAACCGATAGTCAAGATTAAAAGTCAGCGACAGATCACCGTACCGCAATGTATTCGTCAATGCACCAAATACCGTCGCTTTTGCTGGTCCATGATAGGCTAATGTCCCGACAGGTGCATTCATTATTTTGCTATACTCGTTAGAAATTTCTCCGTCAAGATACCCCCTTGGCATTCCATTTTCAGTATCTAACCCTGCCCATTGATAACCGAACACCGTATATACCGGATACCCGATCAATGGCGTTACGGCGTTATTGGAGTTGATGTAACTCTGCGCAGTTGTAGACTGACTATAGTATTCTTTCACTTTGGAGTGGTTGACACTAAAGACAATTGTACTTTCCCAACCAAATTTCGGTTGACGGATATTGACCGTATTTAAGGTCAAATCCACGCCATTACCGGTAGTAGTGGCAACATTACCAAGAAAGACACTTTTGCCCGACAGGTTTCCCAGCCCTGTGGTTGGGTCGATATCGCTATTGCTCAAAAGATCGGTATTCCGTTTTGCATAATACTCGAGCGATCCCCAAAGTCGATTTTTAAAAAATCCAAAGTCCAGTCCCAAATTGAGTAGTCTATTTTTTTCCCAACGAAGTGATTCATTGGGCGGATTCTGCACATCGGCCCTTGGGGCATTGGTGAGGTAAGCATTCGAAAGCGTAATGGTTGTAATTCCAACCGCATCGCCAACATTCCCACTATAGCCGAACGTGGACCTTAAGCTCAATTTATTTACCCAATCCGTTTTGAACCAGTCCTCCTGATGAATATGCCATAAACCACCCACTGACCATAACGGTACCTTTCTATTATTCGTCTTAACACCAAATAAGTTGGATTGATCGACACGAGCACTACCCGAAAGACTGTACTTTCCTTTATAAGTATACGCTAGATTGCCAAAATATGAGAAGAATCGAGTCGTCGTGGAGGTCATACTGACACCATAAGGAATATTGCCACTCCCGCTAGCATCGTAATATTTATAACGCGTCACATAATCCACGGGTACACTAACTAATCCGCGCTCTGCATAGCCATAGGCGATATTATCATGGCCGATAATCTTATTCTCTCGCACTTCCATCCCCAGCATGGCGTCTAGATGATGGTTTGTAGCAAAACTACGCTCAAAGTTAGCCTGTATGCGCCCCTGCTGGCTCCTTTGCTCGTCTGCCTCGGTCTGCAAAATATCGCCTACAGGAACTGGAAATGAGACCGTTCCAGACGCACCGACCTGCGCAAAGCGGTTGATCAAATTGCGTACATCGTATGAATTTCGATCCCTTAGCGTTTGCTGATTACCGACCTGTTTTTGATACTGGTAGTTTGCAACAAAAGATACTCCATCGATGGGACGGTACAGCAGCGAAGGATTAAATAAATACTCCGTAGACTTGTTAGTAGCATTGCTTGTATTGTGATAAATCTCATCCAAAGGTGTGAACGTCCAATCTAAGAGCCCTTTCTCCATCGCACTTTCCTTAAATGTATCGCGAAGACCATTCGGTAATGACAAGTAAGCACCATCCTCAGCGGCCAACTCGGCATAGGGATATAAAAATTTACCCGATCCCAGCGAGAAACTTGTTAAGTCATTTAATGTCGATGGATATAAATTGGTTAGGGTCTTCTGGCTAAACACAATATTACTCGTCAATTCCAACTTTTTACCCAATTGGTAGCTCGTATTAGAACGAATGGAAAAGCGATTGTTGGAATTCTTCACCTTATCCTCCTTGTTATGGTCATAATTGGCCGAAAGGAAATAGCGGAGTGCATTATTGCCACCCTTAATATTTATACCATATTGCTGAACCAATTTATTGGTGTAAAGATACCTTTCGACATCATCACGCACGTCTATTTTCCTTAACCTATCTATCCGGGAGGATGCAGTCTGGGCATCAATTAAGCCATTGCGCAGGAGAACCAGTGTTTCGACAACAGGCGTCTGTGCAATGGGATATGGTCGAGTCAATTGACTATCGTAATACCCTTTGTTGAACAGCATCGTTTCAAAATCAATAAAATCTGAGCTTGATATGCGTTTTAACCGAGAAAGGTCTGGCTTTGGTGTATAGGCTAAAGAGCTATTGAAACTGACTGTAGGACGATCATTTGCTTTCCCTGATTTGGTTCGAATGACCACAACACCATTCCCAGCCCTAGCCCCCCATATCGAAGAGGCCGCAGCATCTTTCAACACTGTAATGCTCTCAATATCATTCGAATTGATCAGGGTAATATCGCCATCATAAGCCATATTATCCAATATATACAAGGGCTGATCGTTGGAAAAGATTGTATTACGCCCACGTATATTCATTTTCGGCGTCACGTTTGACGAGACATTGGGTACATCAAAACGTATCGATGCCACACGACCGTTCAGCTGTTCCAGTACGTTCTGATGGATCCTGCGATCGATCTGACTTCGCCCCACAAGTTCAAATGAGCCTGTCACCCGTTCACGCGGTTTGATCTGGTAGCCTGTAGAAACAGTCGCTTCTTCAAGCCTTAGTTCCTTTGGTGTTAATTCAACAGTGAGGTACTTTCCAACACCATTGTCGTTGATGGCTTTTGTTTCATACCCCAATATACTAAACACAACAGCTTTTTTAGGAGCAGATTGGTATTGGATCTGAAATTCCCCTTTTTGATCAGTCGTAGCATTCCGACCGGTAGCGATATCGCGAATGGATACAGCTGCTATTCCCTTTTTTGTAAGGCTGTCGATCACCTTCCCTTTAAAAATATAGACATTTTGTTGCCCTTGCACAAATGCAAGCGGTAAGGTCAAAAAGGTAAAAAGCAAAATCAGGTTTATAATCGGTTTTAAAATTTTCATAGTTTTCTGATAATTAGTTGTTTCACCCTATTCATTTCGATGGTTGCAGTGATACCATACCTTTTAAGCCAGCGGTTCATTTCTTTGAGCGATTTAAACTGCCATTCTTTTTTTTCATCAAAAAGAACATTTGTCTTTGCAGGCATCGCATAGATACCTCTTTCGCGATCCATATTGATGGAATAGATCAATCCCCGCAGTGACATCCGTTGCTTGTCCAGTACCACAGGGTGATTAAATGCCAGATCTTGGGTCGCATTTTTCCTCGCATCTGTTGTCTCACCAAATACAAGTGTAGGTATATCGCGAGTGACGGTATCTGCAGTCCAGCCGAAATAAGACTCTAAGTCAGATTTTACTTTGGCACGAAGCCTATCCTCTGCATCGGCAGGAAAAATCAGTTCATAGGTAAGCACCGAATCCAACAATTTTTGTTGATCAGAAGGATAGATAATTTGGTTATTGGCATACATCGCTGCTTCCGGATAAACAGCCACCCAACTATTCATAAAAACATTATTTACCATCTTTAGGATAATCCGGTTTCTCAAACTATCGTGCGACAATAAGTACATGGAAGGTATCCCATCTAATAATCCAGAAAAGATGGATCTACTTTTAAAGTTGTTCTCAGGGCCATTAAGATCATTGACAAATAATGGATACCTTGGGTTAAAATTGAGGTCGTCATATTTCATTTTTATCAGTACGTCGCGACCATGTAGCATATCATTTAAATTTTTCCTATTGATATATTCCGGAAAAGTGATTGCTTTTACCTTATTATCAGCTATGATAACGACATGAGGTAGAATTTTTCTAGGAAAATACGCGCCAATTCCAGTCGTATCATTGTCTCCCAGCACATTCGTAGATTTTAAGACGATCTCTTTATCGTGCATCCAGGGAATTACCTTTTTCGAAGGATCGTTACTTACTGGCACGATGGATAGCCTACCATTGAATTCGGCATTCAAAGAATCCACTTTTGGAAACAGTTTGATACAGCTTTTGCACCAAGTATTCCAAAAGTCTAGGATTAATAATTTCTGATTTCTATAGTCTGCTAATGTACCAGTTGCATTTTGCGCTGTAGGTTTAATAATTTCGAGCGGCATATTCCACAGCTCCTCAGGTATGGTATCTCCTATCTTGAGCGGGATAATTTTAGCCAACCCTTCCGCCCCGCTGTCCTTGCGGGGCGTCTGAGCTGATAAACTAAACGTATGAAAACTGAACATCATAAGGAACAGGATTAGAATTGTCCTTATGGTAAATATTCCCTTTACACTCTTTGGCATCGGCACAGGGGTACATGCCGACATCATCTGCCTCAAGCTATATACTATACAATTAAAGAGGTACTTTTTATCCCATGTATATTGTACTTTTTTTAAATTATTTTTTTCGGCACCTTTTATAGCTGCCGGATAGGCTACCTTATCCAATAAGGCAGACATCCAGTTTGATTTGTGTTTCATCTGCTTATTGTTAAGGTTAGTCTGTAATTCGTCCAAAAAACTCATGGATCCGTTTTGTTATTTCGAGCTCATCCAAACTAAAACCTGTTGTTTCTGCGTCTGAAAAATCTAATTTGCTCATGTCCACATAGTCTTTATGCACGTGGAAATAAGCAATCAATACAGCTAATAGATCGAAGCCGAACACCTGCTTGTGACAGAGTTCTAATACATTTTCATTCGGCCAACGGTCTGCTGACTTCTTAAGTAGTAAAGAAATGGTATTCTGGATGGTACGGATATCATACTTTTTCCAAAAATCAGCAATCTTATCCGTGGGATCATAATCCTGATCGTGTACTTGGTATATGGCTAGCTCTAGCGCTAGCACATTTGAATATTTTTGGTTCATTTTATAGGTTCATAAAGATGACTTAGCTATGTCCTATCCTTTTTAATTGGACGTAGCTTCCCCCATTGCAAAATTTTTGCATTCCAAAGAGGTGTCATTGCAGGGAATTCACAGTCCTTGCAGGTGTCACAAATTAAGAATTAAAAAATCCCGCAAAGCGCCTCAAAACAATTACAAAGCATTGGTTAGGGGGATATTATGGCGCTTCCTGTCGGGACAGGTAAAAAACCGATCTGCACTTTATAGAAAAACTATACAATAATTCCTTTATTTATTTGGCAAAATAAAAATTAAATGCTAATTTTAAGTTGTTCAGGCTCGATAGAGCAATTAACTTTATTATTAACCAGATCAAAAAAGGGATGTTGTATTACAGACAGATCGGAAAACCTCGGACAAGGGAGTACTTATTTGTATCCTATCGGCACATCACAAATTGGCGATAGCAGCCCTCTCCTGTTTTGGTTTTTAGTGATTTAAATAATCTATCCTGGCGCGCGGATAGCGTTCTTTATGGGAATAGTGTGATCAAACCGATGGCTTACCTCCTGGAGGTAACCTGTGGTTTTTAATTGGGTGTTTTCTGTTCGTTTTATCATAATCTAATTGGCTTATAAAACGATTCGACCCGGAAAACTTAAGAAAAAAGTGAGGCTAAATAGACCAGTCGGCGCCTCGTAACTTAAGTTCATGGTTCCGCCAGAAACCTCCTTCTCATCCGAAGATTCAAAGGTCGCCACAAAAGTTAACGAGGAACGCCATACTGGAATACTGTGCTAATATAAACAATTCCAGCAATAGGCGATCACTCGGACAACTCGTGGCAATCTGGCGGATTTAGAACGAGTCGACATCGTTAGTGTTGGATCGCTCCTACACTCAGTGTCGCTTTAAATACAAAACAAAGATATATAAATAATTAGAAATAGACAAATTAATCGAATTCTATTTTTTAAAATTTTATGGAAAACTCCAACGAAGGTAAATTTAGAAAGAAAGCTAAGGAATTTAGGTTGCATTATAACCTCTCTGAGGATGATATTGATCAATTGCTTAAGGAGAAAGACTTAGTGTATTCGAAAGTAGAATCTGGAAAAAGGACAATTACTTTGGAACTGGCAGAAAGCTACCCATTAGTAGTATACGGTATTGAGTATTGTGTGTTTAAGAAGGCCGAGACAACGTTTCCTGAATATGAAAAACTCCCGGAAGGAACTAAGACATTGCTTGAAAATAAGTCAAATGCAGGTAATACGGTTGGAACAAAGGGTACTAAAAATAAAGCGAGCTATGTTATAATCGTGATTAAAGACTTTAAGATTGGTCATCAATTTACTAAGTCGGAAATAATTTCCGTTCTCCCCTCACCTCTCAATTTTGAAGCAGCTATTGACTGGAATAAGGGTTTATTGAAGGGGCTTGTGAAAAATACAAATACATCAAAGCATTGGGTAGACGAGAATGGTAAAAAGCGCAGGGAAGCTATTTATGAGATGATTCAAGAAGTCACATCTGAGTTGTTGGAGAAAGCTAAGAAAGGGATAAGTGAATGAAGATTAGGTTAAACCAGATATTTTCTACTGAAATATCGAAGGACTATATAAATTGGATAGAGTTAACAAGAGGTAGACATGAAAAATCGTTAAACATAGCCAAAGGAATAGAATTCTTTAAAAAAGCCAAAAGCCGTACTCCTGTAATAATTTTTCATATAAATCCTTATAAAGAAGATCAAGATCAAACTCCATGGCGTGATTTGAGTTTTCAAAAAGATGGCAGGATAATTTATAATGGTGACAATAAAAGTGCTAAGCTTAAAGCTCATGAGCCAAGAGGAAATAAAAAAGTATTGGACTTAATAGAATTATACTTTAGCTCTAATAAACAGGAAAGGATGAAAGCTCCTCCAATAATTGTTACTCGAACAGTAAAAATTAATGGGAAAACAGGGTTTAGGGAATTCCTTGGGTATGGGTTGATATGTACAAGTCCAAGATTAGTGCAACAATACGAAAAGATTAATAAGAATGTTTTCTCAAATTACCAATTTGAAGTGACTTTATTATCACTATCTCCTCAAGATGAATTTGATTGGAGTTGGATTGATGATCGAAGAGACTCAGAGTTTGATGAATTGAATGCGAATAGAAAAGCTCCTGAACAATGGTTAAGATGGATAAATTATGGAAATGAAATTATAGATCAAGTTCAACTTAAAATTAGATCTTACAGATTAGTAAGTGAAGTGGATCAAAGGGTAATGCCTCTAAGGAACCAAAAAATTATTGACGAGCTACTTAATAAGTTTTATCCAAATAAAAAGGATGGAATTAGGTTTGAAGCCCTAGCTTCTTTTGTCACGAAGTTGTATTTTGAAAATTACACCTATGATAGAGGATGGATAACTGTGGGGACTGGAGACAGAGGCGTAGATTTCGTAGGAAGGCTTGATCTCGGTCATGATTCATTTTCTAGTAATTCAATAATTGTGCTAGGACAGTCAAAACGCTATAAAGGTTCGATCTCTGGCGAGAAGTTGACGAGGGTGGCATCTAGAATGACCAGAGGTTACATTGGTGTAGTTATAACTTTAGGCACATTTACTCAACAAGCACAACAAGAAATAAAAGATGATCAATTACCTATAATTTTAATAAACGGAAAAAAGGTTTCGGAATTATTATTAAATTATATGAATAGAACCCAGAAATCACTTACTGAAATCGTGGCGATTGAGGATGAGTGGGCGAAAACGAATTTAAAAACTTTACACTATAGCTCAATTATTGATGAATTATAATAATAAGTATAGCAAATTCCTTTTTACTTCCAAGAAGGTTGATAATAATTTTTGAGTACTAAAGCTATAAGAAAGTTTTATTTTAATATGTAGATGGCTAATATTGTATTTAGCTAAAGTTAGTAGAAGATGAAGTTTATAGATTTGTTTGCCGGAATAGGTGGTTTTCATAAAGCATTACATGAATTAGGTCACGAGTGTGTATTTGCAAGTGAACTTGACCCTATATTGAGAGAAATATACAAAGTGAATTGGGGTAAAGACATTAATATACAAGGGGATATTAGAAAAATAGTTAAAGACAGATTGAATGAAATTCCGGATCATGATATATTGTGTGCTGGCTTTCCATGTCAGCCATTTTCAAAAGCCGGGAAACAACTTGGTCGGGATGATGATAGGGGAACTTTATTTGATGAAATAATCAAGATCTTAGAAGCAAAAAGACCTAGATATTTTATTTTAGAAAATGTTCGTTTCATTGCTAAACATAATAATGAGGAAACATGGAAGGCAATGAAGATAGAATTCGATAGACTAGGTTATGTTGTTGATCATCAAGATTACTCTCCTCACGATTTTGGAATACCGCAACACAGGCAACGTATTTTTATTGTAGGAGCCCTAGGAGAGAATGCACTTTCACATTTTGATTTTAAAAATATAGATAATAACAAAAAGAATATTATAGACCTTCATAAATTTATTCAAAGTAAACCACCTACAGCAAAACTTTTGCCAGAAGCTAATCAAAATTGTATAAAGTTTTGGCAAGAACTAATCGATAGTTTACCAAAGAACGCAGAATTGCTTGGGTGCCCCATTTGGGGTATGGAATTTGGTGCAGATTATCCTTATGAAAACATATACCCACATTTACTTTCAGAGGAAGAATTAGGCAAATATAAAGGTAATTTTGGCATCTCCCTAAAAGGGTTGTCTAAAACACAACAGTTAGCAAATCTACCTAGCTATGCAAGAGTTGAAGATAAATTTCCTGATTGGAAACAACGCTTCATCCGTCGTAATAGAGAATTCTATGAAAAATATAAAGAGTTCATTCAAAGTTCTGTAGATAAAATAGCAAAGTTACCTTCACAAAGTTGGCAAAAATTGGAATGGAATGTTGGTGCTTCTGAGAGAATAATTACCAATTATATATTGCAATTCAGGGCTTCAGGAATTAGAGTCAAAAAAGCAGATTTCTTCCCTTCTCTCGTTTGTACGAATACACAAATACCAATAATTGGGTGGGAGAATCGTTACATTACAAGAGAAGAAGGATTAGAATTGCAATCACTAACAGGTCTGAAACTACCAGAAAACGATAATGCTGCTTTTAAAGCATTGGGAAATGCAGTCAATTCGAAAATAGTAAAATACATAGCTGCAGAACTTTTAGTAGAACCTATAAACTTAGATTATTGTTTAGAAAAAACCAATCAAATTAATTTCACTTAATATCAGACTATGAGCCAACAAGACAAGGTAAATATTAGACCACAGGTAACAATGTTATCCGTTCTAAAGCATATTGAATATGAAATTTGGTTTGCGTTGGCTGAATTTATAGATAATGCTATAGATAGCTATTTGAAGAATGAAAAAAAAATTAAGGATCTTGATGGCAATAGTTACCAACTGGAAGTTAAAGTTGAAATAAACGAATCTGAGAATAAAATCACCATTCGAGATAACGCTGGTGGGATTGGCCAATCTGATTTTCCCAGAGCATTTAGAGCTGCAGAAGTGCCTCCAGATAACTCAGGTCTATCCGAATTCGGTATGGGCATGAAATCAGCTGCTTGTTGGTTTGCAGATAACTGGTGTGTTACAACGACTGCGTTAGGAGAAGACAATATTAAAAAGGTCGAATTTGACATGAAGAAGATCTTTGAAGATAAATTAGAGGAATTAGTTGTCGATATTAAACCATGCGAAACAAACCACCATTATACTGTTGTTGAACTTTATAATGTTAATAGAATTCCGAGACGTAAAGGAATTGCTAAAGTAAAAGATCATTTACGTAGTATTTATAGAGAGTTTACTCGTAAAAAGATATTGAAACTTACTCTTAATGGTGACGAATTAATATTTACAGATCCCAAGATCTTGAACGTTCCAAAATACAATGATCAATTTGGAGAGTCAATTCTATGGCGTAAAAATATCAATTTCGAAATTGAGACAGGATTAAGCGTACATGGATTCGTAGCAATTCGTGAAAAAGCATCTACGTCAGAAGCCGGGTTTGCACTTTTTCGCAGAGGGCGTGTGATAGAAGGGAGTTTCGATCAAGGATTTAGACCTGATTTTATTTTCGGGGCTCCCAACAGTTATCGTTTCCAAAGAGTATTTGGTGAACTACATTTGGAAGGATTTAACGTAAACTTCACTAAGAAAGGTATACAATGGGATGAAAATTTGGATATTTTTTTGCACCTCCTAAAAGATGATATAAACTCTAAAGCATTTCCACTTTTAATGCAAGCTGAACAGTATAGGGTAAGAGCGACTGAGCAAGAATATAAAGTTGCTTCCAAAGTCCTCAATGATACTGTAGACGATTTTGAAAAAAAAGCCCCAAAAGCTATTGAAGATATTATTAATGATTCTCTAACCTCTGAAGGTATAGATAAAAAAGACTTAACGAAAACTGAACAAACTTTGCATCGTGAATTTGAAATACGATTCAATAGCGTAGATTGGAAAGTCATTATTGAATTATCTTATGACCCTTCACTAGGCGAATTAATAGAAATCGGAGACAATTTCGTAAAAGGAAATAACGATAAAAATTCTCGTAGGCAAATAGGAATAAGACTTTCTTTAACACATCCTTTTATGATTGAATTTGTTGGTACTGACACGAATAAAATCGAGCCAATACTTCGAATTGCAGCTGCATTTGGATTATCAGAAATTATAGCGAAAGGTTGTTATAAAAATCAAAGTGAGGTACGTAGGAATTTCAATGAATTAATCTCAAAATTATCAAAATAAGATTCATGGCAAGAATTTCACAATCAAATGAGAACGGTTATTATGGGGATTGGCAACCTATAATAGGGAGAGAAACAAAAGAGTTACTAGCTAGCAAAGGCTTTATCAACGATAAGGGGTTGCTTAATGAGAGTGGTAAACGTATACAAGACGAGACTTACCGTATTATGCAGTTATGTGGCGACCCGAAAAAGTCAACTAATAACGAATCAGGTATTGTAATTGGTTATGTGCAAAGCGGTAAAACTCTTTCCTTTACAACTTTAACTGCCTTGGCGCGAGATAACGATTATCAAATGGTTATTATAATAGCTGGAGTCTCTACGAATTTAGTTAATCAGTCTACGAATCGCTTGACAGACGATTTAAGATTAAATACTCGCCATGATAAAAAATGGACTTTACTAAAAAATTGTCAAAGGAAAGAAGATTTTGACACTATCGAAACTTGTTTAGCGCAATGGGCGGATCCTACCTTTCCCAGTCATAAACGTAGAACGTTGTTAATAACAGTAATGAAACAGGCTTCCCATTTACTTAATTTAATAACACTTTTACAGGGACTGGAATTAGGAAACGTGCCGGCACTTATTATTGATGATGAAGGTGATCAAGCAAGCTTGAATACAAAAGCACGAGCAGCATCAAGAAACGGTATCTCCCCAAATAATTTAACTGAGAGTCAGGTATCAACTATCTATAACAGGATAACAACGTTGCGTTCAGTTTTTCCTAACCACACATTTCTACAGTATACGGCAACTCCTCAAGCTAATCTATTTATTAATATTATGGATAGGCTTTCACCAAATTTTATTAGACTTTTAACGCCTGGAGAAGAATATACAGGTGGAACTGATTTTTTTCGTAGTAATTCGAACTTAATTATCGAAATACCTGTAAATGAAATCTCTACAAGTGATCATCCATTAATTGAAATACCCGAAAGCTTAAAAAGTGCATTAAGGATATTTTTTTTAGGTGTTGTCGCCGGAGAGCTAAATTGTGATCAAAAGAATAGGACAATGCTTGTACACCCATCTAGATTACAAGGCGATCACAGTGATTTTATGCATTGGATCAATAATATACGAGGTAGTTGGGAAAGGATATTGTCTGGTAAAGATGATGAAGTGAAGAAAGATTTATTAAAGGAATTTAAAGTCTCTTATCAAGAATTAAAACAAACCGTACCAAATTTGCAGGCATTTGAAGTTTTATCAGGAGTTGATTTGATTCATGTTATTAAGTATACTCTTCCAGTTGAAGTGAATTCACGAAATGGACAAACCCCCCAAATCCCTTGGAATGATTCTTATGCATGGATTTTAGTAGGCGGCCAATCTGTAGATAGAGGTTTTACAGTCGAAGGATTGACAGTAACTTATATGCCAAGAAATATAGGTACAGGGAACGTCGACACTATACAACAACGAGCAAGATTTTTTGGTTACAAAAAAAAATATCTTGGATTTTGTCGTGTTTACCTTGACCAGGTTACAATTGACGCCTATAACTCAATCATAGAACATGAAGAAGATGTCAGAAAGAGATTATTGGAGTTCGATCTAGATAATAAGCATTTGGACAATTGGGATAGAGAGGCAGTCCTTAATCAAATGCTTAATTTAACACGCTCTAATGTTATTTATGATAGTTTACAAAGGGACACATTTGGTAATGATTGGTTTAGAATAAATGCCCCTCACGACTCTGAAAGCCTTATAGAGGAAAATAGACAATTTTTATTTTCATTTTTAGAAAGTAATACATCATTATTTTTTCCTGATCAAGGGCATCAGAGAAGAACGGAAGATCAAAAACATATGGTCGCTACAACCACTATTAAGAACTGCTTAGAAAACTTGTTAAATAAACTACGCTTCACCAGAGAAAGTGACTCAACAAGCTATTCTAGTCTTCGAGGCATTCTAAAAAGCTATATTCAAGAAAATGAAAATGAAAATTGCCGAATTTATTTGATGAGTACACAATCTATTAACAATTGGAATGGTAGAACTCGTAGGCTTGTTAACGATAAAGTCCAACAATTGTTTCAAGGTCGAAATCCGAAAATAGGAGAATTAATTTATCCTGGCGATGCAGATATCAAGATTAACAATTTATTAACCATTCAAATTCACCTACTAAATCTTAGGGATACCGATTTAACCAGAGTACCTACATTAGCCGTTTGGATTCCTGAGCACATCGGAAAAGACATTATAAAAAACCAATAAACCAGATTTTATTTATGACTAGATATCTTATTTAATTTTCTTGAAAGTAAGGCTTGCACGTTGTTTAACAACTTGGCCATTTTGAACTGAAACCAGAATAAAAAATGGTGACCGAAATTATTCTGACCACCATTTTTTATAACATTTACTGAATATCCCTTTCTAATATGCAAATATTATCAGAATGGTCCCATTGAAGATTCATTCTGATAACAATAATTTATTAGACAATTATTCGGTAAGTATTCAAGAACTGTCTGTAATTAAAGTTCTATGCTGTGAATATAGTTGGGAAATTTTCCAGTATTGTATTATATACGGCTGTAATTTTATCGAATTCTTAAGAAACGGTCTTCTTTGATATCATATTCATTACAAACTTTATATCTTTTAAACGCAGGAGGAATTCACTAATTGTATTTCTATTCGATTTATTGATAAAAATATCCTTTGAAGATAATAATCGATAATTATTTTTTTAGTATAATTGTAATGTTAGCTATTATTATTGAATTGAAGAAAAGAAATGCCTATCCAAGATATAAATGGCAACAATTTGTTGCATCATCAAAATATTCAACAAGATCTATCAATTTCTAATATAGAATTTTGTGCAGGAAAAAGTTATTTTGGAAAACGTGAATTTCCTTCTTGTTATACAACTGACTTAAAGATTCCCGATATAAGTCATTTCATGGACTTTCCTAATGATTATGAAGTTCAAAATTGTCACTTTTTAGATGCGAGTTGTGATTACAACAATCATGGATTGGGAAATCGTACATTTGAGCATATTATAGTATGTAACCCATACGGAATCGGCTTCCGTGGAATCTATGAAACAAAAAAATTTTTAGAAATAGCGTATGATTTATTAATTCCAGAAGGAATATTGATTATTATAGGATCATCGACAAATTTGTGGTCTAAATATCGTAACTTCCAAAAATATTATCAACAATTATTAGATTCAGGAGAATTATCAATTAACTTTGTGTCTGATTTTGAGGAAATTGACGAGAATCATAACTACAGACTTCAATATCAGTTCTATCATTCTGATCTCCAAGTCCAATCAATCCCTAATCAAATAATTAGATTAAGAAAGGCTGCGTAATGAATACAATCCAAGAAATTGAATCTTCAATCCATCAATTGTCTCTAACAGATAATTATAGACCTAAGGGATATGTCAGAAATTTTAATCAGCATGTTAATGATTTGATAACCACTTGTGTAAATTTGACAGGAGATAATTTTGATGAGGATAAAAGTTTTCATTTTACAGACTCAGTTTATTGGAGTTGCGAAGCGATTATTCTCGAAAAATTGGATGATATTGATGACAATGATTTCCTTAATGCTTTAGATAATCTTGAAGATCTACTTTATTCTAATTTAAAACAGAAAATAAAAGCTATCGACAATAATACAGATCAAAGTTTGATCAACAAAATGTTAGATCTAACTGTAAACAATATTTTATTATCAATAAAATTCGATAAGTTTTCGGATGCCTCTCTCTATGAAAACCCTTGGTTAGAAACTACAAAAATTCTTCTTGAAAATAGACTAATTTATACATTTTCTAATGATATAAATAGTTTAAAGGATCTCGGATTAAAAGTAAACGAAAACGAGAGCGAGTTAGTGAAAAAAAATTTAGTTGGGGTTGTTGGAAAGGGAAATCAAGATAAATTTGCTACTGGTTATTTTCGAGATCTAGCGTATCTACGCAATCTTTTATACGATCTGCTTGAATCCGAAAATCATACAAGTTCTAAACCTATAAAAGCAGATTCTATAATTGATCAAATTAGGAATATAGGTATTACCAGTAAGGAGTTATCGGATAATAACATAAGAAGTTGGATAATTTCACCATTAAAAAAAAGCAATCGTCTTGGTTCAAATAACGACGGATTTTTTGTAATCAAAACTGAAGAAGACTTAATGGCATCTTACGAACGACATTTAGAAAGTTTTAAAGGGTTCTATCGTACTCTAGAGAATCATAAGAGATTAGCTGATAAATTTAATATATCGTCAGATCGTTTGGATAAACATAATCATTTTCCTAAGATTTTCGAAGAATAATTACGTAAACTAGCCGAATCTATTACAACAGAGTCTTGTAGCTTCGATTGACATAATAATAAGGAGCTCAGTAATTCAAGTAGTCTAACCTGGGGTGACGAAGATCGCATATAACTTTCGAAATACTTATAGCAATAATTAATTTTTCGTATAATAGAAGTTTTGTTGCCGTAACGATTGTAAAATGAAATGCGTGAGCACTTTAGAATGCTTGTGAAAGATCTACATAACACCAAATTAGAAATGTGTTAAAACTATGACACGCCGAACAATTTAGATAGAGGATTTCTAAAACACAAAAGAAATTAATTAAAATATATGGCAGAATATAATTTCTCAACACTTAGTAGTTCAGATTTTGAAAAATTAGCATGCGATTTATTGAATGCGGATGTCCCTCATAATAGTCGAATTAAATATAAAACATTTAAGGATGGACGAGATTTAGGGATTGACTTTGTTTATTCTACACGAAGCAAAGAATTCAACCATATAGGACAGGCAAAGCACTATTATAGAACAGGATTTGAAGGTCTAAAAAACAAACTAGAAAATATAGAATTAAGAAAGGTAAAAAATTTAAATCCAAAAAAATACATTTTAGTTACTTCTGTCGATCTGTCCGTTGGTCAAACCCGGACCATTAAAACTCTCTTCAATCCTTATATCCACGCGTTAAATGATATTTATGGACAAAAAGATTTAAACAGATTACTGGAGGTATATCCTGAAGTGCTTTCGACAAATTTTAAGCTTTGGTTTTCCGATACAACTGTTTTACAAAAGGTACTCCATTCAGGAATGTATTACAGGACTGTTGATTTTATTGAAAACGAACTAACACGTAGATTACGGCTTTATGTAGAGACACCTATGTTATCAAAAGCTCGAACTGCATTGGAAGAAAATTCTTTTGTAATAATTACCGGAGAACCCGGAGTTGGCAAATCTACTGTTGCTGAAATGCTCGTATATAGATACCTTAAGGAAGACTATGAGCTTTTACATATTAATCGCGATATAAATGAAGCTGAAACCTTCTTAAGGCCTGATAATTCTAAACAAATTATCTATTTTGACGATTTCCTTGGTAGCAATAAGGCAGAAATGAACAAGGCCCAAGGTAGTGAAACATCGTTATTGAGTGTAGTTAGGCGCGTTATTCGGTATCCTAACAAGAGGTTAATATTTACAACACGTAAACATATTTTAAATTCTGCTATCGATGATTCGGAAAAATTAGCGAGATCTAAATTTAAAACTGAACAAACTATATTCAACCTCGAAGAATATGATCAAACTCTAAAAAAGAAACTTTTAGATAATCACATAGATGAGGCTAATATAGATGGTAAATTAAAAAAAGTTTTAAGGGAAATTGAAATAGTAGATTTTATTACAAAACATAACAGCTTCAATCCGAGATCAGTAGAATTCATTACAGATCCAGATAAGATCGTAACGAAAAACCCCAATGATTACAGGAATTTTATAAAAGAGAGTTTTAACAATCCCGAAGAAATTTGGGGACATGCATACCGTAAACAAATTGAAGATTATGAGCGGGTTCTATTAAATACCCTAATAACTTTTGACGAACCAGTAGATTTAGCTATTCTGGAAAGTGCATTTAACAAGAGATTAGACTTAAATCCACCTGCTTATTACCCGGGCAATCCCTTCCATACAGCTATTGCGAGATTGGAAAATGGGCTAATTCATATTAGGAAAAGTAAGGTTGACTTTCAAAATCATTCTCTTAAAGATTTTATTGAAAAATTTCTCAAAACTGATCCACATGAGTTAAAGAGAATGATGAATTCTGTAAAATTTGTTAGTCAATTTTCCACCCAATTTCTTTTGTGGGCTATCAATCATTCTATTTCTATTCCGACAGCTATTATTGACGAAATGCTCCTGAATCCAGAAAGTTTTATTAGGAATAATAATGAAGATCACGACTTGATAGACCTAGCTACAATAATTGAGAAATTTGCTCCTGACAGCCGAAAAATAGAAAAGGTTTTGATCGATATTATTAATATGGTTGGCGATTGGAAGAGTCTTTATGAAGATTATTCTCTTTCCAGAAAATTTAAGCTATTCTTAGACAAAGTGCACGGTAATTATAGAATTCAAATTGCACTAAGGGAAAGAACATCCGAAATTGTCAATGATATGATTTTGAGTGAACGTGATCTCGTACTTGCTATAGAGCTTCTTGAAGAGCTAAAAGTAACATTTGATATTAACTTCGAGGATTATGACAAAAAACTTCTTATACATCATTTTGAACAATTGTTCGGTGAACATATTGACAATGAAGTCTCTTGGCTTATAGATTTTATATCTGACAAGCATGAGGCTGAAGATAAAAAAGGTGATATAGAGGGTTTGTTAAAGAGATTGCAATCAATGGATTTCTTTATAGATATCGACTTAAGCGAATTCGATCAAGATTGGTACGATATCTCAATCGACAACCATATCAGAGAGCAAATGGAGAAAGATGATTAACAAACCTGCATTCTGTTACTATAAAAGATTATTATAGGCAAGACTAGAATATTAGAATCATTTTAAGCAAGAGAAAAATCCATTATATTTGTGTCATGACCCCATTGAACATTAACTTAATATTCCGACAAAAGTACACCACGGGTTCCGGACGAAAGTACACTGTAAGTGTCCCAAAAAATCAAACAGCTTAAAACTGGACATAAATGTTTAGATTTAAGTAATAAAATGAAAAAAACACGTTTTACAGAAAGCCAGATTGTACGAGCACTCAAAGAGGGCGAAGAAGGCAGAAAGACCGAAGACATCTGCCGTGAGCTGGAAATTAGCAAGGCCACATTTTATAACTGGAAGAGCCGTTACGGAGGCATGGAAGCCTCAGATGTCAAACGCCTAAAGGAACTTG